>MDTD01003215.1_pt1 | contig 16023 bp, 7 predicted proteins | sample 811221 | NCBI WGS metagenome assembly MDTD01 (sample SAMN05326646, study PRJNA326480) | marine metagenome | isolation source: seawater | place: Pacific Ocean: South West | collected 2011 | reverse complement strand
TGCCTACAGATTTTGGCGTCAGAAGCCATGCTCGCCTTGATTTTATTGAAGATTTTGACGAACTTCTCGAAAAATATACCTACGACTGTCGAACACAGGATAATCATATTGACGCAATTCTAAATCTATAGCAAATACCAAAATGCCAAGAGCTCGACGAGTATTTTACGGTATATAAATGGACAATGTTTTTTGTGGACTTGATTTCTATTGGATAGTTGGCCTCCCAGTATTAACGGAACATTTTTTGGCGCTAAAAAAAAATAGTACGCCGTTGACGGCAGCTACAATAGGAGCATCGGGTTCATTTCATTCCAATAGTTAATAGGCCTCCTCCTTTGATGACCGCTTCATTCGTTTTTATAGGATTCAAATACCTCATCAAACAAGGCCCATTTGAGGTGTCCGTATGACGCGCAAACAACATCTTCGGCGGATTGCAATTCTTTGTCTTTATTGCCTCAGACATATGGCCTACTAAGGGTACCACGAACATTTGCACATAAATATACGCTAAGCAATCTTTATCATAGGCCTCTTAATATTAACGGAACATTTTTTTTATTAAAAAGCAGTTTGTTATTGATCCTTACGGTATGATAAAATGTTGACATCTATCAACAGACAAATTAACAAGCCGATTTCTGCTTGGACAAAAGTTCCGATGCTTTCGGGACGTTACTTGGAGAATCAGGATGAGGTCGGACTAAAATCTTAAAACCTATCTTTCCCCATACTAAGACAGGTAATATTCATGCATTGTTTTCTATTTTCTATATTGAAGTATAAAATTTTGAACCGACAAACCGTATCCGGCCGGAGAGGCGGCAGTGCAATAGCCCGGATAGTTGTCGCCTTTTTGTGTGCAATGATGATGTTTAATCTTCCTGTCTGGGCGGATGAAACATCCGACCAATTCCTGCCGGTTGTCCGTTCTGGAGCTGAAATCAATTACCCGCCGTTCAGCTTTGTTGATAATCACGGTAAGGCTGACGGATTTTCAGTTGAGTTAATGCGTGCGGCCCTGGCGGCCATGGGACGCAAGGTCGTTTTTCGCACGGGACCGTGGTCCCAGGTAAAAGGCTGGCTGGAACAAGCTGAAATCGATGCCCTCCCTCTGGTGGGCCGCACTCCGGAAAGGGAAGCCCTGTTTGATTTCACCGTGCCGTATATGTCATTGCACGGAGCCATTGTGGTGCGTGATAATCAGACTGACATTAAGGAGATAGGAGATTTGAGAGGGCGCTCTGTCTGCGTCATGAAAGGAGACAATGCCGAGGAGTTTCTGCGCAGAGAAGACCGCGGCATTGAGATTATTACCCGGCCGACCTTTGAAATCGCTCTTACGGAACTGGCCCGGGGACGCTGTGACGCCGTTGTGATTCAGCGGCTGGTGGCGTTGCGATTGATCCGGAAAACCGGGCTGACCGGCCTGCGCGTTCTGGACCGGCCCATTGAGGGATTCGAGCAGGATTTCTGTTTTGCCGTCCATGAGGGAGACCGGGAAACCCTGGCCCTGCTCAACGAAGGTCTGGCCGTTGTTGTGGCGGACGGCACCTACCGCCACCTGCATTCCAAATGGTTTGCCGCCATGCAGCTGCCTTCGGACCGGCCGGTCATTGTGGGCGGGGACCAAAATTTTCCGCCCTTTGAATTCCTGGATGAAAACGGACAGCCCGCAGGCTACCATGTCGATCTGACACGGGCTCTGGCACGGGAAACAGGGATGAACGTCATCATCCGGCTGGGAAAATGGGAGAAACAGCGTCTGGCCCTGGAAACAGGTAAAATTGATATTTTGCTGGGCCTGTCTTATTCTCCGGCCCGCAACCTCAAATTCGACTTTTCCCCGCCGCATACGGTTTGCCACTATGTCGCAGTTGTAAGGACGGGTCAGGGGCCGGCCCCGGTTTCCGTTGAAGCGCTTTCAGGCAGACGCATTGTTGTTGAAAAGGGAGATATTTCTCACGATTTTGTTATTGGGAACGGACTGGAATCCCAAGTGACCGCAGTGGCTGATCAGGAAACCGCCCTGCGGGAATTGTCCCGGGGGGAACACGACTGCGCTTTGGTGTCCCGGCCAACAGCCCTTTTTCTTATGGGTAAATACGGCTGGCAGAATTTGGCCCTGGGGAAAAAAATGATACTGCAGTCCGAGCACGCCTATGCCGTGCCAAAGGGGCAAATGGCCATGCTGACCCTGTTCACTGAGGGGTTGAAAACCTTGGAAACCACCGGGGAATACCGGCGGATCCATGATAAGTGGCTGGGTGTTTACAAAAAGGATTCGGATTCGTTAAAAAAAATGATTGGATATCTGGTCATCGTCACCGGCCCGCTCCTCATTATTATGCTGGTCATTGCCCTCTGGTCCTGGACTCTGCGTCGTCAGGTTAAGGAAAAGACCCGGGCCCTCCGGGAAAGCCTGGATCGTTTTAAACATGTGTTTGAGGCATCCAACGTGGGAAAATCCATTGCCCTTCCCACCGGAGAGATAACCGCGAACAAGGCTTTTGCCGATTTTCTGGGGTATACACCCAAAGAACTAAGCGACAAACGGTGGCAGGATGTTACTGTGTCCCAAGATATAGCAAAAACTGAGAACTTCATCACTCCCCTGCTCACCGGAGATAAAAACGCAGTACGCTTTGAAAAGCGATATGTCCATAAAAGCGGCCAACACCTCTGGGCTGACGTCAGCGTTGCCGTACACAGGGATACCCAAGGGAAACCACTGTATCTGATAACAACAGTTGTAGACATAACTGACAGAAAACAGGCCGAAGAGGCGCTGCAAAGCAGCGAAGAGTATCTCAGGGCCATGGTCGCCTGTTCTCCGGTGGCATTGTATACCATCGATTTTGACGGAAAAGTGATCAGCTGGAACCAGCATGCTGAAAAAATGTTCGGATGGCGGGCCAAAGAAATTATCGGCAAACCATTGCCCATCATTCCTGAGGATAGCCGGGATGAATTCGCTGCGTTGCGGCAAAGCGCGTTTGCAGGCAAGGCGTTTAAGGGAAGAGAACTGGTACGGATGAAAAAAGACGGCACGCTTTTCCCAATCAGCCTGTCCATCGCGTTGGTCAGGAACGACCGAAATGATGTCATCGGCGTGTTAAGCGCGGCTGAGGATATTACCGAGCAAAAGCGCACCCTGTCACAGATAGACCACCTCAACCGGGTCCTTCGGGCCATCAGGGACATCAATCAATTGATTGTATACGAACGGGACAGAAAAGAATTGATCCGGGAGGGCTGCCGCCTGCTGGTCGCCAATAGAGGATATGCCTCTGCAATGATCATTTTGACGGACCAGGACAATCGGCCGTCTTTTTGGTCCGTAGAAGGCCGGGCCTCAATGTCTGAAGGGTTGACCCGGATGCTTGAGCAGGGCGGATTGCCGGTTTGCCTCCGGCAGACGACGCATCAGGAAGGTTCTCTTCTAATTAAAGATCGTAAAAGGATTTGTACCGGTTGCCCTGTTGCAGAAGCCTGCCGGACCAGCCAGCCGCTGCGGGCGCAATTAGCGCATGAAGGAAAGCTGTTCGGTTATATCGCGGTTACAGCGGATAAACACCTGTTGGTTGACCAAGAAGAGAAAAGCTTGTTTGACGAGTTGACAGGAGATTTTGCCTATGCCCTCAATGTGATGAAAGACGAAGATACACACAGAAAAATCAAGGATGAAAATACGAAGCTGGCGTCTCAGTTTCTTCAGGCCCAGAAGATGGAGTCCGTAGGCCGTCTGGCCGGCGGGGTCGCCCATGACTACAACAATATGCTCAGCGTAATCATTGGGTTTTCGCAACTGGCCATTGCCAGGACTGAACCCGGAGACCAGATGCATGACGATTTGCAGGAAATCCTTGATGCGGCCATGCGTTCCGCCGATATCACCCGGCAGCTTCTGGCTTTTGCCCGGAAGCAGAACATAGATCCGAAAGTGCTTGACCTGAATGATACGGTTGAGGGCATGCTTAAAATGCTTCGCCGCCTTATCGGTGAAGATATTGATCTTGGCTGGGAACCCGGGTCTAACCTCTGGCCGGTAAAAATGGACCCTTCCCAGCTGAACCAGATACTTGCCAATCTCTGCGTGAACTCCAGGGATGCCATATTAGACATCGGCAAAATCACCATAGAAACAGATAACGCCCGGTTTGATGAAGCCTATTGTGCAGATCATGACGGATTCACCGTCGGAGAATACGTGCTTCTTGCGGTGAGCGACGACGGAAAAGGCATGGATAGGGAAATCATGGACCAGGTTTTTGAACCCTTTTTCACGACCAAAAAATCCGGTAAAGGAACAGGGCTCGGTCTTTCCACGGTCTACGGCATCGTCAAACAAAACAAGGGATTCATCAATGTATACAGTGAACCCGGACAAGGAACCACCATTCGGATATATTTACCCCGTGAAGCTCGGCAGCCCGGGCCGGCCGAACTGGATATTTTTGATGAAGATCCAATCGGAAACGGTGAAACTATTTTGGTTGTAGAAGATGAATCGGCTATTTTAAAGCTGGCAGAAAGAATGCTTCAGGAGTTGGGGTACACCGTCCTGACGGCTTCCGGGCCAACGGAAGCTCTCGCCCGGACTCAAGAATACCCACAACAAATTCATCTTCTGATAACGGATGTGGTTATGCCGGACATGAACGGTAGGGATTTGTCACAGAAGCTATTACACCTCTATCCGGATCTTAGGGTTCTTTTCATGTCGGGATATACCGCCAACACCATCGCCCACCGGGGTGTTTTGGAAGAAGGGGTGATGTTTATTCAAAAACCGTTTACCAAGACAGAAATGGCACTCAAGGTAAACAAGGCGTTGCATAACCGATCTTGAACCTTAAATGCAAAATACCGGTTAACAGTTTATGTACCAATTACTTACCCCGTTTAGAGGGACAAGGAATCCCCTTTCTTCAGGGGGAGGGTGTTAACGACGCCCCCCCCCACACACACATGCACACATAACTGAATGATAATATAGGTTTTTATTAATTTTAATCATATTTCGATCCGGCATATATTCCCGCTTAATGGGCTGATATGTAGAATCAGAGAAAGGTCGGTTTATGCTTCTCCTTGCGGTTGTATTTAATATTTTTTGCGCTTGTTCAACAATTTTTCTCCCCGATCACTTTGCTTTTAGAGTATGAATCGTTGATGATCGCCCTTGCCGCTTACACCTGAAATTTGCCGACCATGAGATTCAGCCGTTCGGCCAGTTTGGACAGACCTTCTGCAGCGATATTGACTTGTTGGCTGCCGCTACTAGTCTCCAGAGCAGCCTGGCTTACATCGGCAATGTCACGGGTAACCTCTTCAGTTACGGCGCTTGCCTGACTGACGTTCTGGCTGACATCCTGGATGCCTAGGCCTGCCTGACCGACGTTTTCCGATATCTCTCGCGTGGTTGCGGACTGTTCTTCCATGGCCGCCGCCACCGTTGTGACGATTTTGTCTATTTCAGATATCACCGCAACGATTTCCTGGATTACGGCGACAGATTCAGTGGTGGTCTCCTGAACCCATCCAACTTTACTTCTGATCTCGTCAGTGGCCTCAGCGGTCTGCTGGGCCAGAGATTTGATTTCCCCAGCCACCACGGCAAAGCCCTTGCCGGCCTTCCCGGCCCGGGCCGCCTCAATGGTGGCGTTGAGCGCCAGCAGGTTGGTCTGCTCTGATATGTCGGAAATTACCTCTGTCACCTTGCTGATCTCGGTTGCAGCCTTACCCAGGTCCTTGACCTTCTCAGAGACCTCATCCGCAATCTTCACCGCATGGCTAGTCACCTCGTTCCCCTTGGCTGTATTACCGGCGATCTCGTTTATGGTGGCGGTCATTTCCTCAGCCGCGGAAACAATCATCTGAACGTTGGCCGTGGCCTGTTCGGCCGCTGCCGCCACATTGGCCATATTCGCGCTCATCTCTTCTGCGGCCGCCGCAACACCGGTTGCTTTTTCCGCGGTATTGTCCGAGTTTGAGGTAATCTGTTCCGACGATGCAGATAGTTCCGTGGCAGAGGCTGTGAGGGTCTGAACAGACTGAATGATATCTTGGATCATCTCTTTGAGGTTGTCTCCCATCTGGTTCATGGATCGGACAAGCCCGCCGATTTCATCATCTTGATCCACGGAAATCTGTTGTGTCAGGTCCCCCCGGGCCAACCGGTCTGAGAATCTCTGGGCTTTAACCACGGGCAGCGTTATCATCCGTGTCACAAAGAACCCGAATGCTACGGCCACGACAATACCAACAGCAGAAATCAGGAGCAGCAGCAGCCTGGCTTGAGAGTAATTTGCATCACTTTCATTTTTATCCAGGTTCATGTCCTCAATGTTCAGATCTACAATTTCCTTTAAAAGGATTTCACAGGCATCGGCCAGGGGCCGCCCCTTTTGGACCGAAAGCTCTACTGCTTTTGTGTTCTGGCCTTTCATGGCAAGGGTTACCACCTCTTTGTTGACTTTGAGGTATGCCGCCCACTGGCTGGCAAACCGGTCCAGCTTTTTCCGGCCGGTGTCGTCAGCGAGCTCCCTGAGCCTAGCACGGCGTTCCTGCATGCTTTTTTTAACGGACTCCGCCGCAGCCGCATACTGGTTCATTTCTTCTGGCGAGGCGGCAAGAATGATGTTCTTTTCAGCCCTGCTGATCTTGAGCGCATCCTGGACAATTTGTTCGCCGAGTTTAACTTTCTCCGAGGATACGTCTACAATCCGGTTCAGTCTTTTGTTCAGGCCGGACATTCGGTTAATTCCCACAAAAGAGATAAGAATAGATAGCAGGATGAGAAATCCGATAATCGAATAAATTTTTACGCCAACACCCATGTTCTTCATTTTTTAAATTCCTTTTCCACAGCTTAAAGACGGTCTATAGACTATGCGCCGATAGTTCGGCGATGAGTTGCAACAACCGGTCATTGTCCCGGTCCTTTTCAAAAAAATAATCTGCCCCAGCGGCTATGCACAGTCTCCGGTATTCCGGATAGGGATACCCTGTAAACACAACACATACCATTGCAACACCGGAGGCACGGATCCAGTTTAAAAGATAAACCGCATTGCCGTCGGGCAGCTTGAAATCCAGGATAAGCAGTTCCGGCCAGTCAAGCGAAAGTTGCTCCTTTGCAGATTTTATACTGGAAGCCTGCCCTAAAAGCCTGACCCTGGGAATATCCAGAACCGCATCTGCCAGACTCCGGGCAAACGTTGCCGAGTCTTCAACTAAAAACACTTTTAAATATTTTTCCATTGTTATTATTTTCCCGGTGGATTTGGGGGGAAATATGCTCTGTTTCGCCGGTTTTGTCTGTCGTTGGAAATGGGAAATTTTTGTCGTATTTTTACGACAAGAAAACAGAAGGTTTCTTTGGACACGGATCGCGTTTTTCAGGCAAGCCGTAATCTGTTCATTGAACCGGTTCGCCCTTAAGGAACCAGGCCGTGGGTAAGGGCGTATTGAATAATATCGGCATTGGTTTTGAGGCCTGTTTTTGACAGGATCCTGGAGCGGTAGGTGCTGATGGTCGAGACTCCCAGATTCAACTCCCAGGCAATGCCGCCGATCGCCTTTCCCCGGGCCAGCATGACCATCACCTGGAACTCCCTGTCCGACAGGCATTCATGAACCGGGCGTTCATGATCCACACCCAAGGTGTCGGCCATTATGTCGGCCAGAGACGGGCTGACATATTTCCCGCCTTTGGCTATCTTGCGTACGGCACTGATCAGTATGGGCTCATCCACATCCTTAGTCAGGTAGCCGGAAGCGCCGGCCTTGAACAGCCTGACGGCATACTGGTTTTCCGGGTGCATTGTCAGCACGAGCACCGGCATACCGGGCCGGGCCGCCTTGACCTGACCGATCAGGTCGAAAATATTAGGGCCGGGCATGGACACATCCAGGATGGCGAGATCAAAATCAGACGACTGAATCTTGTCCACTGCCTGGGTGCCGTCCACTGCCTCTGCCGCTACCACCATGCCCGGATTGTCGTTTATGGTCTGCTTAAGCCCTTTTCTGAAAAGGAAATGGTCGTCTGCTATCAGGATCTTGATCATGGGAATTCATCCAGGGGTATAAAAATCCGTATGCAAGTCCCTTTGCCGGGATCGCCTTGAATATCAAAGTCTCCGCCAAGGGCATTCACCCGTTCCCGCATGCCGATCAGTCCGAAAGAGCCCTGCCGCTTCAGGTCCCCGGCATGGACTCCTTTGCCGTCATCTCCAATCTCAAACAGGAGCCCGCCGTTTTCTACCGTAAGCATTGCCCGGGCCCGGGTCGCCTCTGAATGGCGGCTAATATTGGTCAAGGCCTCTTGAAAAATCCTGTAAACCGCAATGGCAACAGGGGCTGGAATTTCTATCCCGTCGATGTCAGATTTCAGGCCGCAGGGAATGCCGCTGTGATCCTGGAACCGGTCCCTGTGCCATTCCATCGCATATTCAAGGCCAAGGTCATCCAGTATCCCCGGCCTCAGCTCCGAACAGATCCGGCGGACTGAATCGGCGCACTGGCGGATCACCTCGGCCATGCTGTCCAGTTTTTCACTTACGATTTTCCGATCATCGCGCAGGCGCTTTTTTATCCAGCCCAGGTCCATTTTCAACGCAGACAGGGCCTGACCCAGGTCGTCGTGTATTTCCCTGGCAATGGACAGCCGCTCATGCTCAATGGTATCCTGAAGGTGGGCGGCCAGCCTGTGAAGCTGGCGGGTTTGGGATTGTATCTTTTCTTGGGCCGTTTTTATTTTGGTGATATCCAGGTGGGAACCCATCATTTTAACCGGAACCCCGTCTTCTTTCCTGAGAACGAATACTTTAGCCAGTATCCACAGATACCGGCCGTCTTTGTGCCTGAAACGGAAGGTCAACGAACGGTTGGTCCGTGCTTTTTTGACATATTGCCTGAGCTTCGCCAGGCATCCTTCCAGATCATCCGGATGGACCCGGCGTTCCCATTCCTCAAAGCTATCTGAAATCTCGTCATCCCTGTACCCGATCTGGCGTTTCCACTCCGGTGAAAAATAAACCTTGTTGCTGGTCAGGTCACAGTCAAACAGCCCGACCTTGGCTGCCTTGAGTATCCGCCGGGTCCGTTCCCGGCTCTCCCTCAACCTCACCTCAGCGGCCTGCTGCTTTGTTTTAATATTCAACCCGTCAATTCCAAAGGCCAGGGACCGCCCCAGGTCAAAAAGCAGATCGGTCTCGACACTGTCAAAGCCATCTGGTTCCCTGGCGTATACGTTCAGTACCCCTAATGCCCCGGAACCAAATCGGACGGGGATGGCAATAGAGGACCGGTACCCATTCCGGAGAGCTTGTTCCCTCCAGGGGCTGAATCTGGGATCGGTTCGGATAAACCGCGCAGTTTCCGGCTTGCCGGACCGGATTGCCTTACCAGTCGGCCCCTGTCCGCGCTCCGTATCCGCCCATGTTATATGGATTGATTCAAGGTAGCGATCTTCATACCCGGCATGGACAATGGGCTGAACAGTCTTTTTTTCATCTTTCAAGGCATACCCGAACCAGGCCAAACGGTATCCTCCTGTCTCTACGAGGATACTGCAGATGTCTTTCAGCAACTGAGGCTCGTTCTTTGCCCTCATCACCGCCTGAATACATCTGTTATGAACGGAGAGGGCCTGGTTCGATCGTTTGAGCGCCGTTTCCATTTGCTTTGCCTCGGTGATATCCCTTAGCACGGAACAGCTATACAGGACTCTGCCGGTTTTATTCGTCACCGCAGAGGCGCTTAGGCTGACGTTAAGCGCTTCCCCGTTTCTGCTCTTCATGGTCAGTTCAACATTTTTGACGCTGCCTGTTTTCTTGAAAAAGGCAAAGGCCTCTTTTGCCGCCGCCAGACTGTCCGGATGGTAGAGGTTGAATACAGGGCGACCGATTACTTCCTCTCTTGAATATCCGGTTTTCGTAAGAATCGTCTCATTGCACCGGAGAACGGTCCCGTTTTTTGCATCCACTGCAACGAACATCTCCGAAGCATTATTGAAAAAACTTTTGTACAAATCCTTCATAGCCGCCTCAGGCTCGCCATCGACCAACTCTGTATACGTCATCCGGCAATTTTTTCAACGTCCCAGTCCGTTGGCGATTTAAATCATCCCCATTAATCAAGTACGTTGTCCAACAAGCGCTGCCCGGGTTCTTTCACGGAACCATCGCCATTTATATACGCATATAGTGTCGTTGTGGTAATGCCCAATCGATTTGCCACTTCAGAGGCCTTTATTTGGGGATCAGCCATAGCAGCCATGGCCATTTTTAATGTTTCAATGGTCATTTTTCGGGGCCGACCACCCAATCGGCCCCGTGCACGTGCCGCAGCAAGGCCAGCCTTTGTCCGTTCCCGTATCAATTCTGCCTCAAATTCAGCCAGAGCTGCAAAAATACCGAATATAAGGCGGCCATTGGCGGTTGTTGTATCGATTTGAGCACCAGCGCCAGAAAGTACTTTGAAACCAACCCCCTGTTTATTGAGATCGCCAACCGTATTGATCAGGTGCTTGAGATCACGTCCCAATCTATCCAGTTTCCAAACAACCAATGTGTTTCCAGGTTGCAAGGCTTTTAAACAGGCCCGGAGCCCTGGCCGATCATCTTTGCGGCCAGAGGCCATATCTTTATAAATTCTGTTCGGATTGACCCCGGCCTCGATCAGTGCATCTTTGGCCTTATTCCAACAAAGGTACGAAAAATCTCATAGAAATTAGAGCTTCTTTGATATGCTCTCTCAATCTCGACAGGAATGAATAACAAAAGTAGTGACCGTCTTGATCGGAAAGGCTCTCGGGCCACAATCGCCGTCGCTTATTACTCATCCCAAAAAGCTGGAAAATCACGTAATATCGGAGTGTTCAATATTAATTATAGTCCAGACTCTGAATAACAACACAGAAGAATTTCGTTTTTGACATAGTCTGCATAGTGGAAACGCAAAAACTACCGATGTGATCCAAGCGGAGATTTTTCGACGATCTCATTTTATATGCAATTAGCTCATTAGTATCAAAGTGACCTGGTGCTGATTTTAAGTACGGCCTTTCCCCATGCATGGCAGAGTCGGGCAGAGCGGTTTTTTGATACATTTTTAGGCATTGCCGTCTCTTTTCTGGTCTGGCCCAACTTTGCCAGAAAAACCCTGAGGACATCCATTGGAGACCTGGTCGCAGCCCAGCACCAACATTTCCGCAGGCTCAGACAGGCCTATTTCAGTGACAGTCCGGACACCCCCTCTCTTCTGTCCGGGCGTCTCCGGGCCCGTGAGATTCTGGATGCCTGCGCTGAAAAATGTACGGACGCCGCCATAGAACCCGGACTGATATCCGGCCAGCGTCAGGAACTGATGAACCTTGTGGATGTCTTTACCAAAACACATCGCATCCTGACGGCCCTGGCATCTGTTGTGGGCAAGTCCACAGGGGTGTTCAAGGGAAATATCCGGCCGGAATTCGAGGGGTTGATGGACATGGTTGATGCGCAGTTCTCCCAGCTGGAGATCTATGCCAGAACCGGGAGCGAACCAGAGGAGAATCCGGATTTCAAAACCTGCTTCAACCGGTTCATGGTCTGTCTGGGCAGCATGAGAACCCAGGGTGAGTTTGACCGGTTTCCCCTGGACAGCAGGAACAACGCCTCCTCCTTTAATCTCCAGATCAACCGGATCGGCACCGGGTTGGAGCAGGCCAGAGTCGGTCTGAAAGCCATCAGGGAGACCCGGTAGCCAGGATGCCTGCCGGCCCCTGGGAGACGACAGGCATCCTGGATCTGGCGGCTATATCTGACCGCCGCCCAGCACCTTGTACAGGTTCACAAGGTTGCTCAGATAGGACTGGCGCACGGTAATGGCCCCCTGCTGGGCGGAAAACAATGCCCGCTGGGAGTCCAGAACCGTAAGAAAGTCGTCCACCCCGTTCTCGTAACGGGCACGGGACAGGGTATAGGAGGCCTGGGTGGCATCCACCAGGGCGTTCTGGGCCTTGAGCTGGTCCTGATAGGTCTTTCTGGCGGCCAGCTGGTCTGCCACCTCCCTGAACGCAGTCTGGACCGTGCCTTCATAGGAGGCCACGGCAATCTTTTCGCTGATCTTTGCCGCTTCCAGACTGGCATTGAGGCCGTCCCGGTTGAAGATGGGGATGGTCAATGAGGGGGCAAAGCTCCAGGCCAGGCTGTCGGAGACGTCAAACAAGGAGGTCAGGCTCTGGCTGGCAAACCCCATGGAGCCGGTCAGACTGATGGAGGGATACAGGGCAGCCCTGGCCGCTCCGATATCGGCGTTGGCTGACTTGAGCTGGTGTTCTGCCGAACGGATATCAGGACGGGCCAGCAGCACCCGGGAGGGAAGTCCTGCCGGAAGGCTGTCCATGAACCGGATATCGTCAATGGTCTCACCGGAATTCAAAAGGGAGTTTACCGATGTCCCGGCCAGCAGGGTGACGGCATTTTCCGCCTGGGCTGCCAGACGGGTATACTGGGCAATGGACACCCGGGCGCTCTCAACCGAGGTCGCGGCCTGGGCCAGGTCCAGCTGGGTGGCAGATCCCACCTCGAACTGGCTTTTAATCACCTCATAGGTCTCTTTCTGGGCCTGAAAGGTGCTTTGGGAAAGCTCCAACAGCTTCCGGTCGGCCAGCAGGGTCATATAGGCATCTGCGGTCTGGCCGATCAGGACGATCCTGGTGTTCAGGGCTGCCTCTTCAGTGGCCAGATAGGTTTCCAGGGCAGCCTGGTTCAAGGATCTTACCCGTCCGAAAAAGTCCAGCTCATAGGCGGTAACCCCGAGGTTGGCGGTCATGGTGGTATCGCTGGTATAGGCCGCCCCTGTGGAGCTGTTGTCCTCTGCCACTCCCTGGCGGCTCACCCCCGCACCCGCGGAAATAACGGGCAGGGAATCTGCCCTCTGGATTCTGTAGGCAGCCCTTGCCTTTTCAATGGTCAGCACTGCCACCCGAAGGTCCCGGTTGTTGTCCAGGGTCAGCTGGATGAGCTGTTTGAGGGTCTCTGACCCGAAATAGTCCTGCCAGGCAATATCACTGGCCAAAGCAGTCTGGCCGTCATTTTCAGCCTTTGCTGCAGACGAATCTGTCTGATCGGCCCGGCCGGACCAGGTGGTTTCCACGGGCAGGTCCGGCTGCCTGTACTCAGGTATAAAGGAGCAGCCTGCCGTCATGAACAGGATGGCGGCAATGGCGGCTGTCAGGGTCTTACTGGACATGAATCACCTCGCTTGGGGCCTCAGCCCGTTTTTTCTTTTTTTCGCCCCGTTTTTCAATGAGGATAAAAAATAATGGAACAAAAATAATGGCCAGGGATGTGGCTGCCAGCATTCCGCCGATCACGCCGATGCCGATGGCGTTCTGGCTGGCTGACCCTGCCCCGTTGGATACGGCCAGGGGGGTGACCCCCAGGATAAAGGCAAAGGAGGTCATGAGAATGGGCCTGAGCCGCTGTTCAGCAGCCATTCTGGCCGCTGTCACAATATCCTGGCCCTTGTCGTAGAGATTCTTTGCAAATTCCACAATGAGGATGGCGTTCTTGGCTGCCGGGCCCACGGTGGTCAGCAGTCCGATCTGAAAATAAACGTCATTGTTCAGGCCGGCCCATTTTGTGGCAATCACCGATCCCACAATGCCCAGGGGGACAATCAGGATCACGGACAGGGGAATGGACCAGCTTTCGTACAGGGCTGCCAGGCAGAGGAAGACAAAGAGCAGGGATACCGTGTACAGCAGGGTGGTCTGGGAGCCTGCAGTCCGTTCCTCGTAAGAGATCCCTGTCCATTCCATGCCAACGCCCTGGGGCAGTTTGGCTGCAATTTCCTCCATGATGGACATGGCCTCCCCGGAGCTGACCCCGTGGGCAGGTGCGCCCAGGATCTCCATGGAAGAACTGCCGTTATACCGCTCAAGTTTGGGTGATCCATAGGACCACTCGCCTGAGGTAAAAGAGGAAAACGGCACCATCTCTCCTGCAGTATTGCGCACGTACCAGCGGTCAATATCTCCGGGTATCATCCGGTAGTCGGCATCCCCCTGCATATAGACCTTTTTGATCCGGGTCTTATCCATGAAGTCATTCACATAGGTGGACCCCCAGGCGGTCTGAAGAATGCTGGTGATGTCGGAAGTGGATACCCCCAGGGCCTCGGCCTTTTCATAGTCAATGTCCACCTTGTACTGGGGCACGTCGGAAAGGCCGTTGGGCCGGACCCCAACAAGTTTGGAGTTCTGGGAGGCCATGCCCAGCATCATGTTCCTGGCGTTGACCAGGGTCTCATGGCCCACACCGGACCTGTCCACCAGCTGGAGGTTGAACCCGGTGGCATTTCCAAGCTCGGTGATGGCAGGCGGCATAAAGGCGTAGACAGATGCGTCCTTGATGCTGTAGAGATTGGCCATGGTCCGCTGGGCAATGGCCGCAGCCTTCTGGTCCGGCCTTGTCCGCTCTCCCCAGTCCTTGAGCTTGATAAAGCCCAGGCCCACGTTCTGGCCCTGGCCGGCAAAACTGAATCCGGTTACCGTAAAAAAGCCGTCTACATTTTCAGCTTCCTGGTTCAGCAGATAGTCCTCCACCTGCTTAACGGACTTCTGGGTTCGTTCCATGGTGGCCCCTGGAGGGGCGGAAATCATCATCATCAGGGTGCCCTGGTCCTCATCCGGGATAAACCCTGTGGGGATGGTCTTGAAAAGGGAGACCATGCCGCCGACGATCAAAAGGTAGATGGCCAGGAAACGGAACGCCCTGGTAGCGGAGAAGGAGACGCTGCTGCCATAGGCTTTTTTTCCAACTTCAAAGGAGCGGTTAAACCAGCCGAAAAACCCTTTTTTGCTCTCATGGTGGCCCTTTTGAACCGGTTTGAGAAAGGTGGCGCAGAGGGCCGGGGTCAGGACCAGGGCCACCACAACGGACAGGGCCATGGCCGATACAATGGTCAGGGAAAACTGCCGGTAGATGGCGCCGGTGGACCCTGCGAAAAAGGCCATGGGAATAAATACGGCAGATAATACCAGGGCAATGCCCACCAGGGCCCCTGTGATCTGCTCCATGGATTTAATGGTGGCCTCCTTGGGCGGCAGCCCGGTTTCGGTCATGACTCGTTCCACATTTTCCACCACCACGATGGCATCATCCACCAGGAGCCCGATGGCCAGGACCATGGCAAACATGGAGAGCACATTAATGGAGAACCCGAAGGCCGACAATACCCCGAAGGTTCCCAGAAGGACCACAGGCACGGCAATGGTGGGGATCAGGGTGGCCCTGAAGTTCTGGAGAAAGAGATACATGACAAAGAAGACCAGGAATACGGCTTCCACCAGGGTTTTGACCACCTCTTCAATGGAGAGCTGAACAAAGGGGGTGGTGTCATAGGGGTAGACCACCCCGAGCCCCTCGGGCATTGAGGCGGTAAGGTCCATAACCTTGGCCTTGATTCTCTCAGCAGTGTCCAGGGCATTGGCGCCGGTGGCAAGGCTGATGGCCATGGCCGATGCCTGCATGCCCTTATACCTGGAGGTCACGCCGTAGGTTTCCGATCCCAGCTCCACCCGGGCGATGTCCCTGAGCCGGACCTGGGATCCGTCGGTATTCACCTTGACCAGGATTGTTTCAAAATCTTCCACCGTCTTGAGCTTGGACTGGACCGATACTGTGGCGTTGAGCTGCTGGCCCTGAACGGCAGGCGCGCCGCCCAGCTGGCCGGAGGTCACATCTGCGTTCCTGGACTTGATGGCGGCAATGACCTCTGCGGGCATGAGGCTGAAGGAGTTCAGCTTTTCCGGGTTGAGCCAGATCCGCATGGCATGCTGGGCGCCGAACACGCTCAGGTCCCCCACCCCCTGGACCCGGGCAAGGGGGTCGGCCAGATTGGAGGAGATGTAGTCGGCAATGTCGTCATCTGACATTTTGCCGTCTTCTGAATACAATCCCACGACCACCAGGTAGCTTTTGGTGGCCTTGCTCACCGTGACCCCCTGGGTCTGAACCTCCT
>MDTD01184254.1_pt1 | contig 16024 bp, 11 predicted proteins | sample 811221 | NCBI WGS metagenome assembly MDTD01 (sample SAMN05326646, study PRJNA326480) | marine metagenome | isolation source: seawater | place: Pacific Ocean: South West | collected 2011 | reverse complement strand
CCCATGCCCACGTACCTTCGAAGAGATAAAATCGCCTCTGCCGGTAAGTCTCCGGCGCAGTTAACAACCACCACATAGACTTTGTCTAGATTGGTATCACCCAGCTCCCGGGCCGATACTCTTTTGTGGGGGATTCCGAAAGAACGAAGGACATGACCGGAGTCATCCCACTTGCCTTTTACTTCTATGATCGACTCTCTGTCCAGGGACTCCAGAACACCTGGATGGGTAGCGCTGAGCCAGGATTTGTAGCTGGAGGGATTGACTGCTACGTCTTTCTGAGGGATGGGAATTGAAGGCGCGTTTTGCATTACGTTGGCCGCGTAAGCGTCAAGACCGGGAAATTGGCTCGGTCTTCTATAGTCTTTCTTGAAGGTGCTTATCGTCGCTTCCAGCGGTTTAGAAGTGTCCTTTGTGTTACCGGACTGGCTGGAGCTGGAACTATCAGGGACATCGAAGGGGCTGTCATTTTTTTGATCGGAATTTTGATAATTCGGATCCGCTTCCAGGGTTCGTGTCCTTTCGACCGGCTCGTCTTCCGGCGGTTGCCCTTCATTTTGCCGGCCTGGTTGAATTTCGCTTACGCCTTCTTCCACCCAATCGGAAGCAAGCCCGCCCCCGCTCAGTCCGAAGAAAATCGTTGATGCTAAGGCTATGGAGAGAACCGGTTTAAGTGCTTTATTCAATTTGAAAGACATTATCTGCAAAATACCACAGCCTTGAAAAATTTGTCGGCTCGGTGATTTTAGCATTTAAGCGTATGTCAAGAGATTCTTGGGTGTCTTGTCCAGATCTCGTCTCTAAAGTTTTCAGGCTTGCTTTCTTGCTCTGGGGCTATCTGCAGTGCCGGTATCATTAATAGAACGTCTCAAGCCGGCCAACGCTTTCAAATTTGGCATGACTATCTCTTTCATTTCCTCAAGCTCGTAGGCGCCGATCTCCCGTCTGTCATATCTTTGACAGACGTCTTCCCACAACTCGAAAAGTTGCTTGGGATCGACGGTTTCCCGTGCTTTCTTTTGAAATTCCAGTAGATTGAAAGGCTCGATGGTTCTGTTCCTCTTGATTCAGTACCTGTTTAGAGCATGCAAATAAAATGCCGTTATGTCAAGTTATTGCTTTGTCCTGGCTTTGTATAACCATTAGTGGTGACAAAGTGGGCGGTTGCTCGACGAAAAATATGCGCTTTGTATATGGGGCGCGATTGCATTTATTCAAAACGATATTTTATCTGGTGCTACTATCCATTATTGCATTTCTTAAGAAGGGCATGGGCACTCGATATAAGATCGCGTCGAAATATTTTTTGGTCAGCCTTTACTGATAGCGCTCAAACTGTCCGCCCAATTTGTCCAGGCCACTGAAGTCTTTTCCACCAAATCCGTAAGGCATTCTCGAAGGCATTCTCGTAGGTCGATAGTTCTTTAGCCAGCTGGTGCTGGGGGGACTGGAGGTGGTGACCCTGGTTGCTGAACTTGGCGCGGAGGTATTGGTGCTGCTTCTTCTTGCTCTCTGGACAGCCTGGCTGCTGTAGTCTATCTCTGTCAGTCCAGGGTATCTTTGTTTGACTTGGGCTATGGCCGTCTTGGGAGCGCTTACTCTTGTGGCGGCCAGGGTTCCGGCTCTATTTTGAATTCTGTTTTTGTATTGATTGTCACCGATGATGATACCTCTTCCACTACCTGCACGGTAAGGATTGACCGGAGGCGCGGCGGCCTTGATGGCGTCGGCTCGCAGTTTTGTGACGTCTGCCATATTGATGCCGTCAAACTTGGAGACTTTGTTCAGTTTGATAATTCGGTCGGTCATCTTTTTCGATTTTTCAAAGTCTCTGGCTTCGTAATAACGTTTGGCATACTTCATCATCACTTTTCCGGCTTCGGCACTGGTCGGTCCAAAGTCCACCTGGGCTTTTTCTATCTCTTCGTTGATCAGATTGTCTTCTTTTGTGGGAGCTTCCCAGGTCGTGAATTTCTTGGTGTCTCTACCCTGCACATAAGGATTGGAATAGTCCGGTCTGGTGGTTGATCTGTATCCGTAGCGATAGCGAGAGTAAGGGTATCGGTAAGTGTTTCTTCTGTAAGGATAGGTGTATCTTGAGTTGCTGTAAGAACGAGCCTCAGCCTTTTGTGAAGGCATAATGGGAATCAACACGAAAACCCCTGTACCGAATGCAAGCAGTACATTTAGCGACGATTTAATATATGAGCTGATCGGTTTTCTGCGTAATATAGCCTTTTCCTCTTCTCTAATCTTATCAGTTAACCTTGTTGTGGCTTCTAATCTCAAGAGATTCTAGAATAGAATCCTGGGCTTAAAAGGAAAGTGAAATCCGTGCGGCAAAAACTGTTATTCATTTATTTGATTGTCGCTATGCCACTAGCCCTGTATCTGCTTGCCGACTCAACCACCTTAGCTCAGATCGTGGAGAAGCCCAGATTAAAGGAGCCGGTGAAGCTCGAAGCTCTGATTCCCAAATTAGACACCTCCAATCCGGAGGAAGCAAAACTGCTCAAAGGTGGGATAAGCGATACATATAATCCGGAGATTCTGGAAATCCCCAGAAGCGGCTCGGGAAAAGTCTATGAAGTTGGACTCAAGCTCTACAACCAGGGCGATTATAACCGGGCTCTTAACGCTTTTAAGCTGGCTATGATAAGGGCTGCTAAGTTCGGACTTAACGATCCCAGGGTCAAGAACGCAAAGGCGGCGATTAAATCCACGGAAGCAAAGCTGAATATGCAGGCTCGCCTGGGATACAAGACTGACGCCAAAGAGAGCAACTCTCTTATCGGAAAGGTTGAGAAAGTTTTTCAGCCTTCCCTGGCATGGTTAGGGGGGCTTCGAGAAGGGGACAGAATAACGAAGTCTCGAATAGAGAACGACTTGATCAAGTTGACCGTGACCAGGAATGGGAAAACATATCAGATTAGCCTCAAGCTTGGAAAAGCAAAAAGCATAGACCTGAAAGCTATGGTCGCTAAAAAGGGAAATGTCACCGGCTTCGGCGGTCCATTGGACGGCGGTGCGGTGGAGTACGCGCCCATAAAAAACATAGCCGTGGTGGAGAAGAATGAGAAGCTTCTGGCTTCTTATGATTGCGCGCTTCTGATAGATAATTCCGCCAGCATGGGCGGTGTTTTGGTTGCCGATGGCGCCGACTCTTTGAGATTGACAAAGTGGGATTGGTGCAAGAAAAACTGTCTTGCCTTCTCCTCTCTCACCGGCAAGTATTTCCCCCGGGGTATAACATTGGTGCCCTTCAATTCGCAGTTTGCGGTTGCTAGAGGAGCCGGCTCCAGAGAGATAACTAAAGTGTTCGATAGCCTGAAACCCCAGGCCGGCACTAATATAGCCGGACCTCTTGCTTTTGTTATCGACGACTATTTCCAGAGAAGAGCCAGGGGGAGCGCGAAGCCGATGGCGATTGCGGTTATGACCGACGGCGAAGACTCGTTTTCCATCATAAGAGACGTGATTGTGGATGCCACCACTCGAATGAAGCACCCCCGGGAGATTAAGATTACTTTTCTCACCATCTCCAGCAGGAGCTTCGGCTCACCTACATTAAAGGCTCTCGATGACAAACTTCTCGATGTTGGCGCAGCCTACGATATCGTTGACACAAGAAGTTTTGCCGAACTGGAAAAATATGGTTTGACCAAGATGATAGTGGCCGCTCTGGTGGAAGGCAAAGCGGAAGGGAAGTAAGTTTTTCCCTTAAAGACCCCGACGGACTCAGTAAACTGAGTCCGCCCCTTTGTCAGAAAAGCTATTCGAGATCAAATTACCGGTTGGTGGTTTTTGTTGATTCCGCTGGTTCGTAAAAGAGATCTTCAGCCCACTGTCTTATCTTTGGGAAATTAACCCTGAAAGAGTCAACACATTTGCAGAAGAAGTCCTTTTGATTCGGAGGATTAACACAAGTCTTTTGCATGGTTCTCAGCTCGGCCACGTTGAGTGGTTGAATAGATTTGAGCGTGTAATATCTACCAAACTGAGAAGTGACTCTGGACTTGTGTGACATTTGGGAACCTCGGACAACGAGTTTGATCTCGATAGTCCTATCCTAAAAAATGTTTGTGGCATATTTGTGGCATGGAGAAGAAATACAGAAAAAATTCCGAGAACCTGAATTTTAGTACCTCTTTCTTATTCCGGCGCCACAAGTTTGTATCCCACTCCATGGACGGTACCCACCAGGGACGGTTTTCCTTTTTCGTCTATTTTTTTTCTCAATCGTTTTATATATGTACGGATCGTCTCCGGGGAAGCTTCCGAATCGGAAGACCAGACCCTGTCTAGAAGAGCGTCGGCGCTAAATACCTGATTTGGATGTCTCATGAAAAAGGAGAGTAAGGCAAACTCTTTTGGTAAAAGCTCCACCAACTCTCCGTCCCTGGTGACTTCGTGGGAGGTGGTATCGAGCATTATCGGTCCGACTTTCAATACGTTTCCGCTAAAAGGAGTCGGCCGTCTCAATAGGGCCCGGATTCTGGCAGATAGTTCTTTTAACTCGAAAGGTTTGGTCAAATAGTCGTCGGCACCGGCATCAAGACCGGTTTCTTTTTCGTCCACGTCTTTTTTGGCTGTCAGCATCAGTATGGGAGAGCGGCCGCCTTTGCTTCGATACTGGCGACAGACATCGACTCCGCTAATGCCGGGCAATACCCAGTCGAGAATAAGAACATCAAACGGATAGACGCGAATTATGTCCAGCGCTTCTTCCCCGCTGCCGGCCACCTCGACCACATGATGCTCTCGGGACAGCCAGGCGCTGACCATATCCGAAATATCCGACTCATCTTCTACTAAAAGGATTTTAGCCATTTCAGCTATTAAAAAGGACGACTATCGCAGCTATTTAAATCATACCCGTTCGACGAGCTTCTAATAGATTTTCCAGAATTTCATGGGCGATGGGAGATCTACCATTGTCTGCGGAATAATTAATAAGTAATCTCTTCAATATCCCATTCAATCAAGTTCCTTTTTATGGCAGACACACCAGAAATCAAGTCCGATAATGATCAGCTTCCGAAAATCTCGCAGACGGAAGCAGATAGCGCCATCTTAGAAGATGGTCTCTCTTTAGTACGACTCACCGAAGCGGACAAGGAAGAACGAGTTGGAGTGGCTAAACCGGCTGATTCCCTTCTTGGAGAAGGATTGTATTCGGCTGCTTATTCACTTCATTCTGCCGGGAAGGGCGTTTTACAGCTGGCCGGTCAAGAAGATTTGATTGGCGAGATGGATATCCCGGCTCCGGCGGAGTTTGGCTCTGCTCGCTGGCATGCGCAACAGGTCGGCGGTGCCGCCGGCATCATCGCTCCATTTATGCTTACCCACAAAGGCGTTCAGATGGCGAGCCGCAAGATCGCTCCCACACCAATGGGTGCAGGTATCGCCAGGTATCTGGATACACCGGGGAAAGTGGCCATCGCAGAGGGTGCTATTGCCGGTGGTACTTTTGAATTTCTAGCCAAGCCTACCCAGGAAGGCGACAGTATCTGGACCAGACCGAAAAACTTTGCGGTTGGTGCCGCCACCTTCGGCACCCTGACCGCTTCCACCATAGGCATCAAGTCATACGCAAGCGGACTTTCCAGACCCATGGCCCAGAGAATGTTAGGCAACAATCTAACCGCCAACACGCTCTCCGGCGTGCCGGCCGGTTTTGCTCATACACTCTCCCATGACGTGATGTACAAGGGAACAGATTTTTCCAAATATTCCGGATTGCAAGACTATGGTAAAAACGCCTATACCTTCGGTGTAGTCGGTCTTGGTCTCGGACTTAAAGATGTGGGTGTCGCCGGAGCCAAGAAGGCTCTGGGAATTGAAGAAGCTCCTGGATTCCATGCACTAGTGGAAAAAGGAGAAGCGAATCGCTCTGCCAACGAGCGTCTTCTTAGCGGTCTGCGCGTGGACATAAACGCCGAGGCTTTCAAACCGACTGAGTCGCCGGTGGCAGCTGAGAGAGCTCCGAGTCTTGCCGAGCAGGCTAGAGCTCTTGTTGAAAGGGTTGTACCGGAGAGACCTGTGGACCGGGCTGTACTGGAGAATACGGTTCTAGCCGGATCCGATGGTGCCAAGACCGGTGAAACATTCAAGGTCTATGATGTACCCCAGGAGGTGGCTCCCCGGGTCAAGGAAGGATTCTCCAGGGCTCTGGAAGCTGTTAAAACCGGCTCGGAAGCAAAGGCTGGTGAATTTCTTGAATTTGCCGCAGACCCAGCAAATGCCCCTGCCGCCAAGTTCATTATTGAAGCTGCCCATATCAAAAACGATCCAGTCTTAATTGATCTGGTCGGTAGGGTCTATCAATTGTCTCCGGAAGTAAATTCCGCTCTGCGCGGAGAAGCGCTCGCCAAAGCTGCTTCCGACTCAAATGCTGCTGCTCCGGTGAAAGAAGCTTTTGTCGAATGGGCAAGAACCGAGGGCGTAAATGATGGTCACGGCCTGATTCGTATGGGACAGTCCCTGGGTAAACCGGAAATCGCCCAGCTCGCCATAGAAACATATAGAGGTATCGAAGGCTCTCCGCTGGCGAAAGAGATTAGAATGGGCGAGTCCATCGCCGAGTTAGCCAACAAACATGCCCGGGAGTACAAAGAGCCGGGTGAACCGGTGGAACCCGTTCCGGGAACGGAAGCCCATATCGCGGTGCGGGAAGCTTCGGCGCGGCTTGCTACAGAGACCGTGGCCGGGCGTTTGAGGCGTCAGGTTGATCCTGCCAAAGAGGTGGACGCCGAGACTTTTAATTTTGAACGATTCAATGAGCGAATGGTTGAATTCGATCGCGGTCTGGAGATGCTTAATCGTGCTCATAGAGAAGGCACTGAGATAGATACCGCGAAACTTACTGAGTATGCCCAGGGTGATGGTGCCAGAGTCGGTAAGGCTTTATTAGAATGGTCCTATATTGTCGACAATCCAGGCATGGTCAAGGCGCTGGAGAAAGCCTACGGCTTCGACTACAGTCAGTCTAAGGTGATTGAGGGGGAAGCGCTGGCGAGAGCCTCTTTGCGAGAAGGCGCTCCTGACGCGCTCTTTGATAGGTTTGTTGAATACACTAAAAATGACGGAGTCAATGTCGGTGACTATCTGCTTTCTGAAGCAGTAAGCGCCGGAGACCCTGTAATGGAGCACGCTGTAGTCATCGGCTATGCCCACGCTCCTAATTCGCGTCTTGGTGCGTCGATGATGAAGGGCGTTGAGCTTATTGATGCCGCCGCCGGCAAGACCAATCGTGAAGGTGAGGCTGTTGAGACTTCTACTTATAGCCGGGAAGCGACCGAGTCCCTGGTCGAATTTGCCATGGGAGAAGGCGCCCATTTAGGTCGTGCCCTTGAGAAACTGGTGGAAGTGTCCGATGCGGATCCTAGAGCCACCACCGCTCTTAAGGAAGCCTATCTTTTCGCCCAGAATCAAGGACGAAGAGATGTGGGTGACGCGCAACTTCGAGACCTCCGATATGATACCGATGTGATGGAGCCGTTTTTCGATCTGATTTCGAGGGTGCCCAGTAATCCGGCTGAATATGCGGCTTTCAAGGCGCAGGTGCTCGACTTTATCGCTCGCAATCGTCGTGAGATTACAAATCCTGACCAGCCGAATCGAGCTATAGAGACCGGTTATCACATAGAAACAAATCCGAACAGCCCGAACTTCGGCAAAAATATCTTTGAAATCATCGCTTCGGAGTCCGCTTATAGCTCGGTAGCCGGACCGATAGATTATTTCTTCAGAACCAACAACGGACTGGGCAAATTCCCTGAAGTTAAGGCAATAGAATATGAGTACTCGGAAGTAGGCCCGGGTGGTGAAGCGGCTCCTCGCTCTCTTCGCTACCAGGTAGACAAAGTATTCCCGGAATTCGAAGCCTCTACCGGTGGTGACAAGCTCTTTAAGGCCCATGAACTGGCAGATATGATTTCCGGTATGACACCGAAACAGTTCCGGGAATGGATGGTTTACGGCCAGACAAAGGTTGAGGGCAGCGAGTTGACTAACTTCGACCGAATGGGAATTGCCGGAGCCAAAGTTTTGAACCGGCCAGAGTTAGTGGAAGCGGTAAGAAATGATACTACTGGTGATGGTGTGCTGAAGAGCTTCAAAGATATGCTTGTGCCGGAGAAAACTGCCGGAGAAGTTGAAGTTGTTCCGGATTGGATGAATCAGCATATCTCCATGAAACTCTCCGTGGCCCGAGCCCGATTGGGAGAGAACGCCACTCCCGGTCAGATATTGAAAGAAGCTTTACCAGAATGGCTGGTGCAGCAAGTAGCCGGTGGGAGAGTGCGCCCCAACGAGGAAGGCTTTATCCGGTATGGTGACTTGAATGCTGATCTGGTCCAGGTTTTAGACGGGGTGAGAACTACGGAGCCAAATCTATTCAATAAGTTAGTCAAGCCCCAGGAGGCTCCTAAGCCGGAAACTCTTCAACAGCGATTCGACCGACTGGAGCGCATGCTGGCTCTGGAAGGACCGGGTGCGACCGAACTGGCCACCAGACTGAGAGAGTTGGCTGGAGACAATCCTAGAAATGTCGATCCTATAATCTTCCGCCTCAATCCGGAGCGCTCGCCCCAGGAGTACCGGGAGCTTGTGGAAATTGTCGCTGAAGGCGCCAAGAGTCTCGATGACGTGGCTCTCTTGATGAAGATCATCAATGAAGGTAATAATCTCCATCGCGCTAAGAATCCCAGGGATAGGAACCATAGACCTGATATCACCGACCGCGATGTCCAGGTAAACCAGGAGCTTGCTATCTCCATGGTTAACGAGATGGCCGGCAATTCGGCCCGGCACGGAAGAGCCCTTGAACTGGCCGACGGTTTGATCCAGGGACGATACAGACCACCCAGAAATGACGGCGGCAGACCTGGCGGCGGAAGATTTGATAATCGTTCCGGTGGCCGGAGAGATCGAGGCGGAAGCAAAGATGAAGGTGGTGGGAGGCCTGGCCGCCGATAGAAATACAAAGGGTGACAGGGGGCGGTCCCGAACCCGACCGGAATCTAAACCGCCAGAGCAATTGAAAACGGTGCCGCCTGAACCGGTGGTTCCGGAGGTTAAGCCTGTCGAGGTTGCCGTGGAACAGGGCAAGAAGATCGGTGGAGAGGACGGAAGCGCGAATAAAGCTGCTGAAAAACCTGCTGAAAAACCGGTACAGAAAGAAAAGCGTGGCGCCGGAAGGGACTTCAGTGAGCTTGCTAAAGAGGTGGACTGGGATAATGCTCCGGAGACGGAGATGGCAAGACTTTTGCGCGAAGCATTGGAAGCAAAGCAAGGGAAAGACAAGTAAGAATTAGTCCCCTGGGTACATATACGCCACATATTTTCCGTAAGATATCAAGCCATATCTAAATTGAAGTCTTAGCAAATCCCCTTTTGTTTCGAATTTCATAGCCGTTTCTTTCCTTACTAGAGGAGGTATACTCCTGTGTCTAGCCCCCTTGACAGTGTGAAAAACACAGACAAGGTTGCCTTTCAGGACATGCGTGTCTCTGACCAGGCAACCGAAGCCCTGCGAAGGGATGCAATTTCCGATGAAGGCTTTGGCAAACTGGGAGGTAGTGGTTCTAGCTCCGGCAACCAGGGCTTTGACCAGAGTGGTCAATTGGACTGTGCCGGAGGATGACCCTTCTAGCACAATCGCGCAGGTTGCGTGATCAAGAATTTGTCCCAGAAGTTTATAGACCTGTATGAAACCGCTTCCCGAAATTTTGGGAGCGGTTTTTAGTTGGGGTCTTATTAAGAGCTGTTATGTTGATAATCCTTTATCCAATTACTTTGTCTTATATCTGGGTATGTGATCGAAGAAGCTAGTAGGCTTATATTTTCAATTCGGGTTGTGTTATAGCCCGGAGCCTGAGGGGCGGCAGTTGAGTAAGTCCAGTAAGCAGTGGGTGATGTACAAGGATTCTGCGTTGCAGTCCCTTGAGAGCAAGCAGTACGATAGCGCCGAGTCATCCTTGATCGCCGCGCTGGAAGAATGCCAGGATTTCGGAGAGACCGACGCACGCAGTTTGCTCACCATGGAGAAGCTGGCTGAGTTGTATTGGTACGTGGCTAATTTTGAGCAGTCACGGATTTTTTGCGAGCAGCTGGTTAGTCTGCACAAGCATAACCATTCTTTGAGCCGCACCAGTTTTCTTGCCTTTTCCATAAATCTGGCCATGCTATATCATGTCTCAAAAGATCTGGATAAGGCTGAAAAACTCTATCGTGAGACCATGGGTCATGCCGACCAGATGTTCGGGGCACAGCATATGTGCTCCACGAAAATTCGTAGTCTTTATGCTGATCTTCTGCTCTCCAGAGGCAATGCCGCTGCCGCCAAACAGCTTGGAGTGAATTCCAAAGTAGTCACCATGGGCGATTGGATAAGTAGCACCGCTCTCAAGCTCCCCAAATCTGTGGAAGAGGCAGTTCCTGTAGAGAGGCAGGTTGCCACCGGCACCAATAAGCAGGTGATGTTGCTTTCAATAACCCAACCCCAGGCGGAAGCAATTTATCAGAGCAATATGGAGAGCGCCAAGATTGCCGAGCGAAATGGTGCTTTCTCATTTGCCGACTGTCTCTACGACATCAATCTGAATATTCTCAAAAAGTTCGGCGTGGGAGGACAGGTTCTATCCGAAGCTTACGAGCGAGTATCGAACGTAAAGCAGAAGATGGGTATGGTCAAAGACGCCATCGAGTACTACATGGAGTCTCACAAAATCAAAGAGATGTCCCTGGGCAGTAATCACCCGGTTACCGCCAATTCCTTCGGTCAACTAGCCAACTATTACTATCAGATCTCCGATTATGAAAATGCTGAGCCGCTGGCGAAAAAGTGTGCCGACCTTTATGAAAAGGTCCATGGACTGGTTCATCCTGAGGTGGCCTGTGCTCTTCACAACCTGGCTACTCTTTACCATGTTCAGCGTAAGTATGAACATGCCGAGCAGATTTATAAAAAGTCTCTGGATATTAAGAATCAAGTGTTTGGACCAGAGCACCCTGAGACTAAGCGCTTGATGAATTCTTATGCCGAATTGCTTGCCCAGACGAGCAAAAAGCCTGATACTGACAATGGTGCTTCTCAAGATGTCGAGACCATGGGGCGTATCACCGGTTCCTGGAAAGTTATGAATGTCAGCAAGGCTCAGTCGCTGACCCAGGTTATGGACTCCAGTTGCGACATCTGCGGCGCTCACCTGGCAGGAAAAGTAGTATGTGATTCCTGTGGGTTTGATACTTCCGCAGGGATTTGAGAATAGTAGTCTATGTGTTTTTCAGGTCTTAGAAAGTACTTAAGCTTCCGGGTAGTGAACCGATGAAGAACCTGGTGCTACGCAAAAAATCCGTTGCCAGAAATATAGATTGGCTGCTTCTTAGTTCTCCCTTTTGTTTTTTCTCTCTTTTACTTCTCTTTCAGATTTGTTTTGCCGGGGGAGTGTATCTGAGTTCCCTGAGTAGTGAATTGAGTGCGGTAATCCAGTCTGCTGTTTGGGTTTGTTTCATTCCTCCAATCTACATAGCCGTGCTAGGCGGACAGTTTCTCAACAAGATTGTTCTCAGTGATGACGCACTGTATGTGGGGCCATTCTCTTCGGAAAAAATGGCACTCAGTAGTTTAGAAGAGGTGGGTGGCGAATCCGGATCCCTTTTGAATGGATTTCGAGAAGGCATAACTCTCAAATTTGAAGGAGGAAGAGAAGAGACTCTCTATCTTGATGAGTATGAAGAGAGCGATTTGAGGGAGTTTTTGACCAGGCTGAAGAAACTGAAACCAGACTGTTTGTTCTCTTACTCCGATGTTATTCCACTGGAGTCGAGAGGCTTGATCAAGTTTATCTATCAATCGAGCGACTCAAGCAATTTAATTGTGAAACAGACCAAGACGCCCCTGGAAGATTCTATATTCCAACTTGTTAGGGAGCATAAAAAAGCTTTTTTCACCCTATACCTCTCCGGCTGGATGGCGGTGGTTCTGCTGTTTTCGGGATTGAGTCTGGCTTTCAACAGAGAGATGTCCGACGTGGAAGTATTGAGTTCTGTGGGCAACAAGACTATCGCGCGGGTGCAATCTGAGTTTCCTGACTCTTTTAAGAATGAAGCAGGGAAGAAATTGAAGTGGGATCGTTGGGGCAATATAGACAAGAGTGCTTACGAAGTTGATTTTAAGGATTTCGGCTCGGTTAAGTGGTTCCAGACCGCACTTGTCAAAGTGATTGTTTTTCTGGTGGCATCAGCTATCTTTTTCTCAAGTTTCGGTTTTCAATCTTTGATATTTATCTGGTTGCTCATCAGTTTCGTGCTTCTTTTTGTGATTCCCATAGTACGAAAACTTTCGCCAAATTTTCTTTTTGTAGACTCTACCAGTATCGGTCAGGGAATGCAGTTTTTTCCTTTCGAGGAGGTGCATGATGTGGCACTGGAGAAGCTCGGCGAATTTGCTGACCCCATGGACGGTGAGTTGGTGATTCGTTCTCAGACCGAGCGTTTTTCAATAAAGCTTGATCGTATTCCGGATCAAAACACCAGGATGAAAGTGCTGAGAATGGTGGAGCGCTACGGTGTCAACGCCAGGTTCAATGAAGAGTTTTTGCGAACCACCGCTGTCTCCAGCGATCTTCAATTCACCGATCTCTGGCTCATGCAAAAAGGCGGTATGCCAGAAGAGGCAGAGTCGGGCGATCAGAGTTCCTTGAGCCAGGGTGAGGAGAATTCGGAATCTGTGATTGGGGATGGAAAGTATAGGACAAAGTCCGTCCTTGGCTACGGAGGTCAGGGTATTACCTATCTTGCCGAGCGACAGAATGCGGGCGATGAGGATTGCGACCAGGTGGTGGTTAAAGAACTGGTGCTGCCCTCCCATGCTGATGTTCGCATTATTCAAGACGCTCGTTTGCGCTTTGAACATGCTTCTTCTCTACTATCTAAAATCAAGCATCCAAGCATAGTGCGACATCTCGATCACTTTGTGGAAGGCTCGAGAGCCTATCTGGTGATGGAGTACATCCCCGGACAAACTATTCGAGAGCTGGTGGCAGGTGGGGAGGACGGGCTTCAGAAGGCTCAGGTTGTGGAGCTGGCCGGTCAAATTCTTGAAATTCTTGATTATCTACATACCCTGGAGACACCGGTTATTCACTGCGATCTGGCTCCGGACAACTTGATACTGGGTGATGACGGTAAACTCAAATTGATCGATTTTGATGTGGCCAGGGTTGATGGTAAACACGCAGTGGGACTGGTGGCGGCTCGACCGGCATATACTCCGCCGGAGCAGTTTCGGGGTAAGCCGGTTGTTCAAAGTGACCTCTATGCTTTTGGGGCGATAATGCATTTTATGCTCCACGGGGAGGACCCGCCCCCATTCGGAGAGAACTGCGGAGTCGATGAAAGCCTCGTGGCAGAGGAGGGAATCACCAACCTGGGCGATTTGATTCAGTGGTGTTGCAGATTTGATTCAGGGAATAGACCGGAGAGCGCACGCAAGATTGTCGAATGTTTGAGTAAGCTGGAGGATGGTACTGATGACCCCGTATCCAAAGTTAAAATCGGCGGTGAACCTAAAATTGCTTGATATCAAAAATAGTATCAGGGGGATATGATGTCCAGGCCCACTGCAAAGACAGCGGTGATCAACTATAAAAGTCATTCCGCCGGCAGAAGTAGACAGATGGCCCTCTTTGCCATAGCCGCTTTTGTAGTGATATCGCCCCTGCCGGTTATCTATCCGATGCTCTTTTCTCATTCCATGATGCAGATTGTGGAGGCTTCCTTTCTTGCCCTTGCTCTGGTCTCGCTTTTGTTTCTTCTTCACTCGCTTACTCTCTACTCTAGAAATCGAAGCTCAAGATTGATTCTTACAGAAGAAGGCCTGGTCTTGCCCGGTCGCGGCGGCAAATCCCGGGGAGTTAACTGGGGACAGGTGGACCAGATCTCAGTTTCCGGTATCGCCGATTCCGAAAAGAATGAAGACCGGGAGGAGATCAACTTTCTCCTTTCAAAGGGAGAAGAGATCCGCTTGAAGCTGACCTCTCTATCCCATGAGGATTTAGATAAGCTGGTATCCGGATGTGACCTCTGGGCCAATAAGTCTTCCCGGGACGCAAGCTTTAACAGATTGGTAGATAAGATGATAAAAGGAAGAGTAGACTCGGATCAGTCAAGCTTTACCGGCATCTGGATGGAGGAAGCCCAGAGACGAATTTCAACAACACCATTCGTTCCCCTTGAGCCAGGCACTAAGCTTCAAGATGGTCGAATTAAAGTTCTGCAACCTCTAACCGCCGGTGGCTGGTCAGCCATTTATCTATGTGAGTGGAAGAATCGTACACCGGTAATATTGAAAGAGGCGGTGGTTCCTCCATCGGCAAATGCTGAATTGAAAGCTAAGGCAAAAGAGCATTTCGAACGAGAAGCTGTTCTTCTTGCCGGCCTTGATAATCCTAGAATAGCGAATGTGCTCGACTATTTTGTCGAAGGCGGTAGACAATACATGCTATTGGAGAGGATAAACGGCTCCACCCTGAGAACTTATGTAAAAGATAAAGGTGGGGTGTCGGAGCGCCAGGCTCTTACCTGGGCCAGGGAGATTGCGGATATAGTCGAATATTTGCACACCAGAGAGACAGCGGTGGTGCATAGGGATTTGACCCCCGAGAATCTTGTCCTCGATATGCGTGGTTCATTGATCCTGGTTGATTTCGGAGCCGCCAATGAATTTGTCGGCACAGTAACCGGTACCCTGGTGGGCAAGCCTTCTTATATTTCTCCAGAGCAGTTTTCCGGGAGGGCGAATCTCCAGAGCGATCTCTACTCACTTGGAGCGGTTTTGTTCTACCTGCTTACCGCCACCGATCCTGAGCCCCTTTCGGTTAATAGTCCCAGAAGTTTGAAGCCTGAGATCTCAGAGTCTTTTGACCGGCTGGTGCAGGATTTGACTGAGCTTGATTTGAAAAAGCGGATTGGGTCGGCGTCGGAGTTAAAAGAGAGACTGGCCCAGCTGGAGATAGGCAACTCAAGGGAGATTATTGAAGGCTAGAAGTTTACTAACAGAGATTGCCTGTTCTTGTTTGAGGGTAAAGTAAATAGAGACCGGAGTGGTTTTGGTTCGTGCTAATGATCCTTTGACCTTCAGGAGCCGGCTAGTTTGTCCACCGTGTCACATGCTTGAGCTTGACTTTCCATGGAAAAGAAGAAATCTCACGATGAGTCTGTAGTTTTTGATAATAAGTTTCATCGGAATTTGAGCGGTATGCGCAACTCCCAGGTATCGGGAAACCACCCGGATATTAATGCCATGGTTATGGAGCATCATCAGGCGGCTAGAGGCGCTCTGGCCCAGAGTACGCTTTACTCTTTGCCCTCGGCCACCAGGTCCGAAGCCGATAGAACTGATTTTGAGCGTTCTATTCAATATGATGAGCACTGTCCCGAGCTATACAACTTCCGTTATGCAATGGCCCAGTTTCAACGTGAGACAAAGCGGGCGGTTAAGTTTAGCAGACCTCTTACTCTTGCCATTATCGGATTTCATGAATTGCCGATGGTCTACAGTCGTTATGGAGTGCTTGCTCAGGAGGAGGCGATCAGATTTGTCGGTCGTTCCCTGGCACAGTTTGTCGATATGGATATCGATATCGCAGGACGGTATGAGAGTTATCGTTTTATTCTTGTCTTTCCCGAGCATCCACCGGATAAGGCCGTAAAAAGATTTGAGGAGATCCGGCAATTCTTTTTTGAGGATCCTGTGCAATACCATCAATACAAATTCAATCTGGAAGCCAGTATAGGTATTGTTTCTGTTCCTCATCACGGGAATGATTTTAAAGAATTGACCGCCAAAGCAGACCTGGCAACGGATATGGTGATGGAAGCCGGAGGCAACGCTCTGGGCTCCTGTTAGATTGCTAAGGCACTGTATATGAAGGCATTCTTGCGGTGGTCGGGCGTTGTCTATTTCCATTATTTTCTGTAGAGTAGTCTCCATGGAAGCAATCTCGATACCACCGGAGCT
>MDTD01179520.1_pt1 | contig 16025 bp, 15 predicted proteins | sample 811221 | NCBI WGS metagenome assembly MDTD01 (sample SAMN05326646, study PRJNA326480) | marine metagenome | isolation source: seawater | place: Pacific Ocean: South West | collected 2011 | reverse complement strand
CTTACATCTCCTGAAAACCCTTGTAAAAACATGACTGGAATATCGCCTAATATTTCCCGCATTTCGTTTCGAATATCTCCTGGAAAATGTGCGGTTACATTCATGGGGGAATGATACATCACGGGGTGACACGCAAAATTCCATAAAATTCCTACTGGTTTACCGGTTCTTTTATCAATAAATTTAAAGGTTCGAACGGTTGAATCAATCGGTGTTTTTGAATTTGGAAAAATCCGCATGGATTTAGTTAATATAAAACGCTTCCAAAACCCCCAGGCATATTTTCGTCGCCCTACGCTTACTCCGTCGGATTCAGACTCCCCATAAATCAAATCACATTCAATTAATTCTGCCTGAACCAAATTATCTAATAACAAAGAAAGTTGGGATTTAAAAAACACCATATACTCATCATCTACAGACCCTAAATTAGGTTTTGATGCATCTAAAAATGGTACGTAATGAGTATGTGATGCCGCAATAAATACCTGGTCTTCATTTAAGGGTAACTTATCTTTTAAATGATCTATTGCAAACATCTTTATTTCATTTGTTACAAATAAGGTATCGACAGAAATAATCAATACATTCGTGTTATTTTGCATTAATCGAATGGCATTGATTTCGATATCTGAATCAATGGATTCAAATGGCATAAAATTATACCCATTGCAGCCCAAAGTTACTTTTTTTTCAGGTGTAATGCAACAGGTTGAAGTAGCAATCTTCACTGTTTTAATTCACGTAAAAACTCTCTACACTTCAAGAGTTTTGAGTTGACTTTTTTTATTTGAAAATATGGTGTTTGAATGGCTCCAAAAGCACGAAAAAAACGCTCAATCGGCTCAATCATGCTTCCTTCAAAATCAAAGTCCCATTGGTTATCTTTCGCCATATCTAATGCTTTATTTATTAATAACGATGTTGCCCCACTATTGCGATACTTTGGGTCTCCCCCACCAATTAAATAATATACTGTTGAATTTAAATGAACCAAATAAATCGCAGCGTGTATATAATTGTCCTTATCTGTTGCAACCAATTTAATGGATGACTCTTTTCGTTTCACCTGTTTTTCTAAATTTTCTAAAAAGTCTTTTGAATAGGGCGGCTTTTTATTTTGTCGTTCGAACGTCTTTGTTAAACAATGCCAAATCTCATTAACGGAATCCACTGATTGAATCTCTACCATTTTTAATGCCTTTTTTATGTCTGTCTTAATATTTGACTGAAATGAATTCATTTCAAAAGATGTGTTTTTTAATACATAAGTATACCGTGTCGATTGTTCAAACCCTCTCCAATAAAAGGGTAACCAATTGGTTATTGTTGAATGGAAGTTTTGACAAAAATAATCAACATTGGGAAGCTGGTCAATCAAATTGGTCATCAGCTCTTTCTCATATGCTAACTTCTTGGCATATTTTTGCCCTTCTGGGTATTTAATATAAGGGCCCATGGTTTGAGTTAATGGTGGCATTGTAATTAGTTTGAATGGGCCTTTCTTCTTGATATAATACGGCATGCTTGCAACAACGACCCCTCCTTTTTCAATCAGTGCCACATCCCACTCCCCATTAATGCAAACTGAATCCAACCACCAATCTTGTGAAAAAATGGGTATGGGAGCTTTTAAACAAAAGTGTTTATATTTTTCCTTATTGGTCATTGGATAATAGCGCCTCTATTTCTGTAATTACTTGTTTTGACGTTATATCATCCATGCACTTAATTTTATTTGGACAGTATTTAATGGCATCTTTTGGTGAATATAACGCTGGCCCCATGCAGGGTGCACATGATTTATGAAGATTTATATAATGAATGTGCTGCCCAACTGGATGAGATTTAGAAAAAATAGATGGGCCCCATAGAATGAGTGTTTTTTTATTTAATGCCCCTGAAATATGTGCAATACCACTATCTACACCCAGTATTAATGTTGCTTTATTGATCACGCCCATAAGTTCAGGAATTGTTGTTTTTCCAATTAAATTTATCACACTTCCTTTATTATGTTCTTTTTCAATCTGATTTCCCAAACCCAACTCATTTTTGTCCCCCAACAATACAACCTTCACTCTCTTTTTTATCATTTCCTCAATGATTAGCTTCCATTTAAATATGGGCCACATTCTTGGATCCGACTGATTATTCGCCACACCCAATTGAATTGCAATGTATTGTTCTGGCAGGTTAAATTTTAAAATCAACTGATTAATTTTATTTAATACGCCAGGTGACATTAAATTTTTGAACTCATATTGTTGATTATCCCCATCAAGAATGGACAATAAGTTTAAATTATTCCAACTTTCATGCTTTAAAAGGTTAAAGCGAACGGTTTTTATTCTAAATAACTTATAAATTAATTCCTTAATATGCCCTTTTATTTGGTTGCCAACAAATGAGTGAGAAATAACCAGTGAAAACATATTCCTCATTTTCATCTTAATTGCAAAATAGTCGCCCCCACCTAAAAATGGACTCAAAATTAAATCATATTTTTTTCTTGGTAACGTATAATAAATTTCATTAATATCTTCATCATATTTGAAAAGCTCGTCTGCACCAAATTGCTTCCCCCCATATAAATCAATACAGCTATTTTTATAAACACGCTTAAGTGTTCTTAATAACGGTAAAATTAAAACTGCATTTCCAAGACCTGTATTAATTGGGATTAAAATTTTTTTCATTTTTTAACATCGTTCTCTAGTTTGATAACCCATATTAATTGATTCTCTATGAATACACAATTTCCTAGCTACTCATCATGCATTTAAAATGTCTTATCTGCTTATTAAATTCTTGAAAATTCAAAAAATAGGTTTGTTTGCCAACAGGTAATCGTTTTAATTCATTTTCACCTTTCTTAGATATTTCTGAAATAAATCCATATGTTTCTTTGGAAATGCCAAGCCCCTCTACATTTAAAAAATACTTGTCTTGATCAATGCCACAAAACATCTGATCTTTAAAAAACTCTTTTTTTGATAACTTTTGTTTTAATTTTCTAACTATTTTTTGGGTCAATGTTTTTTGATTTAAACCCCTATTGTAGCTATCCGACAATATTTTAGAAAACGATGGCGCTTTTTCTTGCAAGAATTTTCTATGAAATGATCGGTTTAAAAGAAGCTCTTCTGGTAACGAAAAGCAAAATTTAACCAATTCCTTATTGTATATTGTTGAAAACGGCTCAGCAAAAGAATATAGTGCTTGCAACCCCGGAATGATCCAGTAACGCTGCCTCGTTTCTAAATTGTGCATAAAACAATCATCATAATTTAAATGCTCTTGGTTATTTAAAAAACTTAAGGGGCCAAAGCTTTTTTTGGGATAATTCTTTTTCCCATGAAATATCCCTCCAAAAAATATATCCCCACTGGTACCATCCATAATTACATCGATGTTTTTACTTAAGTGATTGGCTAATGGAAAAAACTGACAATTTTCTGCAGGCTGGGTAAAATCAAAACAATTTGCAGCCGTATTTAAGTGAACTCCCATTTCTTCAGATCTAGCCATAAATCCATTGATAATTGGGTTCCCTGTTAGTGCCCCATATTGCAATGAAGACAATGTATCTTCCTCTGTTCCACAGTCGTAAGTGATACCTAAATAGGATCGATTTAACTTATTTAATGCCCAAGCATTCATTCGAGAGTCAAGCCCTGAACTTAAATAACACCCGAGCTCTTTCTTATTCCCTTTAAGGTAATTCTCAATATTCCTTGTTATTATATCTTCGCACTCGTCAAAAAGATCTCCCGTTGTACGGCCCACATACTTCTTTTTATTTTCAATATACATTGTTCTCATATCTATTTCTGAGGATTCAATTAGTTGCCCCTCCTTAAATTGATAAAACGTACCTGGCTTTGCATAAACTATATTTTTAATTGGGGTTTGATCTGATTGAGCACACCCGTATATTAACCACTCTAACAACCCATGATGATCAAACTCAAACTCACCCATTTGATTTAAAAACTGTGCCATAAATAACAGTTTGTTTGATACAGCAAACTGTTCACCTTTTTGATAAATGAATAATTTTTCTAAACCAAACATATCTGTAAAAAACGATAATTGACTTGATGAAATAAAACAAAAACTATACATTCCGTCATATTTCTTAATTGTTTCTGATGAATTATATTGCATAAAATCAACTAAATCATCTGAGTTTTTATACCCATTATTGGATGTTAAATACCCTGTTGATATTAATAGTTTATCGCCCTTTTTATATAATGAACATTTTTTTTTTGATAATATTGGATCTGAATCTAAATACACATTAAAAGGATTCCCTTTTATGGACGCTTCACCATATTGAATATTAGTAATAATAAACGTATTCATTTACTTTTTATTAAGATACCTTCAAGAACTAAATAATCCATACCAGTATCTAAAAAGTCTCGTATTGCATCATCGGGGGATTGTACCATTGCTCTGCCATGCATATTAAATGACGTATTTAAAATGACACCATACCCATTTAATTCTTTTACTTTCTTAATAATTTTATGATAACTTGGATTATCTATTTCATTTACAAACTGAACGCGGGCGGTTCCATCAACATGAATCGCCCCAGGCAATTCTTTATGAAACTCCTCTTTCATTCGAAACGCGCATGTCATATGCTTATTTAAGTACCACTTATCAAATAATCGACTCGCTTCTTCTTCTAAAATGGATGGACAGAATGGTTGAAAAGGTTCCCTGCGCTTAATTTGATTGTTTATTTTATCAATGGATGTTTTATTTCGTGGATCAGCTAAAATACTTCGATTACCTAATGCTCTAGGCCCCCATTCCATCCGTCCATGAAAAATGGCTCCGATTTCCCCCGCAACTATTCGTTGAGAAACTTCAGACTCCCAATTATCTTTCAAATCTAATATTTCAATATTGCTATACTTACTAACTGTCTTTAATATGTCGGATTTACTGTATTGAGTCCCCCAATAGGGTACACTTTTATCCCTTATCCAATTAATATCAGTATCTTGTTGCATCATTAATTTCAATGCGGCACCTTGAGCAGACCCCTCATCTGTCATAGCTGGAACAATAAAAATATTTGGCGTAATCTCTTCAAAGATTCTTAAATTCATAATCACATTTGCCGCCACTCCGCCACTCAGACAAATATTCTTAACGCCTGTTTTTCTCACATGAAATTTCACATATTCGAGCATAAATTCTTCCAACCATTTTTGCACAGCTGCAGCAACATCTTCTCGTTTCATTTTCGAAATTTCAGTTGTTATATGATCAATATTCAAATATCGCTTAAAGAAATCAAAATTTATTTTTATTTCACCCTTTTCTGTTAGAGAGAATAATTTCATTAAATTATCAAACACTTTATTATTATGGTTTCCATACGCGGCCAAGGCCTCAACTTTCCCCTCATCACTTAAAGGCCTAAAACCCAATAAGCCTGTAAACAATGCATAAACCCCACCAATACTTCCATCTTCCCTGTGTATCTTTTCACTACCTGAAAGGTCGACAACTTGATGAGATGATTTTGATATTTCTTCAAAACCCCCATTTTTTGCCTTAAATACCTTTGAAAAGGCCCCATCTCCATACCCATCAACTGTAATACATAGTGCTTCATCAAAACTTGATGAATAGTAGGATGATATTGCATGACATAAATGGTGATTATAATATTCAAGTTGAATATTTGCGTTTTTAAATTGCTGTTTAATAAGCCGCTCGGTTTCAAACCTTAATAGTCTTTTTGGAGTAATTAATCGCTGTATATATACTTTAGCAAACTCAAAAAACTGACTTGAATTTAAAAATAACAGCATTTTTTTTATGAACGATAATTTATTAAAATCTTTTTTTTTCTGCATATGCTCTTTAATATACTTTGATTTAAAAAACCGCCGTTGGATCATTTCCCACTCAAACCATTTGGATGGAACAACGCGATCTTTATGCCACTCAAATGAGTTACCAACGAGAACATCTTTTATTTTATTTGAATCAAGCCCTCGTTCGTCTATATATTTCTTTATAACTTGTATTGGATACACTGAATCATGCTTGAACCGCGTTAACCGCTCGGTTGACATGCAAAAAATATCTTTGGTTTCAGGATTTAATATGCAAACAGCTGAATCATGGCCCCTAAATTGTGTTCCAATAAATAACTTCAATTAATTAACTCCTGAAAAAGTTTTTTTTCATTTATAACAATATCATCTACGTTATCAGAATTAGTGTGTTTTGTCATTTCTTCAAGGATATTTATAAACCCATCCAATGAATTTACAAACTTGACCAATGGATGATACTTTAGCTCATCCAAGACTTCTCTTTGAAGCGATTCTGTCCAGTCCCACTTTCCATCATCCGTTCCTTTAATACTCAAAATAATCACCGGTTTTTTTAGGTGTAAAATATCAAAAATAACTGTTGTTGGCCCAAATACTAAAAAAACATCATGATTGTTAATTTGATCGTTGTATTCTTGAACCAAAGATACCTGAGAAATCGTTAATTCCCGACTATTCCAATCATCAGAATAAAAAATATTTTCTTTTTTAATAAATTTCTTAAACTCATTGTACTTTTTCAAATATTCTGGTGAATTTATTGGTGAACATCGTATTGAAAGTTCAAACTTATCTTGTTTTATATCTAAATCTTGAATATCATTTAAAACTTGTACAATGTTATAAATATTTAAATTTGTGTCAAATGCCAAAACTTTGATTTTATTATTGGTTACTTTTTTTATTTTTAACATATTCCAAAAAGGGTTTCCTGTAACAATTATTTTTTCGCATTGTAAATGACAATTTTTCATTGCTGAGGTTTTCATTCCTTTCGACCATACAAATACCTTTTTTGGTGGAATAAAATAATTGGTTTGCTTCGTAAATGCATCCCAACCATCCGAAAAAAAATAGATATTCTTTGTTTTTATAGACGCCATAATCTGCCACTCGTACAAATTGTGATATGTTGTTATTAAGATACGATCTATATTCATATCTTCATATATTGATTCTTTAAATAAAGATCTAAAAATAACATCCTTTATTTTTTTTGGTATTAATTTCCCCATCAAATGACCAAAGATTCTTAAGCTCCATGATTTAGTATTAAAGTGTTTTAACCGATTATAAAATACAACTTGATCTGGACAGCTTTTAGTTAAAAAGCAACCCATTTCATAAATGCCATACAAAATACCAAATATCTTTTTTTGAAACTTGGATGGTTCATTAAATGGAAGAAATGTTATATTTGCAAATGGAATTTGTGCCTGTAATTGATTAACGTATTTTTTTTTTACTAAAATGTAATATTGATGTGACTCATCTTTTCTAACCTCGTCTAAAAATGAAGTAAGTAGTAGATTTTTAATTTGCCTTACATCTGGAAAAGAAATCAGAATGTTCATATTAATCTTTTTACTAAATTCCAATCTTCAGTATCGTCAATATCAAAACTATCATTTTTAGACATTTCATAAGGAATTATTTTGCCGCCAAAGACTGAATGCGCCAACTGTTTTACAGTTGTTATGTAAATAGCCGCACCATTGCGTGCATAATATGTCGGTTTATCTTGACGTCGCAAGGGTGTGGATTCAATATAGTTAACTAATTCACCATTTTTTATTGCCATAATTGATTCTGGCACCATGTTATGAGGCACTTTTACAACGGATACTAAACTATCCGCATCTTTAATAGATTCAAATAACTTTAATGCTTCATTAATGTGTGCACTCGTTCTGAGTGGTGATGTTGGTTGCAACGTAACCACTGCATCAAACTGTCCACTACTGTTGTCCAATGCGTGCTGAATTACCGGCAATGTTGGGGTATCATCTTTTGCCAATTCCTCTGGACGCATAATAACTGAAACACCCAAACTTTTTGAAATATTTGCAATGTTAACATCATCCGTTGATACAACCAAATCGGAAATAACCGATTGTTGTGCGGCTTCAATTGTGTACTGAATTAATGGCTTACCATTTAACAATTTTCTGTTTTTATGCTTTATTCCCTTTGAACCACCCCGTGCTGGAATAACCGCTAAATACTTCATTTAATAGGTAATGGTCTTTTGAATATTGACTGACTCTGTTGCCAAAATATGCGCAATTTTTTTTCCGGCAGTCCCATCACCATACAGTGTGCTCGATGCATATTTTCCGTGACTCATTTGTTTTCGTATGGCGTTTTCTATTTCATCTTTATTGTAATCAACATCAATCACATTATTGGATTGCTCACGTTGATTCTGCCGGGTTCCTATATTCACAACGGGTGTTCCAATAAAGGCGCCTTCTCTAACACCAGAACTGCTATTCCCAACCAAACACTGTGTTTGGTTCATTAAATGAATATACGTTGACGTTGGTAAATTTTTAAATACTTGTAACCAAGTTGGTTGATGGGTTTCTCTAAAGGATCGAATGCCTTTTGAGATATCATCGCTACCCGCATCTGCGTTCGGCCATAACAAAACCGTTGGCATTTTTATATCATTGAGTGCATTTAAAGTTTCTTCAATTTGGCGTCGATTATCACCAAACTCCGTTGTGACTGGATGTTGGGATACAAGTAAAAAGGGCTGGTTAAAATCAATCGCTTCACCCACCCCTTTATAACCTTCAAATAACTCATTTAAATTGATCTCATTATTTAATTCATCTCGAATTAAGTCCATTCGTGGGCACCCCACGTTATACACATGTGTGGGGTCCTCACCCAGCTTAATCAAACGCTCCTTTGCATCTTCATTGGCAGGAAAATGATAATGGGCAAATTTGGTAATGGCATGACGAATGGATTCATCAATGGTGCCCGTTACTTCACCGCCCATGGTATGTGCAATAGGGATGTTCATGTAAGCCGCCGCAATCGCTACTGCCATGACCTCAAAACGATCACCTACCAAAACAACAATATCTGGCTTCAAATTGTTTAATATCATCGACATTTCAATTAACCCAAGCCCCGTTGATTTTGCCATAGTCACAGGATTTTCGCCTTCTACAAGGTTATGAAACGTATAGTTTGGGATAAACCCATCGTCTCGAATAAGTTGGTCAACATTCCCAAAACGCTCTAAAATTGCAGACGCACCGGTAACAACTTGAAGTTCTAAATCATTGTGATCTTTAACGGCTTGCATCACAGACTTAATGCTACTGTAATTCGCTCTAGAACCTACAAAGATGCAAACTTTTTTCATTATTTAATTATATAAAACTTCTCATATTCAGTCTAATGCTTCGGTATAATTTATGACAGGTCTGTGCTTTTCAAAATCGAATCTTTCATTATTCCTACGTTTAACTTTTTACCAATTAGTTTCATGTACTGGTTTGAGGGAATCCCGTCCATAGGTTTCTTAAATGCCAAATGACTTTCTTCAATCACAGTGCCCGCCGGCAAATCTTTCGCTGCGACAATCATTTTCTCAAAGGTTTTCTTCATCGTTGTTAATGATGCGGCTTTTTCATCTTTTTCAATATGATGTTGAAGCCCTTGTTCAACCCCCCGAATAGACGCCACCAAGAATTTAAATTCATCGGGCTCTGATGAAAACTGGGCATCACTGCCATACATTTTTTTTGATAATGTAAAATGCTTTTCAACCACGGTTGCGCCCTTGCAAACGGCGGCAATGGGGATGGCAAATCCCAATGTATGATCAGAGTAACCAATATTATGATTTGGGTACCTTTCTTTTAATTCATCCAATGCATTTAACCCAGCATTTTCTGGTAAACATGGGTAATCTGATGTGCATTGAAGAATGGTTAAGTCATTACACCCATTTTCTGTTAAACATTGCACGGCATCATCAATTTCTTGCCAAAAACTCATGCCACTCGACAACAATACCGCTTTTTTTGTTTGAGCGATTTTCTTTAACATTGGCAAATTGGTCACTTCCCCAGATGCGATTTTATATGTTTGCACGTTAATCGCTTCAAGCAAGTCAACGGCTTCATTTGAAAATGGTGATGCTAAAAATTCAACGCCACAATCCTTTTCGGCATAATCTTTTAATTTTTGCCATTGATCCTTTGAAAAAGCCGTACGTTCAAAATACTCTTTCCTGGTTTCATCTTTAAAGTAGGGTGGGTTTGGGGCTGTTGGCAAACTTTCAGCATCAAATATATGAATTTGAAATTTAACGGCATCAACACCACATTCTGCAGCTGCTTTAATAAATTGTTTGGCAAGGCCTAATGAACCTTCATGGGTATTGCCTATTTCTGCAATGGTTTTAACATGTGTCATTTTGTAAATACTAACATCTATTTTATTTGCTATAAAGCAACTCACCCATGAAAAATATCGTATTATTTTTTAGTTTTAATAAAGATATGGATGCCGTCAATATTTGTCATCAACGTATATTTTGTTTGAATGTTCCCTGGAACTTTTTTCAAATTCACATACGGAGAATCCGTGTGGATCTCATCTCCATATTTTGATTTCTTAATTATTTTTTTAATGGGAAACTCAGTTGTATTGTTATCCAATTCAAAAAAGCCTAAATCAGTCATTAAAATAAGGTCAGGCAATTCGATCCAATCCGGACGAGGGAAGTTTTTGCACTAAAAAAGTAAGACTCATTCGATTCACCAATTAATCGGTAATTTTTGTATTTTTTCGGGATGACAATCATTTTATCTGCATAAATTATTGTATTTTTATCAGGATAATTATAACTTAAAAAATCATTTAGATATTGATTTTGCTTAATCAAAACTTCCCGTTTAATGCTATCTTTACTGATAAATAATAGATTAGGAACACATGATATAATTAGAATTAAATACCCAATCATAATTATTAATCAATAAATAGACTGTTTTTTTAAATTAAAAAAATAATTCAGCCCAATACCAACCATTAAAATTAAGCTAAATACATATGGGTGCATATAGCGCATGGTTGCCTTATTTAGGGCAACAAAGTACACAATAAAAAAAGTTGAGAATACAATAAATATGGGATCTTTGAGAATTGATTTATCCTGAACTTTTTTATAAATATAGACCATTAACATTATGCATAGTAGTAACAGGGCCTCAATTGAAACTATTGAAGCCATGATATCAATTCGGTCAGCTACCCTTTGTATAATATTTAATTGAACACCTTCGCTAAACCCAACAAAAAGACTGACGGCAATCGGTCGAAAAAAAACATGGAAACTATAAGGGTTTCCTATTGCTAATGTAATTCCAAGGCCTAAAAAAGAAATCATCGTTATAAAGATATACACCATGGGCAGATGGATTGGCACGGTAATATTCGTGACCTTCAAAAGAAACCGATTTTTTCTAAACCTTAAATGAATGAGTAGTAAAGAAAAAATACATACTGACGTAATGAATAGAAATTTAAAAATAAAATGAACTTGATCATGTAAGTAAAATTGATGCAATGAACCTGTGAGCAATAATGATGGTAAAATTAAAAGACCTGATATATATGGAATAAAAATTGCAGCTTTAATTTTTTCCTTCTTATTCATCATTAAAATTAAACCATACGAAAAAGCTAAAACAGCACTGATTAATTTTATATGAATTGCAAAACCCAAAAACATTGCCGATATGATTAGATCCCGCCATCTATATTGTTCAAGGTAATTGAGTAGATAGTAAAAACTAAATATCCCCAATGACGATACAATAAAATCTGGATTTGATGTTAAACATATTTGAAATGAAAAAATAATATAGATAAGACCTGCAAAAAAATAGGCTGAAATAATAACTTATTTTTCCAAACCTTGAATTTTGAAAAATCGCTTCTTTCAAATATTTTTCCAGGATCAAAAAAAGAATAAAAATGGAAGCAAATAAAAAGATCAGATTTTGAACTCTCAAATATATTGCAACATTTTCAAATGAACTTGAAAATCCAAAAAAGAATTTAAACACTTTAAATAAGATGGCACTAAAAAAATAAAACCCATGACCTTTGGTGTAAAACTCTAGATCATACCCCAAATTTTTGACCAACATATGAACACTATCAACAATGGATCCCTCATCAATCGCTCCCATGGTCCTTGGTGAAATGTACTCCAATAAATGGGATGAAATACCGAACCAATATAAGGAAAAAAGGACAACTAAAATGCCAAAATAAATTAAACGATTACTTTTTAACATACGTAAAAATATATCTCGTGGTAAAAAAGTTATAGATGGTTAGAATCCCAGTAACAATTAATTTCGATAAATATTGCCTATTTAAAAAAAAGGGAAATAGATTTAATCCATATAAAATTCCGCTACTAAATAATAAACCTAAAGAAGAAAATAAAATACCTAACCGAATTGTTGCGTTTATTTTCTTTTTGCTTTTAAAAACATATTTTCTTTGAATTGAGAAATTGACTACCCAACCACAACTAAATGAAAGAATATGTGAAATTACTGGTGGAAAAAAATGAATGAACACGATTAGAAATAGTCCATAATCAACCAATGTTGCAATGCTACCAGAACATAAAAACTTAATCAGCTGCTTCATTAATTAGTATGGCTTCTCAAGTTTTCAATTCGACTAGAATCTTTACTATTTTGAGCCAATAGTTTTATTGAATACTCCATTCTTTCCTGAGTTTTTCGTTGATAAACAATTAATTCCGCAAGAAATCCTGTTAACAACAGCTGTGTTCCAACACCAATAAATAATATTGCAATCAATAATAGTGGGCTATTTCCAATGGAAATCCCATTAATCCAGCGCCCAAAAATTAAATATAAAATCATACTTAGCCCTGAAATTATTAATAACGTAGAGACTCCGCCAAATAAGTGCATCGGCCGAGTTTGATATGTCGTAATAAAAAATACGGTTGATAAATCAAATAAACCTCGTCGATATCGCTCAAATCCGAATTTTGATTTACCAAATTCTCGTTCATGGTGTGTTACAGGAACCTCAACAACTTTAAATCCTTTGCGATGTGCCAAGAATAAAATGTATCGATGCAACTCTCCGTAAATTTCAATTTCAGCAAGAACTTCCTTTTTAAATGCCTTAAACCCGCAATTATAATCATGTAGTTTAAGCCCACTTAATTTAGAGGTAACAAAATTAAAAAACTTAGATGGTATTACTTTTTCCAATGGGTCTCTACGATTCTTTTTCCATCCTGTTACTACATCGGCCCCATTTTCAATGGCTTGGATAAACGTCGGAATTTCTTTTGGATCATCTTGCAAGTCAGCATCCATCGTTATTACAATTTCTCCTTGAGCCACATTAAATCCTGCCGTTAATGCCGCTGATTTACCAAAATTTTTCCTAAATGCAATAATTGTAACGGCATTTTTTGAGTTGGCTTTAATTTGATTTAATACATTTGGTGTATTATCAATACTTCCATCATCGACAAAAATAAGTTCAAAAGATAGTTTTTTTGGCAAAAGGGATTCGTCAATTTTTTCAATTAATTTTTTAATTGAATCTGCTCATTAAAAATAGGAATGACAATGGAAATAAACACCCATGTAAATTACATGATTATCTCTTTTTTTTCAATCATTTCATCATTACAATGCATTTTTATAATTGTACCCCACTTGACTTTCAATAAACGTCCCCATGGTGACCCAGAACTGGCTACCTAAGCAAACTATGTAGCTCGTGGAAGTTCCCCACAACTTTTTCTACTCATAAATTTAATAGAACCTTGTTCTTCCAAATATTCTTTTCTAACTTTACTCTAAAAATACTCGTGATTATTTCCTAAATCCCGTAATAATTCTGATTTGGATTCATTTTCAAACATAATCTCATTTGAAAAATATCTTTTGTTCAATTAAGATTGAAGTGATTTTATTATGCCTATTTTATTTCCAAGCGCCCCTTCAAAGGATCACTCCTCCACCAACTCATATATTTCGCTATTCAGTTCTTTTAATTCTAAAGTAGATTGGCATATATCAATTGATGAATACCAAATTTTAACAAAAGAAATCACAATTTTATCGAATAAGTTAACACACATCTTAGCGAATCAACCATTTTTTCAATCGTCAATACCAAAAACTGCTTTATTCAAAATCCTAAGACCACTTGTTGGGGATGTTTGCTACATACTTTTTGACCGACTTTTTCGAATTCATAAATTATTTGAATTTTATGGTCCAGACGAAATTCAACTTCTACCGGCTAAAATATCCCAGCCAATCTTAACCAAGACCCACTTGTATGCTTTAGCAAGGGATAGCTTTTTATTTAATCAATATTTAATTAATTCATTTCTACCCACTTCTCCTAAATCAACTCCGCCTGAAGATATGGCAAATTATCTTTCAAACGATCGTTACTCTTTTCATGAATGGGACTTTTATTCTGGATATACGCCTAAGTCAGTATCTAAACAACCCTCCGACAGACAAAGTTCAGTTAATAAGTTACATCAAATTATTCGATTTATTCAACAAAGAATTCGACTCGTTCTAGGAATTTTTCGACTTTATCGATTTATTATTCGACAAAAATTATACAAGCTAAAAGAAAAATTTCATGATTACTCAAACATTATTCTTTGTAATGGAATTACGTATAATAGTAGATTTCTTACAAATGAACATTTAACTTATCCAAATCACCGACTTCTTTTCAAATCCTTAATTGATGTTGATAGAACCATCAAAAAGTTTAAGAAAAATACCCACCTTCGATCTCAATTAAATGATAATTGCAAAGCCTCTTTTATTGAATCTCTCACCTCTTCTTTGGATCATTTAAATGCATTCAACCATTCGCACTCCAGTGCTTTATGCACAAACTTTTCAAATCTATTTTTTGATATTTTTCCTATTTCTGGCATTGAAGCTTGTCCAAAACTTTATCAAACAGCATATAAAGAATTCAACAAACTATCTCCAAAAGCATTTATGACGTCATACCCTTCTTCTAACGAGAATTTTTGGTTTATTAACGGCGTTGCAACATCTCAAAACATACCTGTTTATGGCGTTCAACATAGTGCTAGAGGTGGTTACTTTGCCAATGACCCGATCATCGCAGAAGAAAATATTGGGGGGACTGATTTTTACATAACCAGTGGGTGGACCAATAAAGAGCCGCATTTACCCTTAAGTAACCACGGCTTTGTTCCTTTACCCAGCCCCAGCTACTCTGAAATGAGTAAAAATAAGTCCACAAAAATTAATTCTAATCAAAAAATTTTATTGGCATTGGGAGAAATCTTCACTTACCCAGTTAAATATGACGGAACTTATTATATAGATTCAAGATTAAACTATCTTAACCACTTAGAAACCCTTCTCGAAACAATCAATAAATATCAATACCCAGTTATTATTAAGTCTTACTGTAAACTTTCATACGATATTCTTAAACCACACTTAGTTTCCTGGGATAATAAATTTTCGAATGTTGAAATTTTTCATGACCTAAGAAAAGGAAAAGCAAAAGAACTTTTTAATTCAGTTACTTGCACCATTTGGGATGTTCCCGCTGGCGGGTTTGTGGAATCCCTAGTTATGAATGTTCCCACATTCTCTTTTAGTCATCATGACTTAATGCGATTTCAACCAGATGCCAAGCCTTATATAGACTCATTGAAATCCAATCAGTTGTTATCTGATAATTGTGTCGATATGGCACATGCTATCCATCAGTTTATGTCTGCCCCTGAAAACTGGTGGAAAGAGAAACATCGACAACAATCCATTCAATCGTTTTTGGATCGGTATATTAAAATAGATGATCAATGGGCCAGTGAGTGGTCTTCATTCATTAATGCAATAGGCCCTATGAGTATTCAAAAATGAAAAAAAATATGTTTCCAAAATCTAAAATTAAAAAACTTACGCAAGATCTTTCTAATATTTGCTTGAATGCCGGTGAATTTTTAAAAACTCATGTAAATGAAATAACCAAAGAGGTTCATAGCTCTTTAAAAAAAGATTTTAAACTTTCTGGTGACTTATTAACTGAAAAACT
>MDTD01147269.1_pt1 | contig 16027 bp, 17 predicted proteins | sample 811221 | NCBI WGS metagenome assembly MDTD01 (sample SAMN05326646, study PRJNA326480) | marine metagenome | isolation source: seawater | place: Pacific Ocean: South West | collected 2011 | reverse complement strand
GCACAATTGACCCGGGAACAGCCCGGAAACCGGCCGCGCTGAAGCGGGCCGCATCCCAGCCGCTGAATTTTGACGGCACTTTGTCCCACCATACAGATGCCCCGGCTTCAGGATGACCAGCCCCGCCATCCATCACCACCATATCATTCAGACGGAAAGACAGCAGAACAGCTTTTTTCAGCCACTGATTCACCTGCCACTGGTGGTTGCCTGTCGGTTCAGCAACACGGGCCTGGCCCGCATCAAGCATAGCCAAGGCTTGTGTCACCGCTTCGCGGATTTCGCCAGTGGTTTGTGCATTCACCTGATCTCTGTTCTCAAACGCCTGATCAATAACGGCTTCAAGGTCTGTGGTGCTCATCGGTTTATCTCCTCGGGTTGGCGGTTTATCTGATCAGAAGATCGGCTTTGGCAGGGATGTTCAGATTAAGTCTGCCAGACATTGTTTTACATCAGCTGAGATAAAGTGCACAAAATTATTTTCAGCCCCCTTCGCCGCCCAGTCATGATCACTGACCAGCCATATGGTCTGCATGCCCAAATTCGCCGCCGGTTCAAGATTGCGCGCCATATCCTCTATCATAACAGAAGTTTCAGGCACAATGCCGCTTTGCCGGACAAACAGATCATAAGGCTGCGGGTCTGGCTTGGGAATATGATCAGAGGCGACAATATCAAACATAAAGTCAAAATGATGACGGATGCCAAACGCGTCCAATATCCGGGTGGCGTGACGCACCGTGCCGTTTGTATAAATGTGTTTGCGGCCCGGCAGACGCCCCAGCAACCCGTCAAGTTCAGCATCAACAGCCACATCAGACAGATCAATTTCATGCACATAATGCAGAAAGTCATCCGGGGCCATATCATGTTCAACCATCAGCCCCCGCATTGTTGTGCCATAGCGGCGAAACAGACGTGTTTTCATTTCAGCGGCCTGATCTTCTGCCAGATCAAAATGCGCCATAATGAACTGGGTCATCCGTTCAGCGACACGCGGAAACAGGCTGGACCGGGCCGGATAGATCGTGTTGTCGAGATCAAATACCCAGTCAGATACAGCTGAGGCGTTCAGGCCAGATACAGCCTTGCCATTCATCATATCAGCAGACATGTCCATAATTGTGCTGCCCTTTCTTTTCGCCGGTCAGTTAACTGATGGTCATAAGTGACCAGACACAGTCCCCCACATCCTGACCGTCCAGACAGACCTTGCCTGAAACACCTCTGCTAGAGCGGGCCTGAAGCCATATGCTTTTAATTTAGTCTGTTGTGATCAGCGTGCCAATCCCATGCTCTGTAAAAAGCTCAACCAGCACGGCATGCGGGGCACGACCATCCAGAATAACAGCGGCTTCAGCCCCTTTTTCAACAGCATCAATACAGGTTTCAACCTTGGGGATCATACCGCCCTGCACTGTGCCATCTACGATCAGCCGGCGGGCGGCAGAGACCGTCAGATGGCTGATCAGATTGCCGTCCTTATCTTTCACGCCCGCAACATCAGTCAGCATCAACAGCCGGGTGGCCGCCATCGCACTGGCCACAGCCCCGGCAGCGGTATCGGCATTGATATTATAGGTCTGGCCGTCAAGGCCGAGGCCGACAGGTGCCACAACCGGGATCATCCCAACCCCCAACAGCGCGTGCAGAACCGCCGGATCAACTGTTTCCGGCCGCCCGACAAAGCCTAAATCAACCTGTTCAATCTGACTGTCTGACTGGGCAGACACATCAGACAGTTTTGAGGCGGTGATCAGCTGGCCATCCTTGCCAGACAGGCCGACAGCCCGGCCGCCTGCTGAATGAATAGCCGCCACCAGAGCTTTGTTAATGCCGCCTGCCAGAACCATTTCAACAACCGAAATGGTGGCTTCATCTGTTACGCGCAGCCCATTTATAAAATTTGATTCAATCTGCAGCCGGTTCAGCATATCGCCTATCTGCGGGCCGCCGCCATGCACAATAATCGGCTGGGCCCCAACCTGGCGCAACAAGGTCATATCGGCCGCAAAGCTGGCGACATATTCCTGTTCGCCCATCGCATGGCCACCGAATTTCACCACCACAGGCTTATTCGCATAGCGCCGCATATAAGGCAGGGCTTCGATCAATATACCTGCTTTTTGCAGCCAGTCTTCTGGTGTTGCCGATGCTTGTTCTGCCACCTTCTCATCGTCCTTTTTGGTTTTACGCACAAGGCGTTGCCGCCGCGCCTCACTATAAGCAACTCTGCCGCCAAATACCAGAGACCAAATCCGAGGCCAGAGGCGGCCTCAGCTTAAGGTCAGGGGCCTGACGGCGGCAGGCTGAGGCTGGCTAGATGGGCGCGCAGCTCTGCAATGCCTGCGCCGGTCTGGGAGGAGGTGGTCCAGACATGCGGAAAGGCGGCCACATGACGGCTGATCTCCTGTTGTGTCTTATCATAGATTTGCTGTGCCTGAGCCGGTTTCAGCTTGTCTGTCTTGGTCAGCACAACCGCCCAGGATACGGCCGCCTCATCCATCAGTCTCATCATCTCTTTATCTGCCGGGCCAATGCCGCGGCGGCTGTCTATCAGGAGCAGCATCCGTTGCAGACTTTGCCGGCCAACCAGAAATTTGCGGGTCAGCTTGGTCCAGGCCTTGATATCTGTTTTCGACGCTTTGGCATAGCCATAGCCCGGCAAGTCAACCAGCTGGAGCCGGTTCGCCAGAGCAAAGAAAATCAGCTGTCTGGTCCGCCCGGGTGTTTGCGAGGTTCTAGCCAGGGTGGTGCGGCCGGTCAGCGCGTTGACAAGAGAGGATTTGCCGACATTCGACCGGCCCGCAAAAGCGATTTCCGGCAGGCTGATCGGCGGCAGAGCAGGCAGGTTCTGGGCCGCGGCAATGAAGTCACACTGCCCGGCAAACAAAAGCCGCCCTGCTTCTATTTCGTGATCATCAAACCGGAACGGCTCTGCTGTCATTACCGGCCCCTGCCTCAGGCTTTGGCCTGCTTCTCTATGCTTCTTGTAATCCACCATTGCTGGGCAATAGACAGGATGTTGTTCCATGTCCAGTAAATCACAAGACCCGCCGGAAAGCCTGCAAGAAGGAAGGTGAAGAAGACAGGCATCCACTGGAAAATCTTTGCCTGAATCGGGTCAGGCGGGGGCGGGTTCAGGCGCATCTGAACCGCCATTGAAACCCCCATCAAAATCGGCCAGATGCCGATCGACAGAAACTGCGGAATAAAGTCAACCGAATAGGGCAACAGACCGAACAGATTGAAAATGGAGGTCGGATCAATCGCCGACAAATCCTGAATCCAGCCAAAGAACGGGGCATGCCGCATTTCAATCGAGACATACAACACTTTATACAGCGCAAAAAACACCGGGATCTGAAGCAGGATCGGCAGACAACCAGCAGCCGGATTGACCTTTTCCCGCTTATACAGCTCCATCATTTCTTTATTCAGCCGTTGTTTGTCATCGCCGTAATCTTCGCGCATTTTCTGAATCTTCGGCGCCAGATGACGCATTTTCGCCATCGATTTATAAGATTTGTTGGCCAGCGGGAACAACAACAGACGCACAATAATGGTAAAGCCGATAATCGCCAGACCAAAATTGCCAAACACACCAAACAACCAGGAAATCGCATAGAAAAACGGCTTGGTCAGGAAGTAAAACCAGCCAAAATCAATCGCCAGATCAAAATTCGCGATCTTCAGCTCTTCAGCATAACGGTCAAGAGAGGTGACTTTCTTTGCCCCTGAGAACAGATAAGTCTGCCAGTTAATCTGCTGGCCGGGATCAAGCCGCAGGGCCTCTCCCAGCATATCTGTCTGATAGATATCCACCGGCCCTGTCGGGGTCGCTGAAGAAAAGGACCGCATAGAGTAAAAGGCGTTTTCAGACTGTACAGGCATCAGCGCGGCCAGCCAGTATTTATCCGTAATGCCAATCCAGCCGCCGGCCTGATCTGGTGAGAAGGTCAGCCCCTTGCGGCCTGCATCACGCAGATCATCATAATCTTTCTCGCTCAGGGTTTCATCAAACACGCCGAGAGGGCCTTCATGCAGAATATACAGACCAAGCGTATCAGGCGTGTCTGTGCGGCGCAGCAGGCTGTACGGACTCAAGGTTACCGGTTCTGTTCGGCTGGAGGCCACACTGTCTGTCACCGTGATCAGATAATCTTCATTAATGGCAAATCTGCGGGTGAAGACAAGCCCGTCACCATTATCATAAGTCAGGGTGACCGGCCCGCCAGGGGTCAGGGTCTGGCGGTCAGCCTGCCAGACGGTTTGTTCATCCGGCAGGGCAATGGCATTATTGCCGCTGGCCACCCAGCCAAATTCAGCAAAATAAGGGGTGTCAGAATCAAACCGTTTAAACAGGTGGATCAGGCCGGCATCATCCTGCTGGGTTTCAAAATAGCCTTTTAAGATCACATCATCGATACGCCCGCCCATGGTCGAGAACGATCCGCTGAGCTGTGGGGCATCAATCTGAATCCGCACACCTGTATCCTGGGCCACCGGCGCGTTTGTGTCCTGTCCGGCCGCCACATTTGCCTGCGGGCGCTGGCCGCCGGTTGCTTGTGTCTGTGTCTGGGCCTGCTGGGCTTCATAGGCGGCCCTGTCTGCCTGCATCTCTGGTTCGACAACATAAAGCTGCCAGCCGATGAGAATCGCCAGTGAAAGAGACATAGCAGCGATAAGATTTCGTGTTTCAGGTGCCATTTTTTCGGTTTTCCCAATCTTCACTTTTTTTCAGCAGAGCTGTGCTGTCTGCCTATCCCTGCCCCACTTGCGCATCAGGGCACAGGATCATAACCAGATCCGCCAAACGGATGGCATTTGGTAATACGTTTAACGGCTAACCATCCACCACGCAACGCCCCATATTTTTCAACCGCCTCTATCGCATAAGCAGAGCAGCTCGGTGCAAACCGGCATTTGACCCCCAGCAATGGCGAGAGAAAATATCGATAGATATATATAGGTGTCAGCAGCACACGTGCAAACAGTTTTCTGAAGGTATGAGCAGAAAGCGAATTTGTCACAATGCGCGCTCCTGTTCATCTTCGGCCAACAGCTTCCGGTTTATCCGTTCAGCTGCGGTAGTGAACTCTGCACATAAGGTCGGCCAGTCTGCGCTGGTCAGGCTGCGCCGGGCCACCAGAACATAATCAGCCCGGCAGGGAGTCTGCATCTGGCCCAACTGGGCCATCAGCACACGCATACGCCGTTTGGCCCGGTTCCGCAGCACAGCGTTACCGACTTTTTTTGAGGCGGTCAGACCTGTTCTGATATGGCGGGCAGACGAATGTGCTGAAGGTGATCCGGGGCGAGCGTCAGGGATCGCTGCCTGCAGAATGAAATGAGGCATCACCTGTCTGACCCCATTATGCTGGACATATAAAAATTCACGCCGCGAGCGGAGCTTGCCAACCTCAGCTGCTCGCCCCCCTTCAGCGGAAACCGATTTATTGATGTCAGTGCTGCTGTTTTCCATGATCCCGTTTTGCCGGAACAACGCACGGGGTATCAACGTTGAAGGGCTCAGCTGGTCTGTGACTGGTGTCAGGCAGACAGACGGGCCCGGCCTTTCGCGCGGCGTGCGCGGATCACACGGCGCCCACCAACAGTGGCCATTCTTGACCTGAAACCGTGACGACGCTTACGCACAAGTACACTTGGCTGATAGGTGCGTTTCATTTCGCCGCTCCTTTTCCCTTAAGTGGTAATTTTAGACGAATAAAAGAGAACGTGTCTTACGGTGAATGAGGGGAAATGTCAAGAATGTTTGCAGCCTGTGCCCGGGCAAAAGTGAGGTTTTTTCGCTTTGGGCTTTAAATTAAGGTCTTAATTAGCTTAGGATCATGAGGTGAAACATGCCAGAACCATCAGTAAACTTACGAAAACGCGCAGTATCCAGGCGCAAAGCCTCCTGAAAATAAGCCTGTTCAGCTTTAGCTTTGCCAGTGTGGCCAGCTTTTGTGTTCTGGCCACCTTTACCGCTGGCGGGCTGGGCAGCCTGTCTGTTCAGATCATGCCTATCACTGTGCTGGCGATCTGTTTTGATATGGCGTTGGCGCTTGGCAGGCGTCTGCGGCTGTCACGCAGCACAGACGAGGGGAGCGAGTTCAGATTGCAGCTGCCCGCGGGCTGTTTGCTGGCTTAGGGCTGGGTATCAGCAATCGGCCGTGACGGGCGCGGTTCCAGGTCCCAGGGGAAGAAAATCCAGGTATCCTGAGAGACTTCAGTGATAAAGGTGTCAACCACAGGCCGGCCCTTAGGCTTGGCATATACGGTTGCAAAATGGGCTTTTGGCAGCAACTGGCGCAGCATTTTGCCGGTTTCCCCTGTATCCACCAGATCATCAATAATCAGCCAGCCCTCGCCGTCACCAGCCATGTCAGGGGCTTTCATCACCTCTACATCACCGCGTTCCTGGGCATGGTAAGAGGCCAGGCAAGCTGTCTCAATCAGGCGGATTTCCAGCTCACGGGCCACAATCGCCGCCGGCACAAGCCCGCCTCTGGTCACCGCAATAATGCCGTTGAACGGGCCCAGCTCCAGCAGCCGCCAGGCAAGGGCTTTTGATGTGCGGTGTAATTCTTCCCAGGAAACCGGGAAACTTTTGTTCTGATCATAACTCACAGCTTACCTCCCCTTACTTTGCATCTGCTTACCTTGTGATGGCGACAGTTGTACATCCAAAGAGGCCGGAATGTCCAAAAATTTGTCAAAGAAATGGGTCTGAGGCAGAATTTTAAACTGGACAGGCGGCCGCTTTGTGGATTATCGTCCGCGCACATTCTTCTATGATGCGCTCGTAGCTCAGCTGGATAGAGCACCAGACTACGAATCTGGGGGTCAGGGGTTCGAATCCTCTCGAGCGCGCCATTTTCCCGCCCTGCATCCTCAATCCTCAAGACCGCCCGCCAGACCCCGCCGCAGGGATAAGGCGCGTTTTTGCGATCTGAGAATTCTGGGCGTTCAGGCAGGAAACATCTTGATCACATAGCCTGTTTTGCTACCGTTTAAGATGATTCGCCTTTAACAGGATTCAGTTTATAAGCGGGGGGCCCATGCCAACCTCATCAGATACCAGCCCTGTTACCGCACAGCCTGGCACAGGCCTTGGCCGGCCGGTCAGCCTGATGATCAACGGCACAGCCTGTCTGTTTGCTGATCTCAGGCCGGACACCCCTTTGCTGGAGGTTTTGCGCCGTCATCAGGGTCTGGTCGGCAGCAAAGAAGGCTGTGCAGAAGGAGATTGCGGAGCCTGTACTATCCTGCTGGGACGGTTGTGTGATGGCAAGCTGGTCTGGCAGCCTGTGAATGCCTGTATCTTCTTGTTGCCGATGGCAGATAAAGCGGTTATCCGCACTGTTGAAGGGGTGGCGCGTGAAGATGGCCAGCTGCATCCGGTACAGCAGGCCCTGATTGACCATCACGGCTCACAATGCGGCTTCTGCACGCCCGGATTTGTGGTGTCTTTATATGGCGGCTGGCTGAACAGATCTGGCTTTACCGCTGCTGAGCTGGATGATCTGCTGGCCGGAAATTTATGCCGGTGTACCGGATATGGGCCGATTGTGCGCGCCGGAGAAACACTGGCGGGACGTGATATGGCGGCTTGGGAAGCCGAACGGCTGGAGGCAGAAACAGCTTTTCTGAAGGCGTGTGAAGAACTGCCTGACCTGGCTTATGAGGCAGAAGGTGTGCGCTATCTGGCGCCGCGCACGAAAGACGCCTTATCACAAGCCTATCTTGACCAGCCGGACGCACAGATTATCGCCGGGGCAACAGATATCGGGCTGTGGATCACAAAACAGAACAGAAAGCTGGGCGCGTTTATATCTGTTCAGAATGTCGATGGTCTGGCAGATATTACGCAAACAAAAGACGGCTATTTAATTGGTGCGGCTGCCACCCATGCACAGGCTGCTGACTATCTGGGCAAGATGTTTCCTGATCTGGCTGAATTATGGCGGCGGTTCGGGTCTGTTCAGGTCAGGTCAAGCGGCACAGTTGGCGGCAATATTGCCAATGGCTCACCCATAGGTGACCTGGCCCCGGCGCTGATCGCGCTTGATGCTGACGTGCTGTTGCGGCGAGGCCAGAAGACAAGACAGCTGAAGCTGGAGGAATTTTTCATCTCCTATGGCCAGCAGGACAGACAGCAATCTGAATGGGTGGAAGGCCTGTTTATCCCGAAGTTACAGCCGGGCTGGCGGTTCAGCTGTTATAAGCTTTCACGCCGGTTTGATCAGGATATCTCTGCTGTGATGGGCGCCTTTGCCCTGAAGACAGACGGGACGGTCATAGAGCAAGCGCGGGTTGCCTTTGGCGGTATGGCCGGGATCCCGCAACGGGCAACAGCCCTTGAAACCGCCCTGAGCGGCCAGCCCTTGCGGCCGCCTGAACAGATAAATGAGCACTGGATTGATGACGCGCTGGCGGCTGATTTCACGCCGCTGACTGATGTCAGGGCCTCACAAAGCTACCGGTTATTGGCAGCCCGCAATCTGGTTCAGAAATGCCGTCTGGAAGCGGCAACAGATACCTCTGTCCGGCTGGCCGGAACAGGGCTGACAGAGGCCGGGCTGATCCCGCCGGCCTTACAACAGGGCCAGTGATGAGCAGATCTGAAAACAACACCCAAATCCGCACCCCGCTGGCCCATGAAAGCGCGGCGTTGCATGTCACCGGGCGGGCCGCTTATGTTGATGATATGGCGCTGCCGGCAAACAGTGTGCATGTCGCGCTGGGGCTGAGCGATATTGCCCATGGCCGAGTGAACAGCATAGATACAGAACAGGCGCTGTCTGCGCCCGGTGTTCATGCTGTTCTGAGCGCGGCGGATATTCCGGGTAAAAATGACTGCAGCCCGGTGATGGGGGATGATCCTGTCTTTGCTGAAGATGAGGTGATGTATCATGGCCAGACCCTGTTTGCCGTGGTGGCCGACAGCCGGGCCCAGGCCCGAGATGCCGCTGAGCTGGTGAGTGTGGATATCACCCCGCTGCCAGCTGTGCTGACCATTGATGAGGCGATTGAGGCAGACAGTTTTCTTGAACAGCCGCTCTGCCTGAGCACAGGTGATCCGCTTGCTGCTTATAAGGCGGCCCCCTATCAGATAGACGGAGAGCTGATTGTCGGCGGGCAGGAGCATTTCTATCTGGAAGGTCAGGCAGCGATTGCGCAGGTTGATGAGACCGGCGGTCTGCAGCTATATGTGTCCAGCCAGCACCCGAGCGAGATTCAGCATAAGGTCGCGGGCATGTTAGGGCTGTCTTATCATGATGTGCAGGTTGAGGTCAGGCGGATGGGCGGCGGTTTCGGCGGCAAGGAAAGCCAGAGCAACCTGACCGCCTGTATCGCCGCGCTGGCGGCCCGCAAAACAGGCCGCCCGGCCCGGCTGGTCTATGACCGGGATGATGATATGCGGGTCACCGGCAAACGTCATGATGTGAAGCTGGTCTATAAGGTCGGGTTTGATGAGCAGGGCCGGATAAGCGCGCTGATTATGGATCAGTATCTGCGCTGCGGGATGTCTTATGATCTGTCCAAGGCAATTGCGATACGGGCGATGACACATGCTGAAAATGCCTATCATATTCCGCATGCCCAAATCACCGCCCGCCTGTGCCGGACACATACGCCGTCCAATACCGCATTCCGCGGCTTTGGCGGGCCGCAGGGGATGATCGGTATTGAACGGATTATGGAACAGATCGCGGCCCATCTGGGGCGAGATCCGGTGGCGGTCCGCGCCGCCAATTATTACCCTGATTATCAGGCCGGCAAGCCCCTGGCCACGCCTTATGGCCAGCCGGTTAAGGACGGCATCCTCGGCACATTGACAGATCAGCTGCTGAACAGGTCTGATTACCACCAGCGGCGGGCCGAAATTGTCCGCTATAACCAGACCAACCCTGTGCTGCGGCGCGGGCTGGGCTTTACCCCTGTTAAATTTGGCATTTCATTTAACAGAACCATGCTGAATCAGGCCGGCGCGCTGGTTCATGTCTATTCTGACGGATCTGTTCAGCTGAATCATGGCGGCACAGAAATGGGCCAGGGGCTGCATACCAAAATCACCCAGATTGTCGCTGATGTGTTTGGCCTTGAGGTCAGCAAGGTGCGGATTACAGCCACCACCACCGCCAAGGTTCCCAACACCTCAGCCACGGCGGCTTCTTCCGGGACTGACCTGAACGGCATGGCAGCCTTGCGGGCAGCAGAGGCGATAAAGGCGCGTATGGCAACGCATCTGGCTGAGCTGTATCAATGTGCAGCTGATGAGATCAGCTTTACCAGCGGACAGGTAAGCCTGCCGTCTGGTCAGTCGCTGTCTTTTGCTGAGGCGACCGGCTTGTGTTATGAGGGGCGGGTATCCCTGTCAGCCACCGGGTTTTATGCCACCCCTGATATTCACTGGGATGATGCCAGCCTGACCGGCCAGCCTTATTATTATTTTGCTTATGGTGTGGCCTTGTCTGAGGTTGCGGTCGACACGCTGACAGGCGAAAGCCGGATTGTGCGGACAGATATTCTGCATGATGCAGGTCATTCACTTAACCCGGCCCTAGATAAAGGTCAGATTGAAGGCGGTTTTGTTCAGGGGGCGGGCTGGCTGACCACTGAAGAGCTGGTCTATGCCGCAGATGGGGCGTTGCTGACCCATGCGCCCTCCACCTATAAGATACCGGCCTGTTCGGACCGGCCTTATGTGATGAATATCAGCCTTTATGACGGTGAGGGAAACCGGTCTGAGACCATCCACAGATCAAAAGCCGTGGGTGAGCCGCCCTTTATGCTGGGCATATCTGTCTTCCTTGCGTTTGGTGATGCCTTGAAAGGGCTGAGCCCGACCAACAACTATCCAGAGCTGAACGCCCCGGCCACGGCTGAGCGGCTGTTGATGGCAGCACAGGCACAGATATGGCCATCTTAATCAGCCCGTTTCCGCCAAACTGGGCTGAGGCGGTTTTATCTGCCCCAGCCGGAACGCCTGTCTGTCTGGTGGTGATCGCAGATGTAAAGGGCTCTGCCCCGCGTGAGACAGGCGCCATGATGCTGGTCCATGCCGGCCATATTCAGGGCAGTATCGGCGGCGGTGAGCTGGAATATCAGGCGATTGACGTGGCCCGGTCGCATCAACCGGAAACAGGTTTTGAGCGCCAGATCCGATCCTATCCGCTGGGCCCGTCACTGGGGCAATGTTGTGGCGGCCATGTGAAGGTGATGTTTGAATGGTACCAGACAGATGATAAATCTGTGCAGGCCGCGCTGGCCGGCCAGATCACCGGTTACAGCCTGCATGACACCACAAGCCAGGATGTGCCCGGTTTTGTTGCGCACCGGCCGACACCAACACCGGAGACAGCCTGTGTCCTGCCTGTAGGTGATAAGATGTGTGATGTGTTCATTTACGGGGCCGGTCATGTCGGCCGGGCCGTTGTTGAGCTTGCCCGCCACCTGGCCTGTCAGATTTTCTGGGTGGATACAGATGAGGACCGCTTCCCGGAAGTGATCCCGCAAGGGGTGACAAAACTGCCTGCCCGTCACCCGCAAACCCTTGCCGCACGGGTACCAGACAAGGCCATACATCTGGTCATGACCTATTCACATCAGCTTGATTATGACATCATTTCTGTTTTGCTGAATGCCGGCGGCTTTGCCAGATGCGGGCTGATTGGATCAAAAACCAAGGCGGCACGGTTCCGCAGCCGCCTGCAGGATAACGGGCTGACGACAGAACAGACGGACAGGCTTGTCTGCCCGATCGGGATTGAGCAGGTCACCGGTAAAGCCCCGCTTCAGGTGGCGCTGTCCATCACCGCGCAATTATCCAACTGGCTGGATGAGGGGCGAGCGATAAGATAAATAAAGGGCCCCTGAACCCGGCAGGTGCAGAGGCCTTATGTCATTATGCGTTGTGAAGCCGGGGCTCGTCTGTCTTTAGCAGAACAGCCGCCGCATGAACCTGTCCTGTTTCGACTAAGCTGACAAACCGAAATACAGGTTTGACCCATAGCCATTAAACACAGATCTATGACCTGCTCACCACATAGGCCTCATCAAACCAGTATTCCTCAAGATTTGCCCCCGGTCCGATCCTGTCAATCACAGCAAATCGTCCAGGAGCAGAAAGGGGCGTAAGAACACCATGCCAGATATTGGCATGATAGTTCACACCCATATACGGTTCTGTTAAAAAGGCCACAGGCTGGCCCGGGCGGCCCTGATCATCAGGTGCGACAATGACCAGAAACACAGCTTCGGTCATCGGCAGAAAGGCCTGTGATCCCAAGGGGTGACGTTCCATCATCTCCAGCCGATAGGGCAGCTGGCGCGCCGCCGCATCAAATAAACTGATGCCCGCGCGGCCATCATGATGAACAAGAGTGGCCCGGTCATGATAGCGGCCACACAGACCCTGATTAATCAGCTTGTCCGGCGCGCCAGAGAAGTCGAGAACATCACCAAAAGGCGCAAAGCCGGCCGCCGTCAGAGGCTGTGTCTTGATCTCTCGTCTCACAGATCAGAGATCCAGCCGGGCATGCCGGTTCACATCTTTGTATAAAAGATACCGGAACGGTTCTGGCCCGCCGGCGTAACAGGCCTGAGGGCAAAAAGCGCGCAGCCACATATAATCACCAGCTTCCACTTCAACCCAGTCCTGATTGAGATGATAAACCGCCTTGCCCTGCAGCACATAAAGGCCATGTTCCATCACATGTGTTTCCGCAAAAGGAATCACGCCGCCAGGCTGGAAGGTGACAATATTCACATGCATATCATGACGCATATCGGCAGGGTCAACAAAACGGGTGGTGGCCCAAACCCCGTTTGTGTCCGGCATCGGGATCGCGGGCGTGTCTTGATCTGAGGTCACAAACGGTTCCGGCCTGTCAATACCGTCAACCGGCTGATAGCGTTTGCGGATCCAATGAAAGCTGCAGGGCTGATCAGAGCTGTTCTTGGCTGTCCAGGCTGTCTTGGCCGGAATATAAGCATAACCGCCCGAATACAGCTGATGAGGCTGGCCGTCAATGGTGATCTGCAGCTGGCCAGAGACAACAAACAAGACAGACTGCGCGCTGTGATCTGTGTCAGGCCGGGTTGACCCGCCGCCCGCGCCAACCTCCATTATGTAATGCGAGAAGGTTTCAGCAAATCCGGTCAACGGCCGGGCCAGAACCCACAGACGGGTATTGTCCCAGAACGGCAGATAGCTGGTGGTGATATCACGCATCGTACCTTTCGGGATGACGGCATAACCCGTTGTAAATACAGCACGGTCAGACAGCAGATGAGACTGAGGCGGCAGGCCGCCTTTCGGGGTAAAGTAAGGGGGTGAAGTCATCTCAGCATTATGTCCGGTCAAGCTGGTTGTCTGTTGGGGGGTGGTTGTCAAACACATCATCCACCCGTAATCGTGCTATTTTTTCAACCTGTTGGCAAGCCTCGGCAAATTCCTGGTCAGGGCTGTTGGTCAATCTGCGTTCAAAAATATGTTTGATTTCAGAAGCAGACAGCCCCTTCACAGCCACAATAAAGGGGAAGGAAAATTTTGCCTTATAGGCCTCATTCAGCCGGGTGAAATAGGCCTGATCTTCATCTGATAAGACGTCCAGACCAGCAGAGGCCTGCTCAGAGGTTGAGGCGGCGGTCAGCTTTTTTGCTGCGGCCAGCTTGCCCGCCAGATCAGGATGCGCGTTCAGAACCGCGAGACGATGTTCATCTGAAGCCAGGCGGAACTGAACACAAAGGGCTGTATGCAGGCCTGTGGGCGTATCCAGGGCGGGGCTGCGTTCGCCATCATAAGCCTGTTCAGCAACCCAAGGGGAATGTTCAAACACAGAACCAAACACAGAAATAAAGGCCTGACGGTCAAGCCGGGACGGCCGGAAGGTGGGCTGATACGGTACCGCCGCCTGCCAGCATTCAGCAATATCAAGGCGGGTGGCAAACCAGATATCGGGTTTCTGGGCCACATAATCCAGAAACGCCTTTAATGCCTGTATCCGGCCAGGCCGCCCGGCCAGACGGCAGTGCAGACCTATCGACATCATCCGCGCTTTGCCGGCACAAGCGTCTTCATACAAGCCGTCAAAGGTGTCTTTCAGATAGTCAAAAAACTGCGGCCCTGAATTAAACCCCTGCGGTGTGGCAAAGCGCATGTCATTTGCGTCCAGCGTGTAGGGCACGATCAGCTGCGGGCCAGAGGGCGTATCCTGATAATAAGGCAGATCATCTGCATAGCTGTCTGCCTGATAGGTGCAGATGCCCTGTTCAGCCACCAGATCAACAGTGGCCTCAGAACACCGCCCTGTATACCAGCCTTTCGGTGCCTCGCCGACCACCGCTTCATGCAGCCTGATGGCCGCAAGGATATCAGCCCGCTCTTCATCAGGGGTGAAGTCTTTATAATCAATCCATTTCAGACCGTGAGAGGCGATTTCCCAGCCCGCCTGTTTCATCGCTGCAACCTGTTCCGGGGCCCGGGCCAGCGCCGTGGCCACACCGAATACCGTTATGGGTATGCCGCGGGCGGTGAACAGAGCATACAGCCGCCAGAAGCCGGTGCGCGCGCCATATTCATAAATGGATTCCATATTCCAATGCCGCTGGCCAGGCCAGGCCGCCGCGCCGACGATCTCAGATAAAAACGCTTCTGATTCAGAATCACCATGAAGCAAACAACGCTCGCCGCCTTCTTCGTAATTCACCACAATCTGAACCGCCAGCTTGGCCTTATTCGGCCAGGGCGGCGCCGGAACAGCGCGGCCATAGCCTGTCATATTGCGCGGATAATAGCTCATTCTCTTCTATTCGATCCCCGTTAAACCGGACCAATCTATGGCATCAGATATCATTGAGACAGACCGCGGCCTGTCAATCAAGAAAAAGATAGAAACCAATTCTGAAAAGCAGTTTAATGAGAAGCAGAAGAGAACAGCAACCAAGGATATAAAAGAGTGGCAACAGGTTTTCTGACAACTCATGTTCTGGACACAGCAAGAGGGGTGCCGGCTGCTGGTCTTGTGATCAGCCTGTTCGGTGTTCATGACGACAGCCATCAGCTGATCACCAGCATGACCACGAACGCAGATGGCCGCACAGACAGCCCTATCCTGCCTGCAGGCGCGTTTCAGGCCGGAGGTTACCGGCTGGTGTTTCACGCCGGGGCGTATCTGGAAGCACATTTTCCGGATCTGCCAGAACCGAAATTCCTGTCAGACATCCCGATTGATTTTGCCATCGCTGATGCCGCCTCGCATTATCATGTGCCGTTATTGCTGTCGCCCTTTGGCTATTCGACCTATCGCGGCAGCTAGCAGAAAAAAGGCCGGTCATGGATGCGGAATTGATTTATCTTGTTGGTCTTGACTGGGCAGAATTCGCCTTGCGGTGGCTGCATGTCATCACGGCGATCGCCTGGATTGGGTCTTCGTTTTATTTTATTGCCCTGGATCTGGGCCTGCGCAAAGACAAGCCCCTGCCAGAAGGTGTGCATGGCGAAGAATGGCAGGTGCATGGCGGCGGGTTTTATCATATCCAGAAATATCTGGTCGCGCCGGCCGCATTGCCGGAACATCTGACCTGGTTCAAATGGGAATCCTATGCCACATGGCTGTCCGGTTTTGCGCTGATGGCGGTTGTGTATTATCTGGGGGCGGATCTGTATCTGGTTGATCTGGAGAAGGCAGAGCTGCCGATATGGGCCGCGATTGGCATCTCGTTAGGGGTGCTGGCGGTTGGCTGGCTGGGGTATGATCTGTTATGCAAATCCCCGCTTGGCCAGCGATCAACCCTGCTGATGCTGGCGTTGTATCTTCTGCTGGTGGTGATGGCCTATCTGTTGGATCAGATCTTCACCGGACGGGCCGCCTTTTTGCATCTGGGCGCGGTCACCGCGACCATTATGTCTTTTAATGTTCTGGTGATCATCATCCCCAACCAACGCATTGTTGTGGCTGATCTGAAGGCAGGGCGTGTGCCGGATGCACGCTATGGCCAGATCGCCAAACAGAGG
>MDTD01126177.1_pt1 | contig 16031 bp, 15 predicted proteins | sample 811221 | NCBI WGS metagenome assembly MDTD01 (sample SAMN05326646, study PRJNA326480) | marine metagenome | isolation source: seawater | place: Pacific Ocean: South West | collected 2011 | reverse complement strand
GATGCAGCAAGAGAAGACGAGGAGGGATTTTTGTATATTATCGATAGGTGGAAGGATATGTATATCAGTGGCGGCGAAAATGTTTATCCTGCTGAAGTGGAAAACATAATTTATCAGCTACCAGAGATTGGTGAAGCGGCGGTGGTTGGTATGGACGATACAAAATGGGGTCAATCTGGTTTGGCCGTAATAGTTTGCAAGGAAGGATCCAGTATTGAACCTCAGTCAATAATAGATTTTTGCGGGATACATTTGGCAAGATATAAAATTCCAAAGGTCATTAAGTTTGTAGATCAGCTCCCGAGAAATGCCACAGGTAAGGTTTTAAAAAGGGAGATAATTCGTAAATTTAAAAACTAGAACTGGCTTAAACATATCCTAACTATAAACCTTTTGCTTAAATTCCTATAGAGGAGTAACTCTCCGCAACCCTCTGCACGGCAACAGCCATTGCGGCGGTCCTCAAATCAGTTTTTTTGCCGTCTTCGTTCCAAACCTCACTAATGACCTTATATGTACTTCGCATGGTATCTTCCAGCCCTGATCTAACAAGATCTATCTCTGAAGCACCTTTAACTATCTTTTCTCTAAATTCATTTGAAAAACTGTTTCCCACAAGGTCCTCAATCCCCGACACCAGTAGGGACAATTGATTCTCCTGAGCTCTCCTTTGTAGCCTGCCCAAGCGAATTCTACTTAAATTCTTGATCCATTCAAAATAGCTCACGGTAACACCTCCGGCATTGGCATACAAATCTGGGATAATAATAGTCCCCCTTTCCATTAACATCTCATCGGCGGATGCCGATATTGGACCGTTAGCAGCCTCTATGATCAAAGGAGTCTTTATTCGCGAGGCGTTATTTGTATTAATTACAAGCTCCATGGCTGCGGGTATGAGAATGTCCGCATCTTCCTCCAAAATTTCAGGTCCTGACTTGATAAAGCCCTCAAAACCCTCAAGGCCACCTGTCTTTACCATGTGTTCCCTGATACGCTCAATATCTATACCGGAGCGGTCAATTACAGCGCCATCACGCTCGATGATGTGGGTAATCAAAGCCTCATCTTCAGATGCCAAACATCTGGCTGCATGGAATCCTACGTTACCAAGCCCCTGGAGTATTATCCTTTTTCCTTTCAATCCTGCACTCAACCCAGTTTTACGTAGATCTTTCTCGTTTGAAAAGAAAGCATTTAGGGCATATTTGACACCACGACCGGTTGCCTCGGCTCTTCCAGCTATTCCGCCCTTGCTAACAGGCTTACCGGTAACACAAGCCCATGCATTTAGGTCGGTCGGATGCAGTCTGCGGTATTCATCAGCCATCCACGCCATTTCATCAGCTCCGGTCCCAACATCCGGAGCTGGGACATTTTGAGACGGATTGATTAAATCCCTTCTTGCTAGCTCCTGAGTAAATCTGCGGGTGATTTTCTCCAACTCCTGCCTAGTCCAATTCTTCGGATTAATCCTTAGCCCGCCTTTGGATCCTCCAAACGGGACTTCCACTAATGCACATTTGTAAGTCATTAGCGCAGCCAAGGCCTCCACCTCCTCCTGATTGACATCAAGGTCGTATCTGATGCCACCTTTTACCGGCTCAAAATGATCTGAGTGAACAGATCGGTATCCAGTAAAGGTATAAACTTTACCCCTCAGCCGAACCCCAAATCTTACAGTGTATGTTGAATTCACAGTCATAATTTGCTTTGCCAAATCCTCAGTAATTTCTGAATCACTTGCTTTAGATTTAAGAAAGTCAACTGTTTTCAAGAAATTTTTCTCGATGGACTCAAGAAACTCTATACCGGCCATAAATCCCCCATTTGCATATTTGATTGGCATGGAACCAAACCTTACACTAACACTATTATGAGCATGAAAAGACTAAATTTAAAATTTTCTAAAAATTAATGATGTTTTAAAAATTATCTTTGTTTTTGCTTACGATATAACCATGGGGCGACAGGATCAGATCGCCTCCACAAGCCTATTTTTTTTCTCCTAGCCGTCATCTCAGACTCAAGATATTTCGAGGCTAATTTTTTTGAGAGGTTTGTGACATATTTTTTATATACCCAAGCATTACCACTTTCCACCATGACGTTGTTTAAATCTATTCCCCTTGACGATAAAATCCCGATATATCTTCCAAAGCGATCCTTGGTGAAAGTCGTAACCACTATTTCCTTATTTTTTACAATATCAATTAACGCCATTTTTGCTTGCTGTCCATAATCTTGACTTAATTCCGGGGCATCAATACCGGCAAGACGTACTCTGGCTAAGTTTCTCCCATTATTGATTATTTTAATTGTGTCGCCATCAATGACAGTAACAGTATCTTCCCCTGAAAGCATCAGATCTAATGAATGGACTGGCGGAGTTAGGCACGTTACTTGAACGACAACCGCAAGAAATATTCGCTTAATCACAAGGTTTTTAACAATGTCTATTCCCCACTAAAAGTGGCCCACAAGGGTGGTTTTTGACCATCAGTTGCCATCTCCTCAATGTACCTCTGGTGAGAGGCTAATTCTTCAGCGTTTGCCTTTAGGACAAGCGTCTTGTATTTTTTTAATTCGCTCGGAGTAGCCAAGCCGTTGATAAATACTTCACTCTCTGCAATCAACAAACTCTCCTGACCTCGGGTCATTGCAAGATAGCACTCAGCAAGTAGTCGTGAATCTAAAAGAGCACCATGCAAAGTCCTAGAAGAATTATTAACTTTATATCGATCACAAAGTGCATCAAGGGAATTGCGCTTACCTGGATGCAGTTGTTTTGCCATGCTTAATGAGTCTTCAACATTTACAACGTAGGATTCCAAATTAGCACGGCTACACATATCAAGCTCATGGTTCAAAAAAGAAACGTCAAAAGGAGCATTATGTATTATCAACTCGGAATCACTTATAAAAGAGAGGAATTCATCAACTATCAAATCGAAGGTTGGCTTATCTGATAAAAAATTCTCAGTTAAACCATGCACCTGCTTGGCACCAGCGTCAATTGTCCTCTCAGGATTGAGGTATCGCTGGAAATATTGGTCCGTTATCCTGCGATTTACCACCTCTACGGCGGCCAATTCAACTATGCGATGACCCAGCGTGGGGTCTAATCCCGTGGTTTCAGTGTCAAGTATTATTTGTCTCACTATAATTCCTTAATTCAATAATTTTATTCCTAATCTTCCGAAATACCCTTGTTAGCGAGCAGATCGGCTTTTTCATTTCCCGGATTCCCCGAGTGCCCCTTTACCCAGACCCACTCAATTTCCCGACCAACGGAGAGCTCATCAAGCTTTTGCCATAGATCGGTGTTCTTAACTACACCTTTTGATGCGGTTTTCCAACCATTTCTTTTCCAATTTTTTATCCATACTGAAATTCCGTCCAAAGCATATCTCGAATCGGTGTGAATAACGACTCTCTGATCAGTATTTATTGCTCTCAACCCCTCAATTATCGCAGTCAGTTCCATTCTATTGTTGGTTGTTTTATCATCCCGGCCAAACAATTCAATTTCCTGTGATAAACCCCTAATGTATACCCCCCATCCACCCGGACCAGGATTCCCTTTACAAGCACCATCAGTAAAAATTTCTATCCTATCCTCACTCATCGGAAATCACCTCCTGTTTGTTGGGATTGTTTAGCGGTTGCTGGAAAGGTTTTTGAGGCTTGAAATTTTTTACCCCAATTGCGTGAAACGATGCTCATATTTCTTACTCGTTTTATAACATGCAAAATATAGACACCACCCATAAAAGGCCACCACCTCGGCCCAGCTTTATCCATGAAAGCGAACCACTTTCTAACACTTTCATTAGCAATTGGTGGGCGGTATACGGAAACATGTCCCCCGACCACATCGTAGTCAAGTAACTTTAACCAATCTCTAAGCCTGGGTAAGCTTATGAATTGACCTTCCCATGGGATACCTTTTTTCCTTACTAATCTGACCCCACCCCATAAACTCCACGGATTGAAAGCAGAAATGACCATATGTCCGCCTGGCCTTAGAACTCTGTGCGTTTCATTTAGAACCTCATGTGGGTTTACGCTAAATTCTAAAAGATGTGGTATCACTATCAAATCAACAACCTCGTCGCCGAGGGGTAGAGCCTGATAATTACAAATTAAATCGCCTCGCCCATCGGAACCAAAAAACATTTTATTGGTTATCCGGTTACTTCTTAATAAATTTAAATCGCACAGTCCGATTTGAATCGCATTGTATCCAAACAAATCGGTCACTTCCTCTCTAATAAGATCCGTCTCTGTTGATAAAACTTCTTCGCCTAAGGAAGTTCCAAACCAAGCCGCCAGTTTATTGTGGAGAATCACGCAACTCCTCTAAAAATGTTAAAATGTGAATATGTTGAAAAGTAAAATAACACCTATAAAAGCGTTTAATGATAATTATATTTGGTGCTTGCAAAATGGTAAACATGCCATTGTGGTAGATCCGGGAGATCCGGATCCAGTAATTAGCCATCTATCAAAAGAAAAGCTTAAACTTGGGGCTGTCTTGATTACTCATCACCACCCTGATCATGTTGGCGGTAATAAAAAACTCGTTGAAAAATATGGTGTGCCAATATACGGTCCGAAAATGGAAAGTATCCCTGAAATAACTCACAAACTCCAAGAGGGAGACGAGGTTTCCATATTGGGAATTGAAAAAAACTTCACCGTAATCGAATTGCCTGGGCACACCCTTGGCCACATCGGGTATTATGGAAATGGTATAATATTTTGCGGTGATACACTTTTTTCCTGTGGGTGCGGGAGACTATTTGAGGGGACAGCTAAACAAATGTACGAATCGCTTCAAAAAATCTATCAGCTACCGTCAAATACCCTTGTGTGCTGTGGACACGAATACACACAAGCTAACGTCGAATTTGCGAGACATCTTGACCCAACAAATAAAAGATTAATTGAGGTACAAAAGAGAGTGAAACAACTTCGAGGAGACAATTTGCCAACAGTGCCAGTTACCCTCAAACAAGAAAAAGAAACTAATCCCTTTTTGCGAACCTTTGAGAAAGATATAGTTGAAAATATAAAAAAAGAAGGCAGACTTCAAGGCAACAAACCCTATCAAATTTTTTCATCCATGAGACAATGGAAAGATGACTACTGAGTACAACCATGAACGTGGTGGCGTTGGTGTAGAAAAAAGTAAAAAACCCATGATATCCTCACCTTTAGTATTTATTTTTTATTTTTTTGCACTCGGCTCTTTAATTGCTGATGATTCAATAAATTTGATCTCTGATGAGAGTCAGATTTTAGAAAAAAAAAATCTACGAATCAACCTCTCCGTTTACCTCATTAAAAAATTTTGATGACGATTCACAAATCATAAATGATGTGGATGTTTGGGAGAGAATTAGAACAGGTTTCTCGATCCCAAAAGTCAGAGGTAAAACTGTCGTCAGATATGAAAATTGGTTTTTAAATAATCCTGAATATCTCGACAAAGTCCTAACCCGTTGCAAACTTTACCTTTTTTACGTAGTAGAGCAGGTCGATAAACGTAAAATGCCAATGGATTTAGCTCTTTTACCTATAATAGAGAGCGGGTATAGTCCGTATGCGTATTCTAGAGCTCATGCCGCTGGCATTTGGCAATTCATTCCCTCGACCGGCTTAAAATTTAACATTAAACAAAACTGGTGGGTGGATGAGAGAAGAGATGTGATTGTTTCTACTAATGCAGCACTAGATTACCTTAGTTTATTACACGCCGAGTTTAAAGATTGGAAACTCGCTCTTGCCGCTTACAATTGCGGAGAAAATTGTGTGCGGAGAGCAATAAAGCGCAATAAAAAATTGGGGAAATCAATCGCATATGAAAATCTTCGTCTACCGAAAGAAACTAGAAGATACTTACCGAAACTCCAAGCGATTAAAAACATAGTTTTAAATCTCCACAAAGATAAGTATCAATTTGCAAGAGTGGAGAATAAACCTTATTTCAAGAAAGTTTATATTGACCAGGAAATGGATGTAGTTAAGGCTACTGAATACTCTAACATGACGATTGAAGATTTTTTGATGCTGAATGCATCGTACAACAGACCAGTTCTAATAGCTGAAAAACATAGACCTTTACTAATTCCGCTTGATAGATTAGATAATTTTAATGCTAAAAATCTGAATGAAAAGACCAACAAACTAAACTGGCATCTTCACACTGTAGGAAAAACTCAAAGTGTGAAGAATATTTCCGAGGCATTTGGTATTTCCTCAGAAAAGTTATTAAAACTGAACGGAATTTATCCCACAAGTTCCCTCGCGAAAGGCACTCTCGTGTTAGTGCCAAAAAAAAAATCCGAGACCCCATCCAACATCAGCGTGAAATGGAGTCATCCTAATTTAATTGAAAGCTCTAATTTTATGAGAGCGCGCATTTTTCATAAGATTCGGCGAGGGGATACTCTGTCCAATATCGCTCGCAGATATAGAGTAACAGTTAAAGCATTAAAAAGATGGAATGGGTTAAGGGGTAACGTAATACAAAAAGGAAAAAAACTAGTGGTTTATGGAACTCCATCATTCCATAGGGTAGTGGCAGGTGATACTTTATCTGGGATATCTAGGAGATACGGAGTGTCAATAAAAAAAATTAAGAGCTGGAACCGCATTAGAGGTAACCTGATAAAAATAGGTCAAAAATTGATACTATATAAAAGATCTAAAACTCCTCTTCTTAAAGATCTTCTAACCTTGGGAATTGATTTGAAAAAAAACGTTATATGGAGTTAAAAATGGGGTTTTTAAGTGGAAAAAAGATTTTGATTACGGGTCTACTAAGTAACAGATCAATATCATACGGCATTGCACAAGCGGCTATGCGAGAGGGAGCATCTCTTGCATTCACCTATGCAAATAATGATTTAAAAAAGCGCATTAGCAAAATAGCGCAAGAATTTAAAGTAGAAACAATCTATAAATGTGATGTGTCGGAAGATAGTGATATTGAAGATCTTGTTGATAAGCTTGATGCGGAATGGGGCTGTTTAGACGGACTAGTGCATTCGATTGCTTTTGCTCCCAGAGAGGCTCTTAAAGGGGGCTTTGTCAATTCTATCGATCGCAAAAGCTTTCAGATTGCTCATGATATTAGCTCCTATAGTTTAAGTGCAATGGCAAAAGAGACGCATAGATTAATGAAAAACCAAAAAGGAGCCTCGATCTTAACTCTTACCTACGAGGGGTCCCAAAAAGTTTTTCCAAACTACAACGTTATGGGGCTTGCTAAAGCTAGCCTTGAGTCCAACGTTCGTTATTTAGCTCAAGACCTAGGAAAAGATGACATTCGAGTAAATGCAATCTCCGCCGGTCCAATTAAAACACTGGCGGCAGCGGGCATAGGTGGTTTCTCTAAAATTCTTAATGTCCACGAGAGAAACTCGGCCTTGCGCAGGAATGTAACTATTGAAGAGGTCGGTAATGTCGCGGCTTTCTTTTTATCGGACTTATCAAGCGGTATTACTGGTGAGGTCACTTATGTGGATGCGGGATTCAATGTTTCCGGCTTCCCATTTCAAAGCTAACTTCTTTACAAAATTTAAATAACACCTAAAAATCACTGTCCATAAGTCTCAGTGAAAAAGTCTTCGTTTACATAAACCTCGGAATTATCTCTTAAAGTTGAGAGAAAGGCTTTGAAATACTCTTGTCCAGCTAAATTATTTAATTCAGCCCTAGCTTTGTCACCGATATCACTCTCCCTAACATCCTTATCATTGACATCCTGAATTTGATATATCACATACTTCCCGTTTTCGGCCTCGAGTCCAACATAACTTGGCAGATTTTTACTACTTGCACTAAACACTGCACGCAAACCCTCAGGATGTAATCCTTTTCTATCTAAAATGCTTACCTTCTCACTCTGGGACCATGAAATATCACTTGTTTCGCCATTTCGTAGTTCAGCGAGTAAAATTTCACCATTCTTTTTTGCAGCTTTTCGAGCAATATCTGTCATTAAAAAAGTGCGAATTTCACCCTCCACCTCAGATAACTTTACGGTGTTTTGAGTTTCATGTTCAATCACGCGGGCAGATAAAAGTTGACTGTCATCAATTTCAATCGCTTCAATATTTCTTCGATCTTCTATTGAGGAATTTGAGAAAACAGCCTCAAGGAAGCTAGGATTGTCTAAAATAGGATTGCCACTCCCGCCTCGTTCGGTAAACCATTCGGATTTAAAAACAGTTAAATTAAAACGGTCAGCAACAGGCTGAAGACTATCGTCCTGTGAATAGACTAAATCACCAAACTCCTCGGACGCAAAGCCATATTCCTCATACAGCCTATCTTTCCTCACTTCATCATATAAATCCTGACGCACGTCCTCGAAGGGTGTTACTACCGATGCCTGAATATCATCAACTTTTAGTATATGGTAGCCATATTCCGTCTTTACGATTCCTGAAATTTCCCCTTTAGACAGACTGAAAGCTTTCTCGTCAAATGTTTTTGGCATAACCCCCTTTTCAAAAAAACCGAGATCCCCCCCAACTTCTGCGGAACCGGGATCCTCTGACGCATCCCTGGCCACCTGAGTAAATTTAGAGGGATCTTCCTTCACCATCTCGAGTAATTTCTCAATTTTAATCTTAGCTTTGGAAGGGTTATCTCCCTCAGTTACCAATATATGACTGACCTTCCTTTGCTCTGGCATAGTGAAATCAGCCAACCTATTTGAATAGACCTCAGATAGCTCTTGATCAGATATCGAGATGACACCTGCCAACACCTCCGGAGTCAACAACACATACTCAACTTTTACTTTTTCCGGCATCAAGAACTCATTCTGGTTTTCATCGTAAAACTTTTGAATATCCGCATCAGTAACCACTGCTTCCCCAATAAAATCTTTAGGATCTAGTATGTGTTGACTAACGGCTCTAACCTGTTTACGAATAGTCTCCAGTCTCACCAAGGCATTCTTGGACACAAATGAATCCTCAAGTACAACGTTCTCAATCTTTTCAAGAATCATGGCTTGCTTAATTTCGTTTTCAAATCTTTCAGGATTCAAATTTTGAGCCCTCAAAAGGGTTACATATCGGTCATTTGCGAACGTCCCATCCTCGTCATGAAAAGCCTCAATACTGAGAATCTCTCCTCTCACCGCTTCGTCACTGATTACTATTCCCGATCTCTTTGCAAAGGATGTGATCAGTTTGCGCTGAATCATGTCTTCCAGTATCGATCTTTTGAAATCGATGCTCGAGAAATAATCCTGTAATTGTGGGTTATCCTTCATCTGCTGCTGCATACTGCTCTGAGCCCTGCGAAGAACCTGACCGTACTCATTGGCAGTTATTGGATCCCCGTTAATGCTAGCTAATTGTTGAGCATCTGAGGAGCCTCTAAAATAGGAGTCAACACCAAAGAAGGCGAATGGCAATATGATAATCGCCAAAACCACTTGCACAACCCTTTTGTTACCAGTAATTAAATCGAACATATCAAACTCTTGCAAATATGGCGGAGTGGACGGGACTCGAACCCGCGACCCCCGGCGTGACAGGCCGGTATTCTAACCAAACTGAACTACCACTCCTAATTGACTTTTTGGTGGGTGCTGAGAGGCTCGAACTCCCGACATTCGCCTTGTAAGGGCGACGCTCTACCAACTGAGCTAAGCACCCATTTTTTCCACCAAAAACCATCCAGATTAAGGATTTTATTGGGACCCTAATTAAGGGTATCCTTGAGGGCCTTACCGGGACGAAATTTAGGAACTTTTGCTGACTTGATTTTGATTGTCTCTTTCGTCTGTGGGTTAATGCCTTTTCGCGCCGCTCTTTTAACAACGTGAAAAGTACCAAAACCAACAAGAGTCACAGCTCCTCCTTTTTTCAGCTCTTTTTTTATCGCCGCAATTGTACTATCAAGGGATCTTTCCGCCGCTGCCTTGGAAATGTCAGCCCCTTTTGATATTTTTTCTACTAATTCTGATTTATTCATCAATATTCTCCCGCTACTTTCACTAACTTAACAACAAGCTTGGCAATAGGACTAACCAAAGCCTCCCAACTACTCCAATTTGGCCAAGTTCAACTTCCGAAAACCGATTATTTAACGTTCCCTTTTTTCGATTAGTCTATTCTACTTGAGATTTGTATAGTTAGTAAAAAAAACTTTCAAGCATGGCTTGCTCAGTGCTGAATAGCGGGAGTCGACTCGGGATTAGAGCTCTCCATAGGCCCGATTGCGACAGGAGTTGTCTCAGGCAAGGCTTTCGGCAACTTCTCCAAGGAGAGCTCCAGAACCTGCTCGATCCACTTAACCGGAATAATCTCAAGCCGATTTTTTACCCTAGCCGGAATTTCCACCAAATCTTTTGTATTATCCTGCGGGATGAGTACCGTTTTGATACCTCCCCTGAGAGCAGCTAACAACTTTTCCTTGAGTCCACCAATGGGCAAAACCTCGCCCCTTAGGGTAATTTCACCGGTCATCGCAATGGAGCATTTCACTGGAATTCCAGTCAACGAAGATACCATCGAAGTGGTGATCGCAATCCCCGCTGAAGGTCCGTCCTTAGGTGTAGCACCTTCGGGTACATGAACGTGTATGTCACTACCTTCAAACTTTTTGTTCGGTATCCCTAGCTTCGACGAGCGAGCTCGTACCACTGACCTACTAGCTTCAACCGACTCTTTCATAACATCCCCGAGTGAACCTGTTCTATGAATAACACCCTTGCCTGGCATAACCGCCGATTCCACCGTCAATAGTTCACCACCCACTTCAGTCCAAGCAAGGCCAGTGACCTGCCCTATCTGGTTTTCCTGATCAACCCGACCAAAGGAATGTTTTCTTACACCTAAATATTTACCTAATGTTTTAGAACTCACCCCTACCTGTTTGTGTGTGGTCGATATTAACCGCCTGACGATTTTCCGACAAACCTTTGATATTTCCCTCTCGAGACCACGCACTCCGGCCTCGCGGGTATAATATCTAATGATATCCTTGATTGCTCCGATAGAAACCTTAAGTTCGCCCTTTTGCAGCCCGTTTTGCTTTACCTGTTTAGGAAGCAGGTAGCGGGTCGCTATACTTAACTTTTCTTCTTCAGTATACCCTTCCAACCTAATCACCTCCATCCTGTCGAGTAGAGGCGCCGGTATATTCATCGTGTTGGCAGTGGCCACGAACATAACGTCGGAAAGATCATAGTCAAGCTCCACGTAATGATCGACAAACTTGCTATTTTGCTCCGGATCAAGAACCTCTAAAAGTGCAGAAGCTGGATCACCTCTAAAATCCATACCCATCTTGTCGACCTCGTCAAGCAGAAAGAGAGGATTTTTTACCTTTGCTTTTGCCAAATTTTGCAATACTTTACCTGGCATCGATCCTATGTATGTACGACGATGTCCCCTTATCTCGGATTCATCCCTGACCCCCCCTAGAGACATTCGTATGAACTTCCGGTTTGTAGCCCGAGCTATTGACTGGCCTAACGAAGTTTTACCAACCCCCGGGGCTCCCACTAGACATAAAATAGGTGCCTTCACTTTTTCGACCCTCTGCTGTACCGCTAAATACTCAATAATCCTCTCCTTAACCTTTTCAAGGCCGTGGTGGTCAGCATTGAGAACGCTTTCAGCTTGTTCGAGACTTTTATTTATTTTACTCTTTTTCTTCCAGGGCAAACCAACCAGAATGTCGATGTAGTTACGCACCACCGTGGCTTCAGCTGACATCGGAGCCATCATTTTCAACTTTTTCATCTCACTATCAGCCTTCTTTTTGGCATCTTTGGGCATCTGTGCGTTTTTAATTTTTTTATCCAAATCATCTAAGTCAGCACCCTCGTCGTTATCGCCCAACTCCTTTTGAATAGCCTTAACCTGTTCATTCAAATAGTATTCCCTCTGGCTTTTCTCCATTTGGCGCTTCACCCTGCCCCTAATTTTCCTTTCTACTTGTAAGATCTCAAGCTCGCCCTCAAGCAGGGACAAGAGGTGATCCATCCTTTCTTTAACACTAGATATCTCCAAAACTTCTTGCTTTTGTTCAACCTTGAGAGGAAGGTGTGCAGCTATCGTATCCGCCACACGACCCGGGTCTTCAATTCCAGATATAGATGTTAAAACCTCAGCCGGTATCTTTTTGTTGAGTTTAACAAATTGCTCAAATTGCCCCATGACAGCTCTGCGCATAGCCTCGACTTCATTGGGAGATAAATTGTCAGGTTCTATATTGATTGCCGATCCGGAAAAATAATCGCCCAGGTCTTGCACTTGTGTAACCTTAACTCTCCTCAAACCCTCTACTAGAACCTTCACCGTACCATCTGGCAGCTTCAACATTTGAAGTATATTGGCTACGCTACCCACCCTGTAGAGATCACTTTCAGTTGGTTCATCTTTACCGGCCGACGTTTGCGCAACCAAAAGAATGTGCTTATCGTCCTCCATGGCAGCCTCAAGAGCCTTGATGGACTTCGGTCGGCCAACGAAAAGAGGAATTACCATATGAGGAAAAACAACAACATCACGTAATGGCAGAAGTGGTTGAGTGTTTCCGCTTGATTCAAAATCTAGGTTTTTTTCCATTTATTCCCCTTTTGCGAATTCTATTTTCAGAGCCAACATAATCTTGATATCGTGCCTTTTTTTCAAAACTCAACAAAGTTTAAGCAGAATCTGCCAATTTTTCTATTTTTGAGTAAATTAGCATCGGTTTTGAGGTTCCCGCTACCGTTCCCTCATCGACCACTACCTTCTCCACATTTTCCATCGACGGAAGCTCATACATCACGTCCAGCAGAAGCTTCTCCATGATTGACCTTAATCCCCTGGCGCCTGTTTTTCGCGAAATCGCCTTTTTGGCAACAGCGTGCAAGGCATCAGTTCTAAACTCTAACTCGACTTGCTCCATGTTGAACATTTTTTGATATTGCTTTAGAAGAGCATTCTTAGGTTGAGTGAGTATTTTTACCAAGGCACTTTCCTCTAACTCCTCTAGAATTGCTGCAACGGGTAGTCTGCCTACAAATTCAGGGATTAATCCGAATTTGATCAAATCCTCAGGCTGAGTGCCTTTCAATACTTCGCTCATATCTTTTCCCGCATTTTTTGCTCGTACGTCGGCCGCAAAACCTATACCGCTTTTGCTTGATCTTTCAATGATTACCCTGTCCAACCCGTCGAAAGCACCCCCGCAAATGAATAGGATGTTAGTAGTGTCCACCTGAACAAATTCTTGATTAGGATGTTTCCTACCACCTTGCGGTGGAACAGACGCTGTGGTGCCCTCTATCAACTTGAGCAACGCCTGTTGTACTCCTTCACCAGAAACATCCCGTGTTATTGATGGGTTATCTGATTTTCGAGATATTTTGTCAATTTCATCAATATAGACAATACCTCTCTGTGCCTTGTCGACGTCATAATCACACTTTTGTAACAACTTTTGAATAATATTTTCGACATCCTCCCCAACGTAGCCGGCCTCAGTTAGAGTAGTTGCATCTGCCATTACAAATGGTACATTTAAAAGACGGGCTAGGGTTTGAGCTAAAAACGTTTTACCGGATCCCGTTGGCCCGATCAGTAGAATATTGGACTTGGCCAGTTCTACTTGGTCTTTATCTCCGTCAGCGTGAAGTCTTTTATAATGGTTATATACAGCCACAGCCAATATTTTTTTGGCTTGATCCTGCCCAATCACGTACTGGTCTAAAATTGATCTTATTTCACGAGGGGTGGGCAATTCAGAGGAAATGTTCCCTTTGTCATCCGCACCGACTTCCTCGCGGATTATATCGTTACAAAGGTCAATACATTCATCACAGATAAATACGGACGGACCAGCTATTAACTTTTTTACTTCATGCTGACTTTTGCCGCAAAACGAGCAATGTAGTATTTTTTCTGTACTAGTCTTATCTGACATGTTGTTGTCTTTTGTTCACTGTCCTTAGTATAACCAAGTTTGGCTAAAAGAGCTAAATTGGGTACTCGACCTTTAGTCTAGCAGGTCACTAATTGGTTCCCCTTTTTTCAATCACCTTGTCGACTAACCCATACTCGACAGATTCCTCCGCGCTCATGAAATGGTCCCTATCAGTGTCCTTTTCAATCGTTTTAACCGGCTTACCGGTGTGTTTGGCCAAAATGCTGTTAAGCCTTCCCCGCAAGTATAATATCTCTTTGGCGTGAATTTCCACGTCGGACGCTTGACCCTGGAACCCGCCTATGGGCTGATGAATCATAATTCTAGAATTAGGTAATGCAAAACGTTTTTCCTTGGCCCCCGCAGTCATTAGAAAAGCTCCCATGCTAGCGGCTTGGCCCACGCATAAAGTGCTGACGTCAGGTTTAATAAATTGCATGGTATCGTATATTGCGAGACCCGCTGAAACGCTTCCCCCTGGCGAATTTATGTAAAAGGAGATATCTTTATCGGGGTTTTCTGACTCAAGGAATAGTAACTGCGCAACTATGAGATTTGCGGTAGTCTCGTTAACAGCACCTACCAGAAAGACGACCCTCTCTTTAAGAAGCCGGGAGTAAATATCATAAGCCCGCTCACCCCTCCCGCTCTGTTCCACAACCATCGGCACCAAGCCGAGGTTGAGAACTTCCTGATTTTTGTTTTCAATCATACTGATTCTCCTGTCAGTGTAAAGAAGTCGACAGTTTCCACATCGGCTTTAGATTCCTCTAACACCTTCTCGATAACTAACTCTTCGATCATAATCGATTCGAATCGTTCCAAGCGACTAAGATCTTCGTAGTGCCATTGCACTACTTGCTGAGGATTCTCATAATTTTTTGAAAATTCTTCGACTTTGACGCGTAGCTCTTTTGAATCAACTGTGAGTGACCTTTGGCGTGCAATTTCGGAAATTATTATCCCTAACCTAACACGATTTTTAGCTTCCTTCTCAAGCGCCTCGTTTGGGAGGCTAATTTCATTTTTCTTAATCCCTCGCGACTGCATGTCGCTTTTGGCCTGATGCTCAATCCTAAGTCTTTCTTGTGTCACAAGTGCATTCGGCAAATCTAACTTAATCGCATCCGATATTTTGCTGAAAATTTGCTCTCTGGTCTTGGCTTTCGCTCTCCGATCACCTTCCACTAGCAGATTGCTTTTTACCATCTCTAGCATGTCATTGCGACTACCGGATTTGACGCCCAAAGATTTTATGAATTCCTCATCAATATTCGGGAATATCGGTTCCGCCACGTCCTTGACGGTTATTTCAAAAATCGAATTTTTTCCTTGAAGTTCAGTTTTTTGATAGTCTGACGGAAAAATCATTTCAAATTTAAAATTATCTCCTCTGACTCTATCGATCAAATTTTTTTCAAATTCAGGTAGAAGCTGACTTTGTCCGATCACAAACAAGGCGTCCTCGGCCGAGCCTCCCTCAAAAAACTCTCCGTTGACCGATCCGGCATAGTCAACTTTAATCTGATCACCAGATTTTGATTTCCGTGTAACAGACTGGAAAACTACTTTTTGTCGTCGGACTCTATCAACCATTTTTTCAATATCTTCATCCCCAAGTTTGAGCTCAAACTTCTTTATATCCAAGCCTGAAAAGTCTGGCAAGCCAACTTCTGGATAGACCTCAAAAGTAGCTTTATATGAGAGACTGGTCTCATCTGTGGCTTTTATTATCTCAATAGCTGGAGGCGCTGCAACTCTCAGGCCTCGTTTTTTAACTGTGTCCCAAAAAGTCTTTTTGATTTCGTCGTCAATTAGCTCCTTCCTGACATAGCTGCCATGCTGCTTCTCGATAATTGACAATGGGATTTTACCTGGTCGGAATCCTTTGATTCGAGCGGTTTTGCCTATTTGTATTAACCGAGATTTCGCCAACTTTTCGTGATCTTGAAGGGACATGTCAATGGAGAGAGTTCTCACCAAAGGATTATCACTTTTTTCTAATTTTTCTTTCACTAATAATCTCCGTTAATTACAAATTCCCACAAAATTCCTAGACTTGGCGTAATGCTGTTGGTGCG
>MDTD01189613.1_pt1 | contig 16033 bp, 13 predicted proteins | sample 811221 | NCBI WGS metagenome assembly MDTD01 (sample SAMN05326646, study PRJNA326480) | marine metagenome | isolation source: seawater | place: Pacific Ocean: South West | collected 2011 | reverse complement strand
AGAAACATCATTTGATGAAGATTTTTCAAGTGTTTTTAAATTCGAAACAAAATAATTTTTTTTAAAATTTGCTTTTGGAAATAATCTTTTTAAACTAATTTTTTTTTTATTTTTAAAAAAATCAATACTTTTCATTAATATCTATTTAAGATTCAAAGATTTTATTTTGCCATTAAAAATTTCTAAAATTTGAGGTGTTAGATCGAACTTATTATTTCCGACTAAAACATTTTTTTTATCAAGTATAATCATGATATTTTTTTCCTTCATATAACTAGTTAAAATAGGGTTTAAATTTTCTAAAAGTTTTTTTCGTGAATCCTCTCTTGTTTTTGCTATGTATTTAAGAAAATTATTTCTATCTTTCTGCAAGTCAGAAACTTTTTTTCTTAATTCGTTTACTTTTTTTTTGTATTCATCGTTTTTCATTAATTTCTTTTTAGAAATTAAATCTTTCTCTTGATCTAAAAGATTTTTTTCTATTTTTTTAAATTTTTCATTTTCTTTTTTAATTTTATTCTTCATGAAATCTTGTGCTTCTTTACCAGCTTTACTTTTATTAAGAACGTGAGTGAAATCTAAAAAATAAGTGTCTTGAGAGTAAACCGACGTACTAAATAGAAAAAAAATACTAAAAATAAAACTAATTAATGTATTTTTCAAATTGCTTGTCATTAAAAGGATGTTCCAAGTTGAAATCTAAAAGTTTGTGTTTCATCAGTAGATGCTTTAGCTATATTTTGTGCTAAAGTAAATGTGACTGGCCCAATAGGTGAAAACCAATTAGCACTTACACCAGTTGAGGATCTAAGTTTAGGTGAGTCACCAGATATCGAGCTATCATAATCAACACCCCAAATACTACCAGCATCCAGAAATAAACTTATGTCAGCATTAGAGGAATCTGGTAAGAGATTAGGTAAATTCGCCTCAAGATTTAAGGTAGAAGCATAATTTCCACCCACATAATCTTTTCCATCTTTTGGTCCAATTTTTCTTGTTTCAAAACCTCTTAGTCTATTAAATGGAATAAAAATTCTCTTACTTAATCTTACGTCATCATCCAAACTGTTTATTGCAGCTAAATAAAGCTTTGTCGAACCAACGACATTATCGCCTAGAGATTTGTAATTACTAATTGTCAAAGAATTAAAAATATGCGCTGAATCTGAATACAGGGGAAACTCTTGTCCAAAACTTGTAATATAACCACTAGTAGGCATAAACGCTCTGTCTCTCTCATCTCGAGTGATACTATAATTAAAAGTGATGTCGTTAAACGTGCCAGCTTGTTTCTTTAAAAGACTAGAGGCAGAGCTTTCAACTTTAAGTTCATCACTGCTTACTTCAATACCTGGTCTGATAAAAATATTTGTGTACTGTTCGAATTCTGTACCCGCGCCAATAGAAATAACATTATTCTCATAGCCGGACTCTGGTACATCATTAGTTATTGCTCCTAAATTGAAATCAAGCGCATTACCAGAATAATTATAGTTTGGGTTGTTAAAACCAATGTTTCCTTTAACGCTAGTCTCATCAATTTCAACAAAAGATGAAACTTTTATACCTGTTCCTAACCAATTGTTTTCCTTAATACCAAATGAAAATAAACCACCATCAGTTCCAACCCCAGCACCAGCGGAGATCTCTCCAGTAGGTTGCTCTTCTACAATAATATCTATAATTTTAAGATCTTTTTCAGACCCAGTTTTAACTTGTTTTTTGACAGATGCAAAAATCTGTCTTGAGTTAAGTTTAGAGATTGAACGATCTAATTTCAATTGATTGAATGGATCACCTTCATCTGCTAACAGCTCACTTCTTATTACATCCTCATTTGTTACAGTGTTTCCAATTATATTAATTCTTTCAATTAAACTTTTTTCTCCCTCAAAAATGTTCAAAACTATCTCAATACTATCATCAGTTATTATCTCATTAACAGAATGTTGGACAAATTGTAGGTCATTAAAATTAATTAATTTATCGAGTTCATCCAATAAATTTTTAATCTTGAATGGAGAGTAATATTCACTTATTAATTTTTTAAAGTTTTTTTCTAAAGGCAAAAAAGTTTTTTTATCTAAAGCGGGACTTACATTTGTTGAAATTTTATTTATACGATATCTCTTACCAGCATTTATATTATATGTGAGAATTGAAAAATTTTCATCGTCAAGTTGAGCGCTACTTGATAGAATTTGAACATCGTAATATCCTGTAGACTTATAGTAATTTTCTAAAAGTCTCTTATCAAGCTCTATATTATTTTTATTAAGGACAGTATTTTTTGAAATCACCTTCCAAAATTTATCTTCTTCAGAAACTATTACATCTCTTAATCTTCTATCTCTAATTTTTTTATCTCCAATAAATTTGATTGATTTAATTTTTACTCTTTCACCTTTATCTATTATGAAAAAAACATTTACTGTGTCACTATTAAGTTGTTCCATTTTAGTTTCAATACTCGCAGTATTAAAACCTAGTCCCTCATAAATAGTTTTAATTGTACGCGAGTCTTTCGCAATATTACTTTTTATAAAAGAGCTTTTTTCTTTTGATAAAATATTTTCTTTAATTAGACTTTTAAATTTTGTAACTTTCTCACCCTCAATGGTAATCTTATTAATTACGGGATATTCCTTAACTGTAATGCTTAAAACATTATTTTCGAAAGTAACATTTACATCCTCAAAAAAATTCGTTTCATATAAATTCCTAAGAATTTTATCTAAATCGGCGGAGTTATAGGATTGTTTAGACTTGATTTCTCCATAAACTTTGATTGTTTCAATGTCTATTCTTTTATTTCCAGAAATTTCTATTTGAGAAGAAGCAAATACGTTAGATCCAATGACAAATGAAATAATTAATATAAATATTTTCTTTTTCATAGCAATTTTAAAGTTTGCACTCTAGCCCAATTATCAATTTTAAGTATATCTTGGATAGAATTTGTATTTTTTATAGCATATTTTTTAAATTTTTTATCTCTCAATATTTGATATAACTTACCAATAATTCCATTAAATTTAATCTTTTTCATTAAAAATTGATCAACTAATATTTCATTAGCCGCATTAAGTATAATTGGAAGTGAGTTATATTTGTCCAATATGGGTAAAAATTTTATTGGAGGAAAATTTGAGTTAGCTATGTTTAAAAATTCTAACTTTTCAAAATGATTTTTGTTTCTTTTAAACTCTATAAATTCTGAAATATTTATATTTGTATCAAAAATAGCATTTGCTATTGGTATCCTCATATCTGGTTCATGAAATAAAAAATTAGAGAGACCATTTTGATATCTAATTATGGCATGTATTTTTGATTGAGGATGAATAATAATCTTAATTTTATGTTTAAGATTTTCAAAGATTTTTTTAGCCTCAATAAGTTCAAAAAGTTTATTCATCATCGTCGCTGAATTGATAGTAATTTTTTTTCCCATTCTCCAATTAGGATGTCTTAATGCATCTCTAGGTTTAATATTCTTAAATTTTTTTTTTGTTCTGAGAAATGGTCCACCTGAAGCTGTTATAAAAATAGACTCTATTTTATTTTTATTTTTTTCAAGCAATTTCATAACAGAAAAATGTTCTGAATCTATTGGGATTATCGATGTTTTAAATTTTTTTCTTTGTTTTTCTAATAGGTGCCACGCACAAATTATTGACTCTTTATTTGCTAATAACATTTTTTTGCTTAACTTTATGAATTTAAAAGTTGGCTCTAGACCTGCAATACCTGGAATTGCAGAAATTGTGATATCAATTTTTTTTTTTAATTTTATTATTCTGTTATAGTCATTCAAAATTTCAACATTATGATTTTTATATTTATTATTGACTTTTTTGTAAATTTTAAAATTAGTAATAACAAAATATTTTGGTTTAAATTTTTTTATTTGCTCACAGATTTTTCTAAAATTTTTATTTGCCGCTAATATCTCTATGCTAAAAAATTTTTTTTTTTTTAAAACAATATCTAAAGATGATTTTCCTATTGAACCTGTCGAACCTAAAATTGCAATTTTTTTCTTCATAACTAAATTTTAAGAAATAAATAAAAAATATAAGATAAGATAATAACAAACATCATGCTATCGATACGATCAAATAATCCCCCGTGTCCAGGAAATATCTTACCAGTATCTTTAATCTTATCAATTCTTTTTAAATATGAAATAGTTAAATCACCAACTTGGGCAAAAGTTGAAAAAATTATTGTCAAAAAAATTTCATTAAAGCCATAAATGAGACTAACATTAATTGACTCGTTGATGCTTTTAAGAAAATAGGTGTTAAAAATAAATAAGAATAAAAAAGAAAAAATATATGCACCAGCTACTCCGGAAAAAGTTTTATTAGGACTAATCTTAATCAGTTTTTTTCCACCAATGACTTTTCCAAACACAAAACCACCAATATCAGATCCTAAACAAACAAGAATAGCAAAGTATAGCATGTATGCAGATCGAAAATTTTCATTTGCTAAAAAATTTAAAGCGTATAATGAAAAAATTAAAATTGTTAATAAAAGGACTCTACTTTTTAAATTTTTAAAAACTTTTGAGATTTCATAAATTCCGATAAGAAAGATTACTAATGAAAAAAAATTTAAATATATTCCCCCTAGTAATAAAATAAAAATTGAAAAGGGTATAAGAATAAATGATGTAATTAATCGTAATCCTAAATTTTTCATATGTTTCCAAAATTCCTTTTAATTGATTTATAATCGAGAACAATTTTTTTCAAATCTCTTACTTTAAAATCCGGCCACAATTTATTTAAAAAGTAAAGTTCACTATAAGCAAGCTGCCATAGCATAAAATTACTTAATCTTTTTTTTCCTCCGGTTCGTATTAAAATATCAGGATCTGGTATTTGTTTAGTGTATAAATTTTTAGATATGCTTTTTTCTGAAATTTTTCTCATCTTTTTTAATCTGTTAAATGTTTTTACTATTTCATCCCTAGAACCATAGTTTACGGCAAGATTTACTATTATCTTTTTATTTCGCTTTGTTTTTTTTATAGTCTCATTTAATATTTCTCTGAGATTATTTGGTAGTTTTTTAATGTTTCCAACAATATTGATCTTAATTCCATTATTCACAACATTTTTTATTTCTTCTAAAAAATAAGATTTTATCAGGTTAAATAAAAATTTAATTTCTGACTTGGGTCTTTTCCAGTTTTCAGTAGAAAAAACAAAAAAAGTTATTATAGGAATATTTAATTTTATTGAACCTTCAACAATCTTTTTAACTGTTTTAACCCCATTAAAATGTCCGTAATTTCTAGTCTTTCGTCTTTTTTTCCCCCACCTGCCATTACCATCCATAATAAAGGCAACGTGGTTAAGCTGATTCATATATTTAAAATTTCTTTTTCTTTTTCTTCTAAAATTTTTTCGATATTCTTGATGTTATCATCTGTGAGATTTTGAATACTTTTTTCTAATTTTTCATTTTCATCTTCTGAGATTTTTTTATCCTTCAAATCTTTTTTTAAATTTTCATTCCCATCTCTTCGAATACTCCTGACAGAAATTTTACTTTTCTCAGCCATAGATTTTACAATCTTTATAAGCTCTTTTCTTCTTTCTTCAGTTAGATCGGGTATTCTTACCCTTATTGTTTGCCCATCCACTTGAGGGTTCACACCAAGTTCTGATTTTTTAATAGACGAGTCGATAAATTGAACGTTTGATTTATCCCAAACTTGTATAGATATAAGCCTAGCCTCTGGAACACTAACAGTTGCAAGTTGGTTGATTGGCATTTGTTGGCCATAAACTTCGACTTTAATCATATCAAGCATACTCGGGCTAGCTCTTCCAGTTCTTAAAGTGGATAGATCTTTTTTAAAAGATTGAATTGTTTTACTCATTTTATTCGAATAAATATTAATTTCAAAATTCTCACTCATTTTTATAACCCTTCTCCTACTTTGTATCTTAAGAAATTCTTTATCTTTAAATCTTTAGTACCTTTATTTTCATTAAGAACATCTTTAACTTTTTTCTTTGGATCCATAATCCAAACTTGGTTTAATAATGTATTATCTGAAATAAATTTATTTATTTTTCCTTGTGAAATCTTTTCTACCATCTCCTCTTTTTTCCCAGAATTCAAAAGTTCGGCCTTTATAATTTCTTTCTCTTTGTCAATAACAACTTTGTCTAAATCATTTTTGTCAATAGATAATGGACTGGACGCAGCAATATGCATTGCAATCTTATTTCCAATATCTTTATTTTTTTCTTCAACACCTTCGAGTTTGACTATGGCAATAATTTTACCTATATTTTTTTCTATACTTGAATGAACGTAATAAAAATTTTCACCATCATCACTATTAAAAAAATTTGATCTTCTTATTGTAATTTTTTCACCAATTTTCGAAATAAGATTTATTAAGTTTTCATCAACTGAATTTCCATTTTTCATTTTTATTTTTTTTAGTTTTTCCAAATTACCCTCGCAATCAAAATTTAGACTTGACAACTCCTTACAAAAAAATAAAAATTCATCATTTTTTGCTACAAAATCTGTTTCGCTATTCACCTCGATTATTGAGATGCTTTTGTCTTTTAATGTTGTTAAAATTAAACCTTCCGAAGCTGTTCTAGACATCTTTTTATTGGCTTTTGCAATTCCTTTTTTTCTTAAATACTCAATTGATTTTTCAATATCTCCCTCGTTTTGATCAATTGCATTTTTACAATCTTTAAAACCCACGCCAGTAAGTTCCCTAAGTTTTTTAATGTTGCTTAATGAATCTTTGTTAGACATAAATTAAATTATTAATTTTAATTATTTTTTTTTGAGCTATCTTTTTTTTCTGAATTTTTTTTTGGTTTTTGATCTGGTTTTGTCTCGAGGGATTTTGACTCTTTTTTCTCAATAAATTTTTCAGCATCCTTAATAGTAGATTTTATTAAATCACAATATAAGTTTATTGATCTCCTCGCGTCGTCATTTCCCGGTATTGGAAAATTAATTCCTGTTGGATCAGAATTTGTATCAAGTATAGCTACAATTGGGATATTTAATTTTTTTGCTTCTTGCACTGCGAGTGACTCGATATTTGTATCAATTATAAAAATCATATTAGGTATTTTTTTCATTTCAGCAATACCTCCTAACGATCTTTGAAGTTTATCTCTTTCTTTTCCAAATTTTAAAATTTCTTTTTTAGTAAAACCTGTATTTTCTTTTGATAATTGCTCATTTAGTATTTTCATTCTTTTTATAGAATTCTGAATTGTGTTCCAATTAGTTAACATGCCTCCAAGCCATCTGTAATTTACAAAGTATTGACCTGTCTCATTAGCAAGCGTGCTTACTTGTTCTGAAGCTTGTTTTTTAGTAGATACTATTAAAATTTTTCCCCCAGATGAAATACATTTGTGTAATTCAGATAAAGCCTCTTTAAGAAAATTTACGGTTTGAGTCAGATCAATAATATGAATAGAATTTTTTTCGCCAAAAATATAGTTTTTCATTTTTGGATTCCATCTTAGAGTTTTGTGCCCAAGGTGAACACCTGCCTCTAGAAGTTGTTTTATATCAACTTTAGGTATATTCATTTTTTCTCCGGTTAATCCACCACAGCTAACCCAAATTTGGACCGGAAGGCTTATGCCTTAAGGCTGTGTGCGAAATTTAAACTTTATTACATATAAAAGTGAAAAAAATCAAGGACTTAAAAGGTAATTTTCTTAACGTATTCCTTATTTTTAACATGTCTGAGCAAGTTTAGATCAAATTTTCTCGTATTTTCTAAAGTATAGATTATTTTTTTTCCGTTTTGTGGAATTATGATTTTAATATTTGTATCACCTTTTTCACTTAAAAAATTTTTTAAATCCTTTAGATCATAATTATCTTTTAGCTCAATTGATATATTTTGGTAGGGTTTCATAACCATTTCACTTAAAGAGAGAATTTTTTTTATATTAATTCTCCTTTTGTTGTTGTCATCTGTTATTCTATCTTTTTGCAAAGTAAGAACAAAGGACTCTGACTCTTTTAAATTATTTCTATTTTTAATTAGATTTTCTGAGAAAAGAAAAAGCTCAAATTCCCCTTGGTAATCACTAAATTTTATAATCGCAAAAGGTGTACCTTTAATACTTTTCTTTTCTTGAATCGACATTATTGTCCCAGCTACTAAACCCTCATTTTTATCACTTAAGACAAATTCTTTGTAGGGATTTATTTTTAATTCCGAAAAAATATCTTTGTAATCATTTAATGGATGATCTGAGATATAAAAACCTAAAGAAGAGAATTCCTCCGATAGCAACTCTTTTTTGTTCCAAAAATCTTTTTTTAAATCATCAAAATCAAAATTTTGTTTTTTTTCATTTAGATTTTCAAATAAATTTGTTTGTTTACTAAGCTTATCATCGTAATTGTTTTTTATAACTTGAATAATTTTTGGTATTGAAAAAAATAATTTCTTTCTGTTAGTTTCTAACTTATCAAATGCTCCAGCTTTTACTAAACCTTCAAGTTGTAGTTTGTTTACATCTTTCGGATTAACACGATAGATAAAGTCATACAAAGATTTGAATTCTCCTTTTTTTTCTCTTTCTATGATAATATTAGTAATCGCCTCATATCCAACATTTTTAATAGCTGCAAGGCCATAACAAATTCTATTTTTCTCTGCTTTAAAATCTGTAAAACATTTATTTATACAAGGCCTGACCACTTCTACCTGTAGCCTCTTTAACTCCTCGACAAATTCTCTTAATTTTCCTGTGCTGCCCATTTCCGTAGACATTGTTGCAGCGATAAAATCTTCTTTATGATACGTTTTTAAATATGCTGTTTGATAAGCAATTAAAGCATACGCAGCAGCATGACTTTTATTAAAACCATATTCAGCAAAGGGCTCAATTTTATTAAAAACGTAGGCAGCAACATCTTTTTTAATTCCGTTTTTGATAGCTCCATTAATAAATCTCTCTCTTTGTCTCTCTAATTCTAATCTCTTTTTTTTTCCCATTGCTCGTCTTAATAGATCTGCCTCTCCCGCAGTAAAACCTGCTAGAGTCTGAGCTATCTGCATAACTTGTTCTTGATAAATTATTATTCCGTAAGTTGGTTTTAAAATTTTTTCCAATTTTTCATGTATGTAATCGGGTTTTCTTAAACCGTTTTTACAATCATTATATATTGGAATATTGCTCATTGGTCCTGGTCTGTAAAGAGCAACTAAAGCGATAATATCGTCTAATTTATTTGGTTTCATTTGTTTAATCGAGTCTCTCATCCCGCTACTTTCTAATTGAAACAATCCTGTTGTTTCGCCAGTTGATAGCAGCTCAAAAACTTTTTGATCTTTTAAATCTATGGTATTAATATCCAAATCAATACCCTTACTTTTTAACATTTTAATTGTCTTATCTATTACAGTAAGTGTTTTTAAACCAAGTAAATCAAATTTTACAAGTCCTGCATTTTCTGAAGAGTACATATCAAATTGTGTGGATGGTAAAAATAAATTTGAACTATGGTCCACATAGAGTGGCACTTGCTCGGATAAAACATCTCCGGCTATAACAACACCGGCAGCATGGGTGGCCATATTTCTATTAAGTCCTTCCAGTTTAAGTGAGAGTTCAATTAGTTTTTGTACTTTTTGATTATTTTTAATTTCATCTTTAAACCTTGGTTCTCTATCGACTGATTCTTTAAGAGTTAGTGGTCTTGAGGGATCAAATGGAATCATCTTACAAATTCTATCGACATGTCCATACGATAACCCTAAAACTCTACCTACATCTCTTAAAACCATTCTCGCTTTTAGTTTTCCAAAGGTAATAATATGAGCTACTCCTTTATTGTATTTTTTTTTCAAATATTCGAAAACCTGATCTCTTTTTTCTTCACAAAAATCAATATCAAAATCAGGCATAGAGATTCTATCTGGATTTAAAAATCGTTCAAAAATTAAGTCAAATTCAATAGGGTCTAAATCAGTTATGTCTAAGCAATAAGCTACTAATGAACCAGCTCCAGAACCTCTTCCTGGGCCAACAGGGATTGAGTTTTTTTTTGACCATTTAATATAGTCTGAGACAATCAAAAAATAACTTGAGTAATCCATTGAGTTTATGATGTGTAATTCATGCTTTAGCCTTTTTTTATATTCTTCTATTACTTTTTCTTTTGAGCCAGTTTTTTTTCTCTTTAAAATGAAATTTTTTAATCTTAGATTTAAACCTTCGCTGGCTTGATCTTGTAGTTCTAAATTAGCAGATTTTTGATTTGTAGTGTCTAAAGAAGGCAGTATAGGTTTAGATTTTTTTAATTTAAAATTAAATCTATAAGGAAAATTGTGATTATTTTTGAGCGCCTCAGGTAAATCATTAAATAATTTATTTAAATCTTCAGAATTTTTTAAATAATGTTCATCACTTAATTTCAATCTATTTTTATCGTCAATAAAGCTTTTATCTTTAATACAAATTAAAGCATCATGTGCTTCTGCCATATCTTTTTGTATATAAAAAACTTCGTGTGAAGCAATTATAGGAATTTGTTCTTCATTAGATGTGTTTAATAAAAACTTTTCGAAGTTTTTTTCTTCATTTTCATAGTGACGTTGAATTTCTATATATAGTCTATCATTAAAAGTTTTTTTCAGTTTTTGTAAAATTTGTATTAGTTCTTTATTTTTATTGTTTTTAAATAAATTTCCAAAAAAATCATTTAGACCACCAGTTAAGATTATTAAATCTTCGTTAAATTTAATGAGATCGTCAATCTTACAGTGTGGTAAACTTTTCTCATTACTTTCAACGTAACTTTTTGAGGATAGCTTTGTTAAATTTTTAAACCCAAGCTCACTTTTCGCAAAAATTGGAATTTTTGATATTAAATCACCATGAATAAAATTTATTTGTGAGCCTATAATTGGCTGTGTTCCGGCTTTGCTTATCTTGTCAGAAAACTCTAAAGCACCACATAGGTTAAAACTATCGCAAATACCAAGAGCTTTTATTTTGTTTTCTTTGCAAAAAATAGAAAGGTCATCAATTCTTGCAGCGCCCTCACATATTGAGTATTGGGTATGAACTTTAAAATTTGTAAATTGACTATTTTCAGGAACCATTAACTCTTTTAATATCACCGTCAGAAATTCTCAACTTGTAATCCGCCTTGTTAGCAAGTTCTCTATTATGAGTTGCAAAAACAACAGTTTTTTTCATTTTTTTTAATTTAAGAAAAAAAGAAAATACTTCTTGTGAGGTTTTGTAATCCAAATTTCCCGTAGGTTCATCGGCCAAAATTAGATTTGTTTCGGAAATGATTGCCCTAGCAATTGCAACTCTTTGTTGTTCTCCTCCAGAAAGCTCATTAGGAAAATGATGAATTCTTTTTTTTAGATTAATTTTTTTAAGCAACTCCTCAGCTTTATTTCTTGCAGTAATTTGGTTTTCGCCTCTAATAATAAGAGGTAATGAGACATTTTCTAAAGCGGTAAAATCAGATAATAAATTATTATTTTGAAAAATAATTGATATGTTTTTTCCTCTAATTGTATCTTTTTGAAGATCATTTAATTGACTTACATTTTTTCCCATAAAAAAGATTTCGCCATTAGTTTGTTGATCTAATAATGCAATAATGTGCAGTAAGGATGTTTTGCCTGAACCAGACGGGCCAGTTAAAGCTATAAGTTCCCCGCTTTTCAAAGATATATTTACATCCTTAAAAAGTTCTATTTTTCTATCATTATGATGAAAAATTTTCTTTACTTTTTTAATTTCTAGTATTTTTTTATTCATATTTTAAAGCATTAATAATTTGCATTTTTGATATTGACCTTGCTGGTAAGTATGAGGCAATTGCGGTAACGATAATTGAGCATAAAAAAATAAGAAAAACTGAAAAGATATTTATCTCACTTGGCATTTTATCTAAAAAATAGACATCTGCGGGAAAAATATTAATATTTAAGACTGATGATAAAAAATTTCTTATATTTTCAATGTAGATTGAAAATAAAATTCCAAAGAAAATACCAGTTAAAGTGGCAACAAATCCAATAATAAAACCGCTTAAAAAAAATATTTTTTTAATTGAAAAATTACTAACCCCAAGAGTCTTTAGAATTGCAATCTCTTTTGTTTTATTCTTGATTAATATTGTTAGACCCGAAACTATATTAAATGCAGCAACAATTATAATAAGAGTGAGAATTATAAACATAACATTTCTCTCAACCTTAAGTGCACTGAAAAAGGATTTATTTAAGTCTGACCAAGAATAAACAAACAGATTTAAGTCCATTTCTTGTATTTTATCTTTATAAATATCTGCATCCAAAGGTTTATTAATATAAATATCAAGATTTGACTCGTCCAAATTTTGCTCGAACAATGAAAGAGCATCACTTAGATTTAAATAGATCAAACTTTGATCAAATTCATAAAAACCACTATTAAAAATGCCAGTAATAATAAATGTCTCTTGTTTTGGTACACTGCCTATTGGAGTATCAATAAATGACGATGTTAATAAATTTATTCTATCTCCAACATTTAAATTTAAATTGAAAGCTAATTCTCCCCCAATTATTACTCCTCCTTTTTTAATGCTATTTAAGTTTTTATTTATTAATTCGTTTTTTCTAAAGATTATATCTAAATCTTTCTGATTAACCCCTTTTATGATTACACCTTTTGTATTGTTTTTTGAAAGAATAATACCTTCTCCGCTATATGATCTTGAAATAGTAAATTCTTTAAATGTTTCTCCAATACTTTTTTCAAAATCTTGAGAAATTGTGGAAGAATTAGGCTCTACCACTATATGGGGATTTAAGCCTAAAAGTTTGTTTGTTAAATCTGTTCTAAAGCCATTCATTACAGACATGACTATGATTAGAATTGCCACTCCTAGCATAATACCTAGAAATGAAAAAACTGATATCAATTTTAAAAAACCTTCTTTACGTTTTGGTTTTAAATTTCTATAAGAAATTAATCTTTCAGCTTTTGTAAACAATTTATTTCTTAAGTTTGGATTTTATATCTTTTATGTCAATCATGGAGCTTGTCCCATTGACCTCTTTAAATTCAATCATATCATTTACTGATTTTGAACCCAAAATTATTTGATAAGGAATTCCTATCAGTTCATTTTTTTTAAATTTACTAGACATATTTTCATCAACATCATCTAACAATACGTCAATATTTTGTTCTTTGAGCTTATTATAAATATTTACTGCTTTTTCTAGGTTTTCTTTGTTGTTTTTGGATATACTTGGAATAATTACAACATCGAAGGGTGAAATGGCTTTCGGCCATTTCATTACATTATTCTCAAATTTTGCTTCTATAATTGCAGCCACTAATCTTGAAACACCAATTCCGTATGAGCCCATTTTTACGTAATCTTTTCTTGCCTCTTGAGTATCAATTAAACAATTCATTGGCTTTGAGTATTTATCACCAAAGTAAAAAATATGTCCCACCTCTATACCTTTTGTAATAACCTGATCAGATTTTTTAACTTTTGAGTCAAATTCCTCTTTATTAAACTTTTCATCGGTCACTGCATAAATTTTTGAAAAGTCATTTCTCATTGTGTCGAGCGACTCTTTTGAAAAATTATATTTTTCAACCTCAATTTCAAAAATTTTTTTATCTGTAAAAATTTTACTTTCACCAGTTTCTGCAAGTATTACAAACTCATGGGATAAGTCTCCTCCGATAGGCCCTGTCTCAGCGGACATTGGTATTGCTTTAAGACCTAATCTTTTAAAGGTTTTTAAATAAGAATAAAACATCTTATTATACGAAATTTTTGCATTATTCTCGTCAATGTCAAAAGAATATGCGTCTTTCATATAAAATTCTCTACATCTCATTACCCCAAATCTAGGTCTAATTTCGTCTCTAAATTTCCATTGTATGTGATACAAAATTTGTGGGAGTGATTTGTAAGATTTAATACTCGATCTGAATATTTCAGTTATCAGTTCTTCATTGGTTGGACCATATAACATCTCTCTATTTTGACGATCTTTTATGCGTAACATTTCTTGTCCATATTCATTATATCTGCCGCTTTCTTTCCAAATTTCTGAAGATTGAATTGTTGGCATCAGCATTTCCTGGGCTCCTATGAAATTTTGTTCTTCCCTTATTATATTTTCAATTTTTTTCATAACTTTAAAGCCAAGCGGTAACCATGAATAAATACCCGCGGTTGCTTGTTTTATCATGCCAGTTTTAAGCATTACTTGATGTGACTTAATTTTGGCATCAGATGGTAAATCTTTTAAAGTTGGTAAAAAAAATTTTGATAAATACATTATTGTAAATACTCTCTCAAATTAAAATAATTGTTATTAACTATATAATATATTCCAATAAAAATTATTGAAGTAATAGCAGTTGTGTATAAAAATTTTTTTCCGATATTGGGGTTTTTTGGAGCTCCAGGGTCAGCCCCACCTAAATTTTCATCAAAATTTCTCTTATTTGATTGTATTCCAATTGGTAATAATGAAAAAAAAACAACCCACCAGATGATGATATAGATAATAAAAGATCCTGTTATTCCCATCAAATTCTCGCGATATTGATATTTGTGAATGGTTTTTTTCCGGTTTTATCTTTTATTATCTTTCTACAACTTTGTTTTAATGTTTCAATTAAGTTTTTTTCTTGGTTTTTATTATTCATAGAAAAAGTTCTACATACACTATTAATTTCATCCTCCATATCGAAAATTAAATTTTCTTGTAGTTCATTTTCGGGAATACCTTTATAGGAAATAACGGGTTTTTTTACTTTTCCATTATTTGAGACTATAAGTGTTATTTCTAGATATCCATTTAAGGATAGATTTTTTCTCTCTTTTATAGACTGTGAGTCTGCACTGACACCGATACTTCCATCAAGATACATTCTACCTGAAGGAGCTTTATCGATTATTTCTGGTTTTTTATTAGAATTAATTTTAATAATATCTCCATTCTCTACCTGTAATGTATGTGGAATTTGCATTTCCTTTGCAAATAATATGTGCTCTCTCATGTGTCTATGTTCACCGTGCACAGGAATAATGCAACTTGGTTTTACCCAGTTATACATATCTTTCAGATCATCTCTATTGGGATGGCCCGACACATGAACAAATGCATTTTCCTCTGTTATTACTTCAACATCTTTTTTTATAATTGTATTTTGAAGGGCATAAAGTTTTTTTTCATTTCCCGGAATTATCTTTGAGGAAAAAATTACACAATCTCCTGACTCCATGAAAACATCAGGATGAGTATCATTTATAATTCTATTCATTGCCCCGAGAGGTTCACCCTGGCTTCCAGTGCATAAAAAAATTATTTTGTCTTTAGAGATTTTTTTTGCATCTCTAGGATCTATAGGATCAATCACATCCTGTAAGTAACCGCATTGTTTAGCAGCTTTGTAAATCCTATTCATTGACCTGCCAACAAGAGATATTGATCTTTTGTTTTTTTTTGCACAATAAAAAATTGTCTCCATCCTGGCAACATTTGAGGCAAACGATGTCACTACTATTCTTTTTTTTTTGGAACTTATTATGTTAAGTAAACTTTCTCGCACTTCGGACTCTGAGCCTGCTCTTCCTTGGCTGAATACGTTTGTTGAGTCACAAATCATAGCTACGACACCTTCTTTGCCAATACTTTTTAATTTTTTTTCATCTATATTTCCGCCAGTAAGAGGATCAGGATCAATTTTCCAATCTCCAGTATGTAATACCAACCCAGTCGGTGTTTTTATACTTAATCCATTAGGCTCTAGTATTGAATGCGTTAGTGTTACAAATTCAATTTCAAATGGGCTTAAATTTAATTTTCCATTTAATTGTACTACCTCTAAATAATTAGAAATATCAATTTTTTTTTCTTTAAATTTTTCATGAATTAAGGCTGCGGTAAATGGTGTAGCATAAATTTTACATTTAAGACTTGGCCATATATGTGCAACTGCACCTATGT
>MDTD01105907.1_pt1 | contig 16035 bp, 12 predicted proteins | sample 811221 | NCBI WGS metagenome assembly MDTD01 (sample SAMN05326646, study PRJNA326480) | marine metagenome | isolation source: seawater | place: Pacific Ocean: South West | collected 2011 | reverse complement strand
TATTAATTATTGCACCACTTGTATTATCTCTAACTAAATCATTTTCATTTTCTACTGATGTGTATTTTTTCATATTATGCCAACGCTATCGCTCTAAAGTCTTTTACTTTAACTGGATAAGAAGAAACTGTGCCATTAAATACTAATTTAATTTGAAATGAACTAAATTCTTCTAAGTTATCAACACTAAATTTATGCTCTCTAAAATCACCTAATTGACTCTCTTTTCTATCAAAACTATTTGTAGGTGTGATCGTTGTATCAGATACACCAGTTGTGTTAAATGGTGTGAATTCAATATCTTGAATTCTTCTACTTTCTTCACCACCTGATACTCTAAAAAATGCTTTTATTGATGATGTACTTCTAACTGAGGCACCAACTCTAACATCAATAGATGTTGCAGGATTTTCTAGCGATATTGGTTTATTTAAATAAGAACCTGATGATGAACCACCCACTGGATCTGTATCATCTCTAAAATCAGTCATATTAGTTATTTTAGCAACAACTCTTGCACCATCACCTGGTGCAGTATCTAATGTTAAAGTTGTACCACTTACTGTATAATCATCAACAGGTTGTAATATTTTACCATTCTTTTTTACTTGCATAATATGTTCATTATCTGGTGTTGCTGATAATGAAAATGCAGTTGTTGAACCATCACCTGAAAATGTATCAGTATTTGAAACTGTAGGATTATTAACTCTATTACTTATTGTAAACGCTGTAAATCTTTTTGTGTCAATAACAGGTGATAAATTAGCATTTGAACTACCCATTGAGATGTTAATTAATAGTGACTTATTATTTGTTGCACTTGATAATTCATTCGTTTCGTTAATTGATGATGCTAAAATTCTTGGTGCTGTAAAGTAAATATTATCCTGCAACGATACAGTTCTACTATCAGTTGATGTGGTTAATTGAAATGGTGTTTCAGTTCCATGTAATGATTTACCAGTTGTTGTTCTTAAAGTTGTGCTGAATGTATTATCTGGAAAAATTAAATGACCTATTTGTAATTGTAAAACATCAAATAATCTATTTTGTGTTGCAGTAATTGTTGTGCCACCTACATCACCTGTTGCGTTTGCAGTGCCACTAGATGTAATAAAATAACTATCTAAATCAATATTTGATATTGATGTGTAAGTGCCATTTATATCACTATTAGAAATACCATTGTAAGTACCTGATGCCACATTAGATATAGTTACATTATCAGAGGTTGATAACATGCCATGATTTTTATGCGTTACTTTTATCAAACTAGTTCCATTGAAAGTTTTTAGAGCGTTAGCAGATAAAGTTTTTGTAGGCACTGCCTTATTTGCTATTGTAACTGTCGCACTCGCTGAAGTATCAAACACTGCTTTCTTCATGACATATTTTAAATCTTCCATTTGTTCAGGAGACCATGTTCTATAGTTTGCTGATTTAAATAACACACCACTGTCAGGTTGTTTAGATACCACTCTGTCACCACCTATAACTCTATCGCCTAATCTAGAAATATAAACTGTATAATCGGTTGAGTCAGAATATAAAATTACACAATATTCAAGACCCTCTTTTAAGTAAACTGGTGAAGGGAATGTAAAAGTAGTTGCAGTATTACCATCTGTGCTTGTGCTAACATCTGACGGATTTAAATACTTAGTTGAGAATGGCACTATTGAAGTACCAGGATAACCATTAATCATATTTCTAATTTCACATTTTACAGGTATGGTGTCTGATTTTGTTGCAAAAAATATGTCAACACTGGTTACAAATAAACCACCTGCCTCATCAACATAAAATGATTGTGCTAGAGGATCTCTATTACGAGTTATAGTATCAATTCTTGTTCGTTGTCTATTTTCTGTTACTTGCTCTCTTCTAAATGATACCTCTCTTGTAGATATAATTGTTTCTTGAACGGTATCTAATATGCCTTTTGCAAAATAATCTGCTTCGGCAGAAGTCGCTACTGCTGTTTTATCTTCTGAATTTGTAGAAGATGATGTTAATCTAAAAACTCTAGTACCAGTTCTGAATCTAGGATTTGAATTATTATTAGGATCAGGTATTGAAAATACACCAGATGCTTTACCATTAGCATTTGTTAAAATACTACCACCTGCTACACCATCTGTAGGTGTTACATTTGCAGATACATCAATATTATCGAAAAATGGAAACACTCTTGTGTTAGGTCTCATACCTTCAGCAGTAAACGAAATATCTCTTGCTCTAATAAAAGGTATTAATACTGAGGATAAAGTTTTATCACCTTGAGATGTTAATACGGTTTGTGGTACAGCGATACTTCTAATACCTGTTCTTGTTTGTCTATCAATCATATTAACTCTAGTTTCTGTAAATAGTCCAACAGTTTGTTGACTGATAATTGATCCTTGACCTGTCCAAGTTGTTTGCCATTCATTCCATTCTGTACCTAAAGGAATTTCATTTGTGCTTTCATTATCTAAACCTCTACCAATTACCATATTATCAAATTCACCTCTTCTATTCACAACTAAGTCTGGCACTCTATTTACATCTTTCCATTCATCAATAGGTGGGTCTAATGTAACATTACCTATCCAATTAAAAATTAGAAATGGGTTCAGATTTTCTGTGGTTGTTGCAAATGGGTTTTCTATAAATGTCGCCTCAGTAAAAGGTAATGTAATCAAGTCACCAGTCTTTACATAATTTGCGTCTGTTCTATCTGCGGCGACTATTGCTGAACCATCATCATCAACTTCTTCTAAATCTGTGCCCTCTGAGAAATATAAACCTCTACCCTCACCAACTGCTCTATCTACAGCAAACTTGTAATCGTTATTACCTACATCACCAATATCATGACCAGTAAAGTTATCTACTAGAAAACCATTCTTAAATCGATCTAATCCATTTGCGTCTTGTATTTGTAATTGTTTTGCATCAACCTCTAAAAGAGATAATTGTGTGTAATACTCTGTATTTGATATTCTTTGTTCTAAGGCACCTATGTCACGCATTGTATATCTTTTTGTATCTTGATAACTAATTGTAATATCTTTTGATACATCAAAAAGATAAGGTCTTATAAAAACATTTGCAATTGTTAAATTACCATTCAATACTTCAGGTAATTCAGGATCGATTGCTGGCGCACCTTTAGAAACTTTTAATTCACCAGATCTTGTTAAAAATACTTTATCGATTCTAGGTAAAAAATATTCGAAGTCAGCAGTTACATCAGAACCAAATTTAACCACATCTACATCAGATGCACCAGAACCATCATATGTTCTATCGACACCGCCACTATTAATAGTAGTCGCATCATCAACTCTTGGTCTGAAATCTAAACTATCTCGCAATTCAAATGTTTCATCAGTTGTGTCAGATGTATAACTTGGTATATCTTCATAATCAACAACACCTGAATAACTATCTACATCAAAATAATCACCTGTGCCATGAGCAAAGAAATCAAATTGAATGAGCAAACGACCAGTTGGTCTTTGTTTACCAGGTTTTAATTTAATTCTACCAATGTCATAGTAATTATCTCTTTGACCATTATCTAATTCAAATCTCTCTGTGATATCAGTATCACTTGATGTAGCATCTGTTGAAAAATCTGTTGCCATATGAACAGAATCTAAAGCGAAAATATCTGCTTTACCTAAACTAATGACACCCTCTTCAATCGTTGTTTGTGATGATATTGCTAAAGTTTGATTTGAGTTTAAAGTTTTTGTTTTTGACGGTGCTACACTTCTTGTAACAGTTGCTAGTATTTTAACTTTATGACCATTAAAGTTTGCACCAAAATCTAATGTTAAAGTTCTACCTGTTGGTGAACCTGATAGCGTGAATATTGCATCACCCTCATGATTATTACCTGATAGATTTAAAATATCACCAACAGAACCTGTGCTACCTGCACCTGTTGACATTATTGTTACACTATAATCTAAATTAGCGAGTGAGGCAAAAGTTTCGTTTGTGCCAGTTGTTATTGATATATCACCATTTGAAGATAATGTACCAGTAAAGTTTCTTCTAACTTTAAAATTTGTGTCAGTTGTTAAACTGTTTGCTGTTGTTTTTAAAGTTTTGACTGCTACGAAAGGTAATTTGTATATGCTTATATTTTTTTCTGGTTCATTTATTTTACCTCGTTGTCTTGTTACTGGTGAGTTAGTAGTAACATCTGAACTACCCAATGCAGAAGTAAAAGTTAATGAATTATTTGAGTCTATGAATTTTACAATTCTTGTGACCTCTGTTCCTGCGTCATTTGTAAATGCAACTTGATCGCCAGGTTTTAATTGCTCAGTAAATAATGTTCCTTTACCAGTTAAAGTTGAACCACTATTAGCACCAGTTACTGTACCATTTAAATCAGTATTTGTACCATGGGTTGAAGTTAAATCAACATCTGCTGTATAAACAGGTGAACCTGCCATAGCAACTTGTTTAACATCTTCCATCGCTGATAATCTAACACCCTTATAACCATATCTATTATTTTGAATTGTACCACTTAATTCTGATGTTTGACCTGACACAACTTCACCGATTGAAAATAAACCTTGCACATTACTTAAAACTAAAACAGTGTGAGATACTGTTGGACCAGATGAAAATGAAGTTACATTTACACCTGTAGATCCAGATGCATCAAATAATTCAAATGTGTTTGCAGTTGTATTTTTTACACAATAAACTGTATCGTCTGTGATTGTCACACTATCAACTGCGTAGTCACCACCTGAAAATGTTACTTGTTGACCATCTACAAAACCATGATTTGCAAGAGTTACAACCGCTGTTGAAAAAGCACCTTCTATATCAGTACCTGATGCTGTAATTGATGTAACTGCTGTACTCTTTTTTGCTGTTACTGATTGAACAATACCAGTTGCACCACCAGACGCACCTGAAACTGTTTCGCCATTTGTAAAATTAACTGAAGTTGTTAAACTAATTCTTGTAAACATTTCTATATCAAATAGATAATGTTTAAATATGGTAGAAGAATCAGTTGTAAAAATATCATTTGTTTCAGTGCCAGCAACATATTCAAAACCTCTTGACTTTGCACGACCTATTTGAGGCACTGTTACACCAGTTGTAGATTGTGTCGTTCCTCTTGATGAGGATTTTGTATCAAATAAACTTACTGCTTTAAAAGACTCAACATCACCACTAACAAATGTAATGTCTGGTTGCCCATGAATATTATTTACTTTAATAAAATTTCCTGTATCATATCTAGTAGGATAATTTTGCTCTGTATCAAAAACTCTAGTTTTATCAAATTCAACAAAAGTTGTTCCAATTCTTGATGTTTCGAAACCAGAAACATATGCTTTGAATGGTTCAAATGCTAGAACAAATTTAGTTTCTAAACCACCATTTGCAGATGTAAAAATACCTCTATTATTTCCACTTGATAGATGTTCTCTTGCCTCTGCTCTCATAATATTTAAAGTGTAATCACCAGATTCATCTGATGTTCTTCTAGCAAGAGTTTCTTCAAATACATTATACTCTGTACTTCTAACTAACTTTTTTATTTGACCGTTTTCTATTCTTGCTATTTCAAAAAATGTAGCATCTTCTGTAGATGATAAAGTTTTTTTAGTAAGTGTTAATTGTATTTTCAATCTATGGGCGCCCGGTGCTGATAGATTAGATGAACCAATAGCATTATCGTTCAAAGATGAATCATCACTAGGAGTTACAAAAGACTCAGCAACTGTAAAACCTATTCTATAACTAGGTGTGTTTGTGTACTTATCTAATATAATTGTTTCAGCACTATTCTCTATGAAAAATCCATTAAAGTAATAATTACCTGCCACGACTGATGCTGACGAACCTGTGTGAGTTGATGCCACTACAGCAGTAGGACTATCTGTTGCAGTTGATGTAATAGTTTCACCATCTGTGAAAACAGTCGCTGTATTGTTAGTACCAGTTTTTACATACTTTACATATAAGGTATCTGGATCAGATGAAGTGACAGTATCTACAGCAAAAACTTCTGCAACAACACCAGATGATCCACCTGTTATAGTTGTATTATTATATGTGCTTAAACTAGACGCAGTTTTAGATGTTAATTTTATGGCACCTACATCTGTATCTAAAGAAACTTGACCAGGTCTGACCATGGCACCTTGTTTAAATACATGATCACCAAAATGTTCTATTTGACTCTGTAGTATTGATTGTGATTGAGATAATTCTCTTGCCTGCACTGCGAAAGCAGGTCTAAATAGAACTCTATGAAAATTTTTTGATCTTGAAAAGTCATCATAATATGGACTTACATTGAAATCTGTAAATGCTGGCATTCTTTATCCTTTAAAATTCAACGATTAATTTAACATTTTCTGTTTGATCACTCGCTCTTGTTATTGGTGTTCTATTTTCTAAATAAATAACATCGCCAGAGTCAGCATCTAATTCTGATGCTGAATAACCATCTGTAAATGATACATTATTTACGGCACTATCAGAATCTGCATCTGGTGTGCCTGTTGCTGAAGATGTTTGACCTGTAACAACATTTGCACCACTGAACGCTGTTAAGTTACCATTGGTATCTAAACCCTCATCATTAAATCTTGTTTGAATATAATACAAAATTCTGTTTGTAGAATCATATTCAACAACTTTACCGACAGCACCTGTAGATGCTTGATTTATTTCTTCATCAACTTGAAAACTACCTGGTGAAGGTGATGATGCAAAACGAATTGCCTTAGTGCCTCTTAATGTGTTAGCAGAGGCGGCACTACCACCCGATTGTGGATCTCTTAATAAAAATATTTTTCTGAAATCGTTTGCTACTGTAAAGTCACCGCTGTTAGAAGATTCTGTGCCTGTAAAAGATGTATTCAACATAACAAAAAAAGCACCTAATTCTTCTAAAGCATTTTTACCATGACCACCTTTTGGTTCTATAATTACATCTAATTCTGTACCAGATAATGAACCACCACCAGCAGAATTGATATCAGCGACTCTTATGTAACCAAAAGTGTAACCCGAACCAGCGTTTGTAACTGTAACTGCACTTACGGCGTTTGAAGATATTGTAACTGTTACTGTGCCTGATGAACCATCACCCCTAATTGGTACACTTGTATGAGTACCATTTGTACCACCTGTTCCAGCAGTTTTTATTTTTACAATATTTACAGCACCATCAACGGCGGCAGATGCAACAGTTGAGTTTGTCGCAACTCCCATAAAATCTGTTGACAGAAAGTTTGCTTGTTGAGATGCAGATAATGTATACATATATTTCCATTTGTATCCATCACCAGTTGTTAGTATTGATGTTGATGTGCCTGTAGGTTCCACAGTAGAGGCGGCATCACCATTATTGTCTAAAACTTTGTAAACATTAAACGCACTAGATACAACATAAAAAGTAGCATCAAATAAACTTGTTGCACCACTATTTGCACTTTGCGTATTTGTTGTGCCAGTGACTCTTGCACCATAATCATGTCTGTAATAATCATACACTGTGCCAGTTGTCCAATCTCTTCTAGGTATAACTTGTTGAATATCAGATGAAGTTATTTTCTTGGCGGCGAGAGCATCATCAAAAGTAAAAAATTCATTTGCGACACTGTCTTCAGGTGTTAATGGTGATGTATCAGTTCCTAAATTTTCTGTTCTTGAATCACCTCGTGTTTGCGTTGCGTGTGCTTGAGGTTTACCAATACCCAAATAATAAATATTTGGACTTGCTTCGGTAAAACTTTCTAAAAACTGCTCTGCGTTGTTAATTCTAAATTTATTTGTAATAATTGCTGGCATTTCTAATCCTTGATACTATTTATACTATTTTTATAACTCTCTAATAACAATCTTAACACCACTGGCAGGTGCCGTGTCAAATGTTAATGTTGTTCCTGATACTGTGTAATCATCTGTAGGTTGCTGACATACACCATTTTCAAATACTAATACATTATTAACTGTTGTTCCGTTAGTAACTGTAAACGCAGTTGTAGAACCATCACCTGTTGCGGTTCTGGTATTTGTAGTTAACTGTGTGATACCTATTGTTTTATTTGACAAAGTTTGTGAACCTGTCAATGTTGCCACATCACTATTAATTGATATGTCAATTCTATTATTAGTTATAGCAGTTGTAATACCACTTGATCCAACAATATCAAAAGTACCACCTAAAGATATATCTCTTGTATTAGAAGATTCATCACCGAAAGTAATAGATGAATTTGCTAAATTGGCATTTGTTATACTTGCTGACCCTGACAAGTTTGAATTTGTTAAACCTGTTATTGTATTGTCACCGGCGGCGAGTGTTTTATTTGTTAATGTATCAGTAGATGTTTCAGTTACAATTGAACCATCAGTTATAAAAGTGATTGTTCTAGTCGCTATATCAACTGATGTTGTAATACCACTACCACCTGCAAATTTTATGTCTTGACCTAGTGTTAAATTGACAGTCGTAGAATCATCACCAGATACTGACAGAGAGGTTCCACTAATTGTATTAGAACCAATCGCAATAGTTTTATTTGTTAATGTATCGGTTGTTGCTCTACCAACCATAGTGTCGGTGGTATCAGGAAATGTTAGTGCATGTAATGTAGTGCCATCACCTAATTTATTGTATAACTCTTGAAAGTTATCATTAACTAAATCTCCACCTGCTCTTAATGTAGAACCTGTGCCATCATTTGCAGTTGAACCTATACCTATTGATTGTTTTGCCATTTAATCCTCTATCTTTTATTTATAAGACTACGCCTTATCGAATTTTATAGTTGTGCTATCAAATCTCGTTCCTGTTTCATCAAAACTATTACCACTTTGTTGAAATACTTCTGCTGGTATGGCAAAATTTGTTTTAGCATGAAAACTAAAATCACCCATTTCTATTAGTTCTCCATCTAAACTTTGATTTTGTAAACCACTTAATCTGATATCAGCAATATCTCTTATTTGTATTCTTAACGCTGTGTGTAGATTTAATAATCTAGAATTTAAACCTCTCAATGTATTCGAAACTGGTCTACCAAATACAGTTGTATTACTTCGAATAGTTGTTTTTTCTTTCATGGTTAAGAGATATTTTAATTCTCTTTTTAATGTTACATCTCTAGTTGTAGGTGTTAAATTTGTAGATCTAGTGTCTGCATCAACTTCAACATGTGAATCACTTCTTAAAGTTGTGCCATCATCAGTTGTGCCTAGTCTTCTACCAACAATACCTGAGAATATAAAGTCTAATATTCTGAATAGAGGTGTGACCTCAGAACCTGATGTAATGCCCTCAACTGGTGTTTTAATTTTAGCATCAATCTGACTTACAATGTTAACTTGACCTTGATAATAAAATCCTGCTGTGTGCATAGTTTTTTGAAAACTATCTCTCCATTCATTAATTGAACGACCAACTTTTATAACATAAGAGAAATCTTGATAATACAAACTATCTTGTATTCTCATTGTGTCTTCAGATAAGTGACCATCTTCGTTAATAAAAGAACCTGATGTTTGTGTCGTAGAACCTACAGTTGTTGTCGCTGTTGCTCTATCGTTACTAACAATGATACCAAAAGCACCAGATGTACCACCTGTAATACTAGAATTTTCTTCAAATGTTCCAGTTGCTGATTTAATTTTAAATACACCTGTGTCTTCATCTTTAGATTCTATAATACCTGTTATGACAGTTGAAGAACTATCATTTCCTGTTATTGTTTCATCAACTGAAAAAGTTCCAGATATACCTCTTAATAATAAATTTTGTGTAAAACTTAAAGTTGGTGGTGTTGGTGAGTTTTCATATTCAGCACCTAAGTCTGTAAATTTTGTAGTTAATATTCTACCAATTTGAGATCCTTTACTTAGTACAGTTGCACCAGAACCCGAAGTGCTTGTTATTGTTAAAGTCGGTAATGAACTATAACCAGCACCTGAGTTTATTATTCTGACATCTGTTATATCACCAGAACCAGTACCTGATTCTTGAACTATTTTATTACCTGTAAATGGATCACCTCGTGTTGTTTCAGTTTCTAATATTATGTGATCGTCAGTTATGATATGATCAGGTTGTGACGATACAGCAGACTCTTGTATAATGGCACCATTAACTATGGCAACTTTTGCAGACGCACCACCACCACCTGTACTTGTGTTGTCAAATACGATATTATCGCCAATCTCATAATTAGATCCAGCGTTATTAACAAATATTTCTTCAATTGTTCCATTACCTACCTCTTCGACTTGCATGATTGCACTCGTGCCACCAGTATCGGTAACTGTAATTGTATCACCTTGTGAGTACAATGAACCATCATTAGTTACGGTAACTGACGAAGGTATACCAGTTATTGATGCTTTTATAACTAAAGTATCTGTATCTAATTCTGTTCCCTGAATTGATTGACCAACCACAAAAGTGCCGACTACACTATCACTATTTAAAATAAATTCTGTGATCTCATTAGAACCTATTTGAAACTTGAATGCATTTTCTATAACTGCTGTTGCTTCATTTATGTTTGCATCACCAGGATCATTTGGTTGTGTAATTGTTCTACCAATTAGTTTCAAAGTATCACCCGTTGTAGCGATACATCTCATCACTAATTGAGAATCCCATTTACCGTCAGACACTCTTATCATATTTTCTTTTGGATAGATTGTTTCAGATTTTTCATTAAATAATAATCTAAAAAACATTTCATGACCAGTGCTTGTGCCTTTAGCAGTGTAGAGTGATTTTATATTTTTAATTAAGTTTCTTTTATTTAAACCTGGCGCAAGTGTTTCAGGTATTGTTTGTAAAAACTCATCTCTAAACTTTGATAGAAAACCATCAATGACTCTGTCAGGATCTTTAAAGTTAAGTAACTCTTGAATGTTCTGAACTGGATTAGGTTTATATTCTTTAACTACTGCTTGGGCACCAGAGGTTTGACCTGTTATAGTTTCACCAATTATAAATTTATCATCATGAACTACAAACAATCTTGTATTTGAAATGTCTTCTGCAACTACTAGAGTTGATGCATTTGATACTGAACCTACGATCGTTTCATTATTTACAAATTTACCAAAAACTGAACTTTCTAATAATACTTTATCACCATCATCAACAACAGTTATATCACTTGTTATTTTTGTACCATTTAATAATATTAAATTTTGAAGAGTTGTTTCAGTTTCTTGAAGTATTCCATCGGTAGATGCAATGCTCTCTAATTTCATTTCTGCTGATTCTAAAAATACAAAATAAGTTCTTAAAAATTCAGCAAAGACAGGATGATTAGCAATTACAAAATCAGGTAATTGTCTTAATATATGAGGTGATACTTTTTTTAATAATTTTGCCATTAGTAACTAGTAGAGGTTGATGTATAAACTGACGCAGTTGTGTAACCTATACCAGCGTCTGCTGAACCACCCTCGAATGTATCCTCTTCAACAGTAAAAGATGAATTAGCAGTATCAATTTCTATGACTTGACCTCTCACAGGTACAATGTCATTAGAGTTAGGTGTTGTTGTTACTTCAATAACAGTTGATGAAGAACCTCTTATATTTTCGATAGACGCTATGTTTATTGAACTTATTGTAACTTGACCTGATTCGTAATCAATTGATCCTTGAGTATTATTTACATAAACTCTAGTTTGTCCCTCTAATCTATATCTTCTAATATTACCTGCACCATCATCATCTAGAAAAAATACATTAGTAGCATCACCATCTATTTTGAAACCTGATGTTTCAATTACACCACCTGCGTTTGCATTGTGTCCAGAATGAGGATTAAAAATAGCATTTCTAAAAAATATATTATATGTGGTTGATGTATTTAAAGTTGGTGCAAAAGATTTTCTCATTCTGATTGTTGTGATGTTTGATATAATAGAATTATCTGTGGCATCAATAGTCGATAGAACTTTAGAGTATCTAAAAATACCATCAAACCTTGATAAGTTATCTGTGTTATAATCTGTCACAGCGGCCACAACATTAGTTGCAATGTCTGATGCTGTTAGTGCCGTTTTATTTTTATTAAATTTTATTGTAGTAGTTAAGAGAACATTAGTTATTTCAGGATCTACAATTTCAGGTGTTACTGATGCTACATTGAATTTTTTTAAACTGGTTACGATACTTTGTTTTGTAGCATCTGTTAGTGATGAACCTGACTTAGGTTTTATGGCAATCTTTACTTTTCCATAAACTGCTGTTTCTTCATCTTCACCACCCCATGCAGATATTGAACCTGCGTTTGGAAATAACTCTAAAGTTTTTACCTCATAATCTGTGGTCGTTACCGCTCTATTTTGTGCTGTAAAAGATAGTGGCGCATTAAATCTAACTGACTCTACACTTTCTTCATCCGTTCCACCTTGAGAATTTGACACAGTTGTTACAGCAACATCTGTAAATCCGCCCACAGTGCCTGACGCTAAAGTAAAACTGCTGGCACCATTTGCTAAACTTCTATTTGATACAATGTATTCACATTTTACAATGTTACCATTACTCAATGCTTTACCAAATATACCATCACCGAAGAAAATTTCGTATTCACCAGTTTCATTTTCATTTAAAAAATAAACCAAAGACTCTGAGTTTACATTTTGAAAGTTAGATGCTAAGTTATAAGTGTTTGTTGTTGTGTCAGTTGATGAAGTTTGAACTGTAACTGATAATGTAGAAGTATCAATATCAGGACTAGGCAATACAAATCTAAAATCACTATCGTTTGATGCAAAAGTAAAATTAAAATTTGTCAAAGTGCCTTCAAATATTTTTACACTAGAAAATTTATACACACCATCAATTGGTTGTATGGTTATATCTTCATTTGTTACAAAGTTATATGAATTGCCATCAACAGATGTTAAGAAAGTTGTGCCTTTATTCATAGTTATGGATGCACCAGTACCATTTGTTATTGTAACATCAACCTCTGCGAAAGATGAACGAGAAGATTTAGGTGTATAATTTAATGCTTTAGCAAGTGACACCACATTAGTTCTTGCACTGGCACTGTCTATGTATAACTCATTTGCTAGTACATTGGCGTTATATGCTAAGTAATGTGTGTTGTATGCTAGTGTATCGATTAAAACTGATAAACCAGAACCCTCAAAGTTGTAATCTGAAAATTCTGATTGTTGTGTTAAATAAACTCTTAAATTTTGTTTTATGGTATCAAAATCTAATTCTGAAACCTCTAATTTTGTGTTTGCCATTACTGTGCCCTATCCAATGATGTTCTAACTTTTTGTGGAGTTTCTATACCTAAAATTAAGAAGTCAATTTCACACAAGTAAGAATTAGTTTCAACAGTTGGTTCTACAATTACCTGTGTAATAGTTACTCTAGGTTCATATCTCGCTATTACTTCTACTATTTTCTTTTTTAAACCCATTGCTGTTAATGGTGTCATATTTTCAAACATCATGTTTCTTAAATCACTACCTATTTCAGGATGAAAAGGTCTTTCGTAATGATTAGTTTGAATTAAATTGACCACTGCTTTTTTAACAGCATCTGCATCTGTTAATGTATTCACATCATTGGTGACTGTATTTCTACCAAAATTTAAATCTATATCTCGATAAGTTTTAGTAACTCTATTTGAGATATTTTTATTAGTTGCATCATAATTTGTCATAACTCCTATATTTATACAGAGTTTGACTAACCGCCTGCAAAAACATTTGTTGAACCTGTTGCTACAAAGGTGCAACCTGCAACAGCGTCTGCAACTCTACCACAACCTAATCCATTTATCTTCACTGTCAATGATCCTAGTGCGATAGGTGCCAAATGACTACCACATGGTGCACCAGGCACTAGATGAAGATTATTAAAATCTCCTTGTCTACTTACTGGTCGACCATTAACAAAAACATTTGGTGAACCAGATGATCTAACTGGTACAGAACAATGAATAATATCTAAGTCTCCTACTCTCGTAACTGCCGGCATTCTCTTCTCGCTAATTCTTGTAATTTTGTGCCAAATGTTGAAATATACTCATGCTCTTCCTTGGTATGTGGTTCTTCAGGAAAATCAGGTAAAAATTTTATCACAGCACCTATTTTTTCTGGTATATCTTCGAATTGATTGTATGTCATCAATTTACCATTTATTAATATTTGAAATTCACCTTTCATACTATTATTTAGTTGACATTTTATGCAGAATATGTCATACTTTTAATTTAATGATTCGAAAGGAGTAAATTATGAATATTGGTGGTATGATGTTTGCATTTGGCATGGTGATTGTCATGATAGGTGTAGGTATGGAAAATATAGCATCATCATTTCTTGTTTCAGCGACAGGATTATTTGTAATGTGGGTTTCTGCATTTATAATGATGAATGAAAAATCAGATTGGATTGACGAAGATTTTCACATAAAAAAATAGTGTATTACTAAATAGTTTTATGCGAGGACTATTAATTACACTATTATTTTTTTGTTTAAATTCATCATCTAATCAACTTGAACTGTGGAACCAAGATCAAGGTCTACCGAAAGAAGATGAGTGCCAAGATTTTGTGACTGATGTGCTAATTTGTAAAAATGAGGGCATAGATGCCGTATATGCAAGATATGGTAGAGAATATAAAGGTCATTTACCTAGAACTGACATGTTTACTATGTGTAGATTGAAAAAATCAGAGTGGTTTATAGATAAAAAAGGTAAAAAAGACATGTCATACAAATGCACTTACGAACATCCACAAAATTTACCAGATATTATCATGACAACGGGACCTAGATACCAGTGTCCAAGAAATATTCAATGTAAAATTAAATAATGAGGTTTATATCATGTCAAAATCGAATACCGAATTGCTAAATACACGATTTTTGCAACTTATGGTGATCACAATGGAGGAATGTGGTGAATTAGTGCAAGAATGCTCTAAATCTCTGAGAAGAAATGATGAAAATCACCAACCTTTGAAAGATGAAATTGGTGATGTGTATTGTATGATACAATTGTGCAAAGAATATGGTATTATTGATCAAAAAATGCTTGATGAGAGAGTAAAATACAAGAAAAACAAGTTAAAAAAGTGGTCAAATCTTATAAAATGATTACAAACATGTAAATTAGCAGTCCAACTATCAAACAAACACCTAAACCAATCGTAAAATAAGTTAAAATGTCCATAATTTCTTGTTTTTTTCGATTTCTTTCTGCTATAATTTTTCTTTTTCGCTCTTTTGCCTCATCAATTCTTCTTTTTCGCTCTGTGAGAATCTCTTGCCAGGTATTTGGACCGAACCGGAGGTTAATTAGGTTTTTTAATTCATTTAAATGCTCCCTAGCGATCTTGGCATCTATAATTTCCTGTGCCACATTTTCTGTTGCGAAAGGATCAGCACCTTTTTTATCTCTTTCTTTAATAATTTGTTGCTCACCCACCATGGCGTTTTCGACATGACCTATTAGTTGACCTATGTCCTGACAAGTTTGTATATTTTCCTTAATAAAATCTACACTTTTCTTTACTAAGGCAATTCCTGCTAAAGCGGTTGTTACTGGTTCCATACTAGTCCTTCCAAAATAGTTTTTTTGGTGTTTCAGGACTGTGTACTAAATAATATGTGTCAATTTTCTTATCTTTAAGAACTGGATGTGGATAAGATATAGGAACCCATTTTGTAGGTCCCCATGCTACCACATGTGATTTGACAGGATACAATCTGTATCGTTTATTAGTGTTGTCCATTCTATACTATTTAGTTAAATTATACTGTAAAAGAAATATCTTGACTTTTTCTCCCAATGTGGTATTATAATAGTATAATGATTCGAAATAATAAAAGAAAGGATATACTATGAAAAAAGGTTCAAAACACGAAAAATATGTTTCAGTTTATCATAAGGTGCCCAATGCCTATACTGATAATAATTGGAAGTTTGTCGCTACTGTAAGAGTAAAATCTTATAATAAAAGTTACGGTCAAATGTGTGATGAG
>MDTD01067402.1_pt1 | contig 16037 bp, 22 predicted proteins | sample 811221 | NCBI WGS metagenome assembly MDTD01 (sample SAMN05326646, study PRJNA326480) | marine metagenome | isolation source: seawater | place: Pacific Ocean: South West | collected 2011 | reverse complement strand
TCCTTCTTCTTCTTGTGAGTGCCGCACGACCCCAACTTCGTCGGGTCCTTCTTCTTATCGTGACTGGCGCAGTGACCGAGCAGGGTAGGGTGATCTTCCTCGCACGATCCGCAATGCAGCTTCGTCGCGTCCTTCTTCTTATCGTGACTGGCACAGTGACCGAGCAGGGTAGGGTGATCTTCCTCGCACGATCCGCAGTGCAGCTTGGTCGGGTCCTTCTTCTTATCGTGACCGGGGCAGTGGCCGAGCAGGGTTGGTTTGTCGAGTTTGCTTGGACGGTAGTTACAGGACATATTTTTTTTTAATGTATATATATATAAAAAAAGTAAATGTGTGATCATCTGAAGAACCGAAACGTAGTAGTCACTGGTGGAACCAGAGGTCTCGGATACCTCCAAGTTGAACGTGCACTGGAATGTGGTGCGAGGCACGTCACTTTCACTAGTCGTCCTTCGAAAACGGGAGGCAATCGGGCCGATGCAGAAGCCGCCATCCAATATTTTGAAGGCAAGTATGGTGCCTCACGTGTAAAACACGCGTACGCAGACGTTCGCGTAGAATGTCAAGGAGCAGACGATGGCCACTGTAATGACAGAGTGATTGCCCCGAAAATGCGCGAGACCTTGGGATTGCCCAAACGCGTAGACAGTATTTCGTTTAATGCTGGAATTTTCGGTCCCGGGGACGAAAAAAGACGTCTCGATGTTGTTACGGGAGAGCAATGGGATAACATTGTCAACACAAATTGCAAGGGCGTGTGGCTAGGACTCAAAGCATTTGCCAACGCTCAAAAAGAAGAACCGTCCGCCAATCCGGCCGCGGTGGTGATAAAGTCCATTTACGGAAGCGGTGCGTCACTGTTCGGAAACGCACCGTACCATGCGTCCAAGTTCTGCGTGCACGGCGTGACCAAGCAGGCGGCAATTGAGTTCGCCCGCGCGGAAAGAGGGTTTCCGAAGATTCAGGTAAATTCTGTCAGTCCGGGATTTGCTCGTACCCCACTCACCAAAGGATTCTGGCACGTTCAAGGTGTACGCTCCGAAATCGCAAACGCACATCCCACGGGAGAATGGGTGCGTGGAGAAGATGTTGCCGAAACTGTGTCTTGGTTGATGAACCCACCAAAGTCCGTGACAGGAATCGATGTACCCGTCGACAACGGTGTTATGGCTCAATCTGTCCCGGGATGGTCTCAGGCGGATTCAATCCGGAAGCAGACTGGGGAGCCGTGTTGTGGGTCCGAGAACTAATCGAAGATTGGAGTTTCTTCTTTTTTTTCTTTTTCTGGCGATTATGTGCCATCAAAATCCACACTACAAGCATGATGAAAAGGGCGAATCCGATAAAGTGACCCCACGCAAGAACGTCGTGGCCGTTCAAAAGCAGTTTCTTGGTATGTTTGATCAGACCAAGACCGACAATCAACATTAGTATGACAGCAAATGAATTGTGCAGTCTCCGAATGTTGACTCGAAGCAGAGATAATGCATATCCACCTACTCCCGCGGCGATCAGTACCACGTAAGCAAGTATCACCGCAACTATTTCTGTTTTGGCCATCTTCTTTTTTTTGTTCAGAGACACGAAAAAAAAAAACGTGACGCGACGATGATCGCGCATCCCTCCTCTCATTTTTTTTCAGAACATGCATTTAGACCAAAGTAGATCGCCATGTACTCCAGACCAACGAAGCACTGCTCACATACAGATAGCGAACATGAAAGGGTACCCAAGCGTATCCCACGTAAGACGCAACACTCCAGAACGCCGCATCGCGTGCGTAGAGCCGTTTGAAATCATCGAATGTCCAATCGATTCCTCCCTTTGCCAAGGTTAAATAACAAGAGTTGGAAAATGGGGCGTAGATAACTTGTTCGGCCGCTGTACGGAGCAACGGGTGTGGCAAACATCTGTCGGCGGCAAAATGGAAGCCACGCAAACACAGTGCGTCACCCGTAGCACCCATGGTAGCGACAGGCACGATGCGCTCTTTCGTCGGTGGGCGGTTCTCGATATACGCACCCATCAATTCGGCTGTGACATACACCGAAGCCGACGCGAACCATCTCCGGAACATACGGCAAGATTTGTTTTAAACAACACCAAAAAAAATGTTTTTTTTTTTATTTGAGCTTTTTCTTCGGTCGAAGTTGACTCGAATGGCCGCATTTTTTCTTACGGCAGTTCCGAGCTTTCGCCGGAAGCCGTGCATAACACTTGCGGCAAATTTTTCGGTCACAGTTGTATGTCTTGGCAAGCGCTGCAAGAGTTGGGTCGATGGCCATGTTTTTTTTTTGTTTACTGTAAGGATTTTTTTTTACTGTAAATGTTTTTCATATCCCTCGTGCATGTAAAAGTAGTTGGGACACAAATTCAAACGTTGCCACGCATGAATGAGTTTGCGCGCGGCGTTGCATTTCGGATTCGCACAGAACACAACGACCGGAGACTGTCCAATTTCGGTTCCAAGTTTTCGCATTTCCGCATCGTTTGAGAATTTCACCGAACGAAAGTTCTTCGACGCGAATATATTGTGGCCTTGTCCTGTGGCGTCTACAGTCCACAAATCATTGTTTGTGTGATTCTTGACTTGTTCAAAGTCTACGATGATACACTTTGCATGAGTCGCGCCTTCCAAGTGTTCGCATGTATAGTCCTTTAACTCCCCATCAGCGGAAGGCCACACCCCCACTGTCATTGTAGGTGTGGGGTTCACGGCATTGCCCTTGACTCCCATAAGATGAATATGGCGCGGCCAACGTTTTCCTTCTTCGTAATAAGACTGGGGCGCTTGACAACAAATTTCGACGAAATCGTTCTCGATGCGCACGCATCCTGAATTCGGCCACTCTTCCGCTTCGCCGTATGCGATGGCGGGATCGCTCGCTGGGCCATGTGCATTGGCCAAAGATTTTGGAGTAGCGCCCCACCACACTATCTGCGTATTTTCTCGCGCGAGTTCTTCTGGCACGCGAAAGCGTAGGCGAAGACTCGCACCGTCGGGACTCGCGCTTGTTGGAAGTTGAGTCGGACCAGCGTGCTCTTGCGACACCCATTCTGCTTTTTTCTGAACTTTACTGTAGTATGAAGTCGTGGGACTGCAGGTCAGGCAGAGTTGCATTTCTGATTCACCACCAGCCTTCAGGAGAAGAGTATTGAACACGCGCCGCAAATCGAGTTGTCTGCTTCCGAGACTTGCTTCAGCATCCAAAATACTTTGTCGAAGACGAGGCAGCATTTCGTTTTTTTTTGTCCTATCCCAGAGAAAAAAGTGAGAGGAGGACTCTTTTTTTTTTATGTTGTTGGTTCTGAGTGATGAATGCGAAAAAAAGGGGTTCTTCTAACCCGAGTCTCCTTACCACGGGTTGGGCGAAATAACCGGGTGCAAATGGTCGATGCGCATGTTGAAGCAGTCGGCGTGCACGCGATACCCATTGTCCGTGTCGAACTGGCCACGACGGAAAAAGGTCGCGGTTTTCATAAACTCCTCCTTGGGCATTTGCCCGCAAATCCACGCTAGCCGCGCGTCCAAGTCGGTGCAGATCCGGACAAAAATATACCGATCGCATTGCTGTGCAGTGTTGCCGCCCCACACCGTTGCCGTGTAATAACCCTTGGGGGCCACACGCGACGTGGTTTTTTTGGTTTTGACATCGGCCGTGGAGCCGTCGGGCAAAACAATGTCGTACTGAAACAGTTGCGGTTTGCGGTTTTCCAACGTGGCACCCAAGTACGTCGCGACGATTTCCTCGCCGAGCATGCCGTAGACGTTGCTGCGTCCCTTTGTAATGCTCTTGTTTAGGCGTCCTAGCTCGTCGGCGCGCTGCTGTGCGCGCTTTACCTGTGCGGGCGTAAAGCGGTAGGGCACGGGCACGTTTTGTGACGCCGGGTTGGCGTGGATCGCGGGTACAGACATAGTTTTTTTTTTGGGTGAAAGTTTGGATTTTTTCGTTTGTGACCAAGAACGCGTGGCTTGAAATTTCAATGGTTTTTTTTGACGGTTACGCGTTTCCAAAAGTCCGAAAAAAAATATACGTCTCAAATCTAAAACCCAAAACATGCGATTCGAGAAACAACTCGAGGAGATTTTAGGAAACAAATTAAGTACTTTTCGCAAAGAAGACAAGTTGGTGGACATCGGATTGGACTCTGTCAGATTAGTCCAAATTGCCGGACTTGTGGAGGAACATGTGGATGAAGAGATAACGCACGAGAAAATGCTTCAAATGGATATTAATTATCTGCGTCGTGTTGTTTCCAAAATCGATTCCACTGAGCTCTAGCCTCTGGATTTAAAATTGAATCAGCGCCCTTTACGCTGTGTTTGAATAAACGCATGAAATCAACCAGAGGATCGTAATGTTCATCTTCCTCTACGCGTTGGATAATTTTTTTCGCAGCTTTTGCGGCACTCGGAAAATGTACATTTGAAGATTTTACTTTGTAAAACTGCTTATCGTACGCGTCGAGTAAAAGATTGTAGTCTGGTCGACGGTCGCGAAGATTGTACCATGCGCGATTCAGCTGTTTTAGATCAGAAATTGAAACGAGATTTTTTGCGTACAATCTAGCACAAAAATGCCCACGCTTCTCTTTACGTCGTTGTTGAACCAACATCTTTTCGTTCAAGATTCTTGCAAGAGCAACCAACGTGAGAGTGACAGCGATTCCACACAGCAGCCGCAAAAACATTTTGTTTTAGACAAAAAAAAAATCTTTTTACTTCAACCTTGAGAGGGCCCTATCCGTTTCATGGTTCTGGGACGAGAAGTGTGACTATCACAAGTGCAAGAGTTTAGACAATATATTTCACAAACATATACAAACCACGTCTTGGTGGACAAACATTTTTTTAGTCGCGTGCAGTAATTTCACGCAAATTCCGAAGCATGTTCAACGCATGTTTCGACGGTTTCGTAGCCCCATTTAAAGCGCGCATGTATTCGGTTATCCATGATTTATCTTTTAAACGATCCAAGACCTGATCAGATTCATCGAATACTATATTTGGCCAACTAGGGTGTGATTCAAGTACGTGCACAATCTTATCGGAAGCCCAAAGCGCATGACTCGGTTTGGAAAGATCATGGGTGTTTGGGCAAAATTGTCCAATTGAAGAAAGTAGCATGTTTTCGGCAATGAAAGGTTGTCTATTTTCAATGATAAAGTTGTAAAACTCCCCCGAGTATTGAATTTTAGATGCATTATGTGCATTCGCTGGTTTTGTCCACCCGAGGCCATTCACAAACACCCGGTGGGGTTGGGAAATAATCAGGTTTTCTCCAATGCGGATGGCAGTACGAGATGGTCCTGCTTTCTGCACCAGACGCGCGACAACCTTGTTTCCCTTGCCCCCACCAATGGATGCGACCATATCGCCCACGCGTACATGTTTGGCCATCATGCTAGATCCATCTGCCATTTGTACAAGCGCATCGGGGTTAATGCAGACTCCACTCCCACCACCCTTAAGTCTAACGGGAGCACGGCGCAACCCTGTACTCTTTATACTCTCTGTACTCTTATCGTCGTCCCCGTCGCTAACACGATTGATGTAATTGGATAATGCGAAACCAAGTGCCGTGCCGGCGATGAGAAATGTGATCACAAGTGCAAGAGTTTGTTTGTCGAGCATGTTTGTGTTTGTGTAGAGAATAATATTTTTTTTTCTAACACATACCCACCACGTCTTGAATGGACACGGACATTTTTTTAGCGATCTTTTTTACTTCGTTTAACTTGTTTGCTGGCACCAAGTTTCGATTTTTGCACAGCGACATCTCTGTTTTATCCTTGGGCAATAACATCAAGTTACGATCCTCGTGAATGATTCTGTAGGGAATGTTCAACTCGTCGGCCAACGCCGTCATGTTGGATTTGGTTTTGGGTGTGACCTCGTCGCGCATGTAGCATTGTAGGATCACACTGAACTGCGCGGGCGCGTCGTACGGATAGAATGCATCTTTCAAATAACACATTTTGCCGGGTGAGCATTGCGTGTACACCATTCTATCCACACGCGTCCATAAAGCATACGGAAATATTTTCCAGATGTATAGGCATACGATTACGCCCACGAAAAGTTTCCACATTCTCTTTTTGTACAGCTATTTAGAAAAAAAAATTCGAAACCGTTATGCAACGTTGAGTACAGTGTGTTTTTTCAACGTTTTTCGGAAGCCACCACCAAAAAAAAAAAAATATGAGAGATCTCGCATTGGGAGGTTTCGATCCTCCGTCCTGCTGATTATGAGCCAGCCACGCTTCCACTGCGCCACAATGCGATTTTTTTTCTCTCACCTATGCACAAGAAAAAAAAATTCCGTATTTCAAACTCGGAGAATCAAATTTCAATTGCGGATCTCAACAACAACAACGCGATGTCTCGGCGCGACCACATTCTCAAAATGCTGCGCGAGGCGTGTGGCGCCAATCGTCAACTGATGGCTCGTTGCAAACTGCGCGAGATCGTTGAGCGTCTCTACATGCGTGCGTACGTGTGGCAACACCCCGAGGGAGTCATCACGCTCGACCACTGCGATAATTTTTTCGAGACATCGACGGCGGTGAGCGTTCTGTTCTGCGTGGACAGTATAATGATTACCTTTCCTCCGTGCATCGCGGAGCAAATTCCCGTCGACAAGGGTGGTAGTGATGATTACGCGGTGCAGTTGGAGTACGTGCTGCACGGAAAGCACATGGTCGGCAGCCGACTCATTGTCAGCGAATTACGTTTGCACGAAATCGCGCTGGAAAATGTGGACGGAGAAACGCGCACATTGGTCGATCTCTTGAAAGAAAATTTCTCCAACTGAATGTATTTCATGTATACCTTCTAAAGCTTACGCTGATTCTTCTGGGCACGGATTCCCGCAGCCCGAAGTGGTTGAGCGATTTTGTTCTGGGCACTCCGTGAGTATACTCGGTCAGATACTCGTGCCGAAGCCGCACGATGGTCTTGTGTCCCATATCGATCCTTAGCGGGCCATTTGGTGTCCCCCCCACAACAAGTTCGCGCGTCTGCGTGTCCCACTGTTGCGGGGTGTGGGGTGTTTGGTCCATCAGAGAGACGGTGACAACGCCAGCGTCTAAATCCAAGCCGTGCGGGTAATCCTTGTGTCGCGGTATGAAGTTGTGCCCATTTTCAAACCAGTTGACGACGATTTGGTTGTACGAGAAGCCGAAGAGCGTGCAGATGTGTTTGTGCATGGGGGAGAGTATGTCTGGAATGTCGACATCCGACCCCTCGAGTTGCAAACCAAACATGTACGTTTTGTCGGGACCGTGTTTGCACGGTGTTCTCCCGAACGAGGCGTGTAGGCGATTCGCATTGACAAATGTTGTATTTTTGTAGACCTTGTCCGTACCGACGCGGCGCAGTTGCCACAGCGATTCAAAGTCGGGTTCGACGGGGGCGACGAACTCGCCCTGTGTCACTTCGAGGTTGTTCATAAAGGACGCGAGAGTGGTGTGAAATTTAAATTACGCGACAGCGCTTTATATGTGAAGAATAGTAGCTCGAATAATCGTATCGGTGGCCCAATAGTCTTGGTATTCCACTGTGTACTCGCCACGAATTGTGTCCCAGTGCCGACCCAGTACAAACAGCATTTTTCCCCCACGCATCACGGTGTCCGCGTCCAAAGGTGCCGAATTCTTCATCGGAGGGCCCTCTGCCGCCGTGACGTTCGAAAAAGCACCCGCTCGGAACATTATTTGCAGCGACGCTGCAGGTGGCGATCGCCCCCGTCGTTCATAAGGATCCAACTCCTCTCGGATCTGCAGACAAACGTTGCCCCGCGAAATGCCACAGTCGAAGCGCAGCCTCTTGGTGCGAAGGATAAAGTTTTTGCCGTGAATGTAATGAAACATGTTGCGAGTGATGGCGTGCGTGCTGTGCCGCGAGGGTGTCAGAACGTGCATCGTTGCGATGGCTTCGTCGCCGGGGTACTCCCCGCGATAGGTTCTCTCCTCCTCCTCCCAGCGGTAGGTTCCACCGTTCACGCATTCGCACACTTCGGTCAGCGCAACCACAACGTCCCCGCGGTGCCAGCACATACCCACGTCCTGCAAAACGGGCGGAACAACACACATGGGCGCAAACTCCCGTCGATCCAGCGTGCCAAAGCACTTTCCTCCGTACCCGAGAACGTGCAGATTCTCGAGGATCTGCAGCTCGCTTCTGATCGGTACGACGATGGCCCTGTCTTGCCACCACGTTTCCGGCGACCGTTGCGCGGGGAACAAGCGAATTCGGCCTGCTTTCTTTGACGACGACGGTTGGCCGAATGTTCGTCCATCTTCCTCGTCGCTGTCGTCGCCGTAACCGCGGTCTTGGACGACCTCCACGAGACAGGGCGCAATGCAGATCGTGCCCTTTCCAACATACTTGTCGAACAAAGCACGGCACGCCCGGTTGATTCGCTTGGAGGGGAAGTAGTAGGACAAAATGGTCATGCGCAATTCGTCGGGCAGCGCGTCGAAACGCGCCCACATTCTCTCGGTGTAGTCGAATTTCAATTGAAATTCACCACCATTACAAGAACAAGAAAACAACAACAACAACAACAAATGTCGTTGACCTACCAAGAGAAACAAGAGAAAGCTTTTCGACGGCTCGAGGCTATGGCCACCGCTGCGCACGGGAAAAACCCCAAGCGGAGAAAGATTTCAAAGGAAGAGGCCCCCGGCGTAGTAGTGGACCCCGTTGCTCTCGCGGCACGCGTCGAAGAACTCGAAAAGGAATGTGCGGCGGCTAAGAAAGAAGTGCAGGAGAAGCAACGCTACATCAACTACTTGAAGGGTCGGCTCACTGTCTGGGAGGAGTGTGTGGATCACCACTTCCACCCCGAGCAACCAATGGCGCACCTAGAATACCGAAAGTGTCGGTGCGAATTCTGCAACAGAGATCTCCCCGAACACATCGAGGACGGGTCGGGCTGCGGTGGTTGTAAAAAGGGCGGTAGGCTTTGTTGCGGCAATGATCGGTTTCTTGACGGTCCAAATGGCATCAAAATATTTCTCAACGACGACAGCGACAGCGACGATGACGAAACCATGTGCTTGTGTCTGAACAACGAGGAGGCGGATAAAGAGTGGAATCGTCAAAACTACGAAACGTAAAAAAAAAATACGTTCATTTAATAATTTGTGTTGCGGTGGCCACACGCGCACAGACAGTCGCACTGAAACTTGAAAAACTGTTCTTGTTTCGTGACGTGTTCCGTGTCGCATATATCCTCGTTAAATCGCCGCACCTGCGCCCTCGCACTCTCTTCGCTGGCGTCCAACTCCGTGACGATTTGACAGTAGCAGGCAAACTTCCACAGCATCGCCTTTCGTCTTCCCTTCCCGCAAATGCAGGTGGTGTACAGCTCCTCCATGACTTTGCTTTTACGCTTCATTCGCTTGACGCTGGCCGGCATGTGCATGCCGTGGCGGTGCAACACGTCGCAAATGTCCAACACATTTTCTTCATAAATGCCGCAGATACGGTCGTCGTGCAGGCGGAGACGCTTGTGGCGAAAGAATCCAGCGGGAAGCCGAACGCCCATGCGTACCAGCACCAAAAGCTCCGCCGCGGTATCTCGGATACTCTCCATGGCGCATACTTTTTCGTGCGAGTATGGGAGTCCGTGACGCTCCGCAAACTCCTCCACGTCAATGACACACGGTGGTGGTGGGTTGGGTACCATGTAGTCCAAGCGGCTCCGTTTGTATGCCGGAATATGGCGGCGAGCGTGCATATGGCGATACGACGGTACGCATGCATCCTTAACGACATTGTCGCATTCGTGCTCCGGGTCCAAGCACAAATCGCACACGCCCACGTGCGTTCCATCCCATCCCCCGTAGGAAGAAGGAAAGTTTGGATTGTTTTCATCCGCGTAAATTTGTTGATCGTACAAAATGCGACCACTGTCGAACACGTATTTCCGCGTGCGCACCGTCTCACAGCTTCCAAAATGCACAAGAAAGTACCTCTCGTACGTGTTTTCAACCGTGTTGCTTGGGGCCCACGGTTTTTCCGTCAAACTTTGCCAATGCGGGATTCGGTTGTCTTTTTTCCAACAATGCCGTTCGAGAAAATACACCTTGCGCTGAAAATCTGTCAACGACGGGTCGTCTGCGTAGGGGCATTCCTCCTCCTCATATTCGCCACCGTCGTCGTCATCGGACACGTCTACCAGCACTTCACTGTCGTCAATGTCGTCGTCGGACTCTTCGAGCACGGCTTCCACCGGTTCCTGCAATTCAAATCGCATTTTTTTCCCGCAACGAATCCAACACTACGCTTGGGTTTCTTTTTTTCTGTGTCCAAACATAAAAGGTACAGACAGCATACAAACACACACATTACAACAATGCGCCTGTACGGACGCATCCCATTCAAAGTCTACCCCGCCGTGCCCGACTGGGCGCACGTCCACTACTGCAAACGTTCACGCGCAGCCAGTGTAATCCAACACTTCTTTCGCACTCGCAGAGACGTTGATACCCTCACGGACGCTCCGACGGGCGCCCCGGAGAACGGTCACACAGACGCCGAGCGGCGCCGCGCGGCGCGCATCATTTCAAAGTTCATGCTCAAATACACCGACGCGTGGCGGGTGCTGCACTGATTTCATTCGAACAGTCCTGACAGCGCCGAGGACAAATCGGGCACGTCGATTTCCCGTACCGTGGCGGAAGGGCGATGGTTGCGCCACGCGTCGCTCCTTTCCCGTCTGGCGTTGCGTTTGGATTCCCGCTTTGCCTGCTTTACAAAGTGTTGGATTGTTCGTCTCCGCCGTTCCTCATCGCGCGGTGGCACGCAAGGTTCCGGGGTCGGGGTGCGCGGCGGCACGCAAGGTTCCGGAGTCGGGGTGCGCGGCGGCACGCAAGGTTCTGGGGTCGAGGTGCGCGGGGGCACGCAGATGCCGTTGTCGTTGAACGACCGCCACTCGAAATCCCAGTAATGTTGCTGTTCCTTCCAGCGTTCGTCCGACACGTACGGGCTCACGTAACCTTCCTCTTCCGGAAACGGCGTCTCTTTCGAAGTGTAGCAGATGGTCCGAGTGCCTGTTTTTTTCACTTTAAGACAGTTCTGGGCACTCGAAAGTTCAGAGGGCTCTGCTTCCTGTACAAAAATCCTCCCAGACGTTGGTTTCCACCAAAGTCCTGACAAGCTCCGCGACACGTACACTGGACCCACTGGAACATGGTTGCACCGGTATTTGTCGGCGGCAATGGCGTGAAAACGCGGTCGTCGCAACAATACCATCGTGTCAAAGTCAACCCAAACGCCCACCTTGCAATGGAAGTGCACGTCGGTGATTCTGTGGATAATGCTATTTTTTGGCGGCGCGTAGATGCCTGCGAACAGAATGCCGACTTCGCCGTGAATATGCACGTTAGAAATATCGACCATCTGGGTAGTAGAGTCGCCCGTCAACTTTTTCGTGATCCCTCTCGATTCGGTTTTCAGCGTCATGTTGCGAACGGGGCCCGTAGGTTGAACGCCCCCGGTGCCGCCGGAAAAGCACAGCGTTGTAGTCTCAGGGGAATCCCCCACAATGGCAATGTCGATCTCTGGGTGGACGTCCGCCGACAAACGGAATACACCCTTTTGTATGAACAGCATGTCGAGCTCGAAGGAGTTGCTTGCATGTTGGAGATACTCGAGATACTTTTGCAGTGCGCATTGTGCATCTACAGTGTGCACACGCGCGGGGTCCCATGTGGGGTCCCATGTGGGCGGGTAGCACGCCCACGTGTAGCGCACGGGAAGCACGAGGCGAAACATCCTGCACACCCACCGCAGGCGAATGTAGATGTCGGGGCATGGGTCCAAGTGCCGGAAGACGAGCCTCCAGAAGGCAACCCACGTCTCCACGCCCGTGCAAGAAAGCGAATTCGCGAGGGAAGTTGCCATGATGTGCAATTTGAAAAGTTTTTCCCACAGGGCAGTGAACAGGGCAAAAAGTCACACGCAGCGCTTTGCACACTTTTTTGTGGTGTATGAAGGTTTCCCAGTCTATAATTGACAAAAAAAATATGAACTTACAACTTGTCTACAAGGGTGGAACTTGTGATGGCCTCGGGAATTTGTGGTGATATATCGCGTGGTATAGCACATACATGCTTGTCGCGACACTTTCCGCACACGATTTTTTTACAGCGGCATTCGCACGCGATGCGTTGCACGATATTTAGTTTGGTTTTGCACACGCAGCATTTTTTGGAGGGCATGGTTTATAGAATTTTTTTTTATAATAGGGGCAATGTTTTTTTTTTATGTACCAAATATATATTGCCATGCCGCACCAAGCCAAGAGCGCGTTGCCGGAGCATCTATCGTCACGTCAGAGTCCACGACGACCTCTTCCTGCAACATGCGTTTCAGAGCATCTCTCTCCCGTTCGTGGTTGTCCAACGTTTCAATGGAACAAATGGACTGCCCAGCCACAGTTGTGGGATCTTCCATTTTTCTCGCCTCCTCCTCTCGGCGTTTTTTGGCTTGGCGCAGCAGTCTGGCAATTTTTTTTCTGCGATTACTTCTGCCCATCCTGTTTACCGATATCCAAGATTTTTACACCCCCCGCAACGAAACGTCTTCGTCGCACGACGTCGGTAACGTCACACGGTAGGCGGAAAAAAAAATGTATATGTTTTCCTCTCAGACCACCGAATTTTCCGCGATGGCAGCACTGCTGCGCGTGACGACGCGTCCGCCTCCCCGGAGTTCGACGCTGCGCACAGACGCGTGCCCCCCACCCCGCAACTCAGCAGCGCTCCGAGACCGCGTAGACGCAGACAATTCTCCTGCACCATGTGCGTACTGCACGCGAGATTCCCCCTTTCGAATTTTTTCGACCGTATGCATGAACATGTTGAATCGGTTGGCATGTGTTGGTGGTAACGTTGTATCCGAGTCGTCATCCACAATCGCGTATTTTCCCACCAAACTGAAATAAGACCACCCTTCGCTCTCTAAATTGAGGTACGCTCGTGTGGAACTTTGAAACTTTTTGTCCACTTTGAACAGGCTGATAAACCCGTTCAACAATGCCGCCGCCAGAGAAGTGCAAAAAACGGTCCAGTACATTGGATTTTCCGTGGATTCTGCTCCGAAAAACGGTTGGATCGACACGAGACCGGGCGTCACGATGCCAAAGAGTGTGGTGAAAAAGCGCATGCCGTGGTAAGCTCGCGTGTACCGTCGCTTCGTGTCGGCATACTGTTCGACCAGAGTGACGTACCGATCCAGAATCAAGCTTTTTTGGCGTGGTGACACGTTCAGAAAATTAACGATCCGACGAACATTGCGACGGAATTTATCAGAACGGGCATCATCTCTTTTGCAGCAGTCGCAGCAACGCCGAGCAGATTGCGTATTGCTCCGTGCACTGGGTTGGAGTTGGTGTGACAAATACTGCACCTCGTCCGCGTGCGCCTGATAATCGTCTTCGTTGGACCACGACGCAGCATGGGGTGCAAGAGCTCCGGTAAATCCGGGTACCATTTCAGGCAAACTCGAGTGTATATCCGCCGTGTCTGCCCCCGACATGTGGAATGTTGGTTTTTTTTTGGGATAGACAAAGGATATTATATATGATGAACGACAACGCACAGTCTACAATTTTAAAAAATCGTGCAAATACCCACGCAGGGCCCGCTGAAACAACATGCCGTTTTCAACATAGATCGCGCAAATACCTGCCCACAACACGTCGTCGTGAAGAATGCGATGCAGTGCGAGCGCGATAGAGTTGTCCGCGTGTTGCGAGGGGTCAAACTCTTTTTGGCGAGCCTGCTCGGCAAGGGCATTTAATTTGGTTGTGCTCATGGTGTTCTTCCTTTGTTCAAGGCACAACAAAAAGCTTCGAGTTACCAAAGCCGACCCGTTCGCGTTTCGTGACAGGGGTACGCGTACGGCGGGGCGGCTTGCGCAGTTACTGGCGGGGCCGCCTGCGCAGTTGCCGGCGGGGCCGCCTGTGCAGTTGCCGGCGGGGCCGCCTGTGCAGTTGCCGAAGACTGGTGGTTCTGGTACACAAACCTTCGAATTTCCGAAGTCCATATATACTCCGTCCACTTCCAGTCTTCTTCGGGCACGGTGATTGATGCACCGAGCATCACCGGTGGGTTCCAACCATCGGTGAAGGTGTCACAACCTGTAGCGTCGCTAGCGGGCTTGTCCTCGTCTTCGCACGCACGGTCCGGGCGGCGGTTGTATGAAAACTCTTTCAACTCGGACGCACCGTGCGCAAACGTGCATTGTGCGCCGTACCTGCACGCACCCCTTTGAAAATGTATGCACAACTGCGTTTTGTACAGCTGTTCGGGCGTCGGGCGCCGCAGCAGCACCGCGGGTTTGCTTCCCTTATTGTACCCTCTGCGCCGTACAGGTGTCGACCGCTGTGTCTTCGGTGACCGCGCTTGTCTTACTCTCGCTGCGCGTAGTGGTGGTGGCCTCTCCTTGGCACGGTCTGTTCGTACCGTTTTGCTCATGAACTTTAGTGGATGGTAGTAGACGCGGCGCTGCAGACCTTTTTTCATAAATGAGCGCGCGAGTTTTCGAATCGGAGCGATACAGCGGATGTGGCCGCCATATCGACATATTTACCACAGGATTTGTTTTGAGACGTGTTTTTCGTAACAGGATGATTTGGGGATCAACGATTTCGATGTACGCGACCCAGCGTCGAGAAAGAACACTCTGCTGACCATGTTGCCGCCGCCCGCCAGTGTTCCATTTTCGAAAAAAAAATTGTGTTGACATTTTTTTTTTCGCGGATGTGTCGTAACTACCACGGAATTTGAATCTCGACATTTAGCAAATAAAACAGGTATCGAATTATATAACGGCTAAATAAAACTATATATGCTTTCATTACCCAATGATATTCTTGGATGCGTGTTGCTGCCCATGGTTCACTGGAAGCAGGCGTGCACCGTGCTTACCATTGTGTGCAAAGACTTGTCCGACATCCTCCGACCCGCGCTGAACAACATCTACAAACATCGTACCCGAACCACGGAGCAGTTGCACATGTTGTCTGAAGACGATCGTCGATTTCAACCGCATACCTTTCCGCATCTCGAAGCGTGGTGCATCGCGTGGGCCACTCACATTCTCGACAACCCGTGGTGGGGACGTCCGCCGTGCAGAGAACGCGGCGCACTGGTCGACGCCAAAGATTTCCAGAAATCGTGGTGTCCCGCTCAAATCGTGGACTGGCGCGACGAAACGCGGATTTGCCCTCCACTGGCTCCCCACGCCGTCGTGCACGGCCACAACACCGCCGCGTTTGGGTCGTCGGCGCGCATCGACGTGTGCACCATGTATAAAATTCGATTTCTGGGGTGGCACGCGCGCTGGGACGAGTGGCTTCCGACTTCCGACATCAAAGGCTTTGGCAGTCGCACGTTTCACCCCGTGCGCGAAAAGGTAGCCTCGTGCAAGCAGTGGATGCTTCAAAAACAGAACGGTGAGTGGGACGTGTACCTCGTACGGGCTCACGCGGTCACGAGCGTCCAACATACGTTTTTACCGGCCACCGACGTGTTGTGCGGGTTGCTCGTGGAAGGTCGCGGGTTGTACGGAACACGCATTTGATTTTTCCGCTAGAGGTTTGCTATGTTCATTTGCCCAAAAAAAAAATGACGTGCCTGAAGCAAAAAAAAAAAGCTCAACCCCCAATGAGTTCTGACGGCAGTCTTTCCACATACGAAGATGACATTGACCGACGTCTCGAGCGTTTGTCGTCGGGTCGCGTAGCTCCGGCCAGAATCGCTGAGGAAATTCAAAAACTCAACGATGCGCGCTACAATCTGTGCGTGTACAACTTTGGGAGAAATGACGACTGCGGCGAGATATTTTCCGGGGCCGCACGACGCGCGGGGGACTTGCCTCCCGAGGCTGAAGCAGCCCCCGCCGAAGCCGAGGCAGCCCCCGCCGAAGCCGCAGCAGCCCCCGCCGAAGCCGCAGCAGCCCCCGCCGAAGCCGCAGCAGCTCCCGCCGCAGAGGCACCACCGGCACCACCGGCACCACCGGC
>MDTD01022903.1_pt1 | contig 16037 bp, 16 predicted proteins | sample 811221 | NCBI WGS metagenome assembly MDTD01 (sample SAMN05326646, study PRJNA326480) | marine metagenome | isolation source: seawater | place: Pacific Ocean: South West | collected 2011 | reverse complement strand
CTTTACGCCCAGTAATTCCGAACAACGCTTGCCCCCTCCGTATTACCGCGGCTGCTGGCACGGAGTTAGCCGGGGCTTCTTCTACGGCTACCGTCATCATCTTCACCGTTGAAAGAGCTTTACAACCCTAAGGCCTTCTTCACTCACGCGGCATGGCTGCATCAGGCTTGCGCCCATTGTGCAATATTCCCCACTGCTGCCTCCCGTAGGAGTCTGGGCCGTGTCTCAGTCCCAGTGTGGCTGATCATCCTCTCAGACCAGCTACAGATCGTCGCCTTGGTAAGCCATTACCTCACCAACTAGCTAATCTGACTTGGGCTCATCCAATAGCGCAAGGTCATAAGATCCCCTGCTTTCTCCCGTAGGACGTATGCGGTATTAGCGTGCGTTTCCACACGTTATCCCCCACTACTAGGCAGATTCCCAAGCTTTACTCACCCGTCCGCCGCTCTACTCACACCGAAGTGCTTTCTCGCTCGACTTGCATGTGTTAAGCCTGCCGCCAGCGTTCAATCTGAGCCATGATCAAACTCTTCAGTTTAATCTTTTACCTCACCCTTAAAATTCTTGGGAGAGGGAATGGTTACGCAATAACCTTGCTTCACCATTCAAATCTCGGCATCACAAAACTGAACTACTAAATTCATAATGAATTAATGAGTCACTTGCTTGCGATTGATTACTACCTCAATCCGGCCAGCAAGTGCCCACACGCATTGCTTGATTAAGTTTTTAAAGATCTTCTCGTAAAAAACGAGGGTGGCCCAGTGTATCGATAGCTGCATTTTTGTCAATAGTTAAAGCGAAAATATTCGCTCAAATAGTCTTTAATCAACCGAATAGCTTTGCGGCTTCAGTCAACCCATGCTCCTAGTCATATTCTTATGAGCAATCGATGAGTTAAAGACGGACGTATCGGGAGCCATTTGGCCTTCTCACTACAAGTAGAGTAGGTGATATCTTTTTTTGCCCAAACGCACTAAAAAGTATTTTTCAAAAAATGCCTTTTCAGGAGTAAATATAGAACTGGCTAGTAAATTATCCTCGCTGTTTTTCGTCTCGCCGTTAATGGAAATAGCACCTCGGTTTAACGCATCTTTGACCTCTCTACCAGAACCAGCCAATCCGCAATCAACCAAAGATTGTGTTAAAGGCTTTTCTGAATTCTTGAGTGATGATGAAGGCATGCCATCTCGAAGTAATTGAATGAAATCATCTTCACTTAGAACAGAAATCTGGTCCGTAAAGAGCAATTCTGTTATCTGCTGCGCTGCGGCGAGACCCTCTTGCCCATGAACTAGGCTAGTTAGCTCGCGAGCCAAAAACCTCTGCCCTTCAGGTCGTCCCGACGACTTTGAATCTCGATCTTCTATCGCATCGATTTCATCAAGCGGCATAAAAGTGAAGATTCGTAAGAACCTATAAACATCATCATCGGCAACATTCAACCAAAATTGATAAAATGCATAAGGGGACGTTTTTTTGGCGTCCAACCAAACCGTTCCAGATTCGGTTTTACCGAATTTTTTTCCATCGCTCTTGGTGATGAGTGGCACCGTTAATCCATAACAATCTGCTTGATGATGTCTTCGACACAGGTCAATACCCGAAACAATGTTCCCCCATTGATCACTTCCACCAATCTGGACAGTACAGCCATGTCGGCGAAAAAGCTCTGAAAAATCGTAGGCTTGCAACAGAGAGTATGAAAATTCAGTGAAAGAGATGCCACTTCCCTCGCGATCAATTCTCTGCTTGACTGACTCTTTAGAAATCATGTTGTTTATCGAAAAATGCTTCCCTACATCTCTAAGAAAATTTAATACGCTGAGAGGTTTGACCCATTCGAGATTGTTCAAGACTATGGCTTTGTTTTGGATTCCGTCGAATTCGACAAATCTGCTAATTTGACTTTTAATTTTTTCGCTCCATTCGCCAATTTGATTCTCAGACAATAATCTTCTCTCACTGGCCTTGAAACTCGGATCGCCAATCATACCCGTAGCCCCGCCAATTAATGCTATTGGTTTATGTCCGGCCATTTGAAAGCGTTTTAACACCAAAAGTGGAACGAGGTGCCCAATGTGCAAACTTTCTGCAGTTGGGTCAAAACCACAGTAAGCCACAACACAATCATCGAGGTGAATCTCAAGCGAGCCACCAGAGGATATCTGTGCAATCAATCCGCGAGTGCTCAGTTGATCAATAAGTTTTTTACCTGTCTGGCGCATTTTTTCTAGATATCTTAAAAATTGAAAGCAGTCAGCGCACATGATAGCTTACTTGACACTTGTTATTGTAGCATTCAAGAACATTTCAAAAGGTTTTGCTCAGGCAAGTAGCATTTTGGCAAATCTTAAAAGATAATATTTTTTAGGGATATGGCACGAATTCTGCCTGCACATTAATCAAAGTTTGTGATTGATTTCTAACATGACGAAAATTTGGCAAACCGGTTTTTACTATGGATGGCTTTAACGTCTCACCAGACGACATGGATTTAGAGAAACGATTTCGATCCCCTCTTCTGCTCATTGCAGATGAGCTGGTTTCAACCATCCGCTCGTGGTCCCTGAAATTAGTGCTTGGTTGTGTAGCAGTTTTTTGCTTGATAGTAATCCTTGCGAATCAATTTATGGCTACCGGAGAAAAGCAAGAAGAGAGGCGCCAGGTAGTCGAGCATCTTTATATCGATTTCGACAAAGACAACAGCCCCTCTGGAACGCTGGTTTTAGACTCCGATGGCGTGGCTCATCTAAAAAAAATGTTAGTCTGGAGATCAGAAAAGGTGAAAAATGGCGATAATTTATCAGCGCTTTTTCAGCGCGCTGGTATCTCCACTGCACAAATTTACGATCTCTCGGCTTCTCCGGGAGGAGACCTTCTAAATAATTTATCCCCCGGTGAACAGTTCCACATGGGCTTGGACTCAAATAACACTTTGATTGAACTTCAGTATGTCAAATCTCCTCTGCTGCGATACATATATGATAACCATCATGGGCATTTTCAAGTGGAAAAGCGCACCCACACCGCCGATGTGCTTTATGGCTATCGTAAAGGAGTTATTAAAGACTCGCTCTATAACTCAGCCAAGCGGGCACAACTGCCAGACAATATAATCATGGAAATGGCTAACTTATTTGGTTGGGATATTGATTTTGTTTTCGATATTAGAGAAGGCGATGAGTTTGCAGTATTATTCGAAGACCGATTTTTGCACGGAGAAAGGTTAAATGCAGGAGATATAATCGCGGCGTCTTTCACCAATCGCGGTAAAACCTATCGCGCTGTTCGATATGAGCACAGGGACGGATCAGCCCGATACTACTCGCCTGAGGGATTGAGCATGAGAAAAACTTTCTTGCGGACCCCTCTTGATATATTCCGAATTACTTCGGGTTTTAACCTCAGGAGAAAGCATCCAATCCATAAAAAGATTAAGGCTCATCGGGGAGTTGATTATGCCGCTCCCAGAGGCACGCCGGTTTATGCCACTGGCAGAGGCAAAGTTGTTGAATCGTCTTTCAGCAAACCAAACGGTAATTTTGTCTTTATTCAACATGGTCAGACCTATATGACAAAATATCTTCATTTGGATGCAAGAAAAGTGAAGGTCGGACAAACAGTCTCTCAAGGCAAAGTTATCGGTACAGTAGGTTCAACCGGCTATTCCACTGGGCCTCACCTTCATTATGAGTTTCTGGTAAACGGCGTTCACCAAAACCCACGAACAGTTGAACTACCAAAGGCAAATCCGATTGATGATGGCGAGAGAGAGCGATTTGACAAGATAAGTAAAGCGCTTCTCGTTCGTCTTGAAATTCGAGGACAGGCGTCTCAAAATGATGAATAACTTTATGATTTATATGGCACAAAAATGAGTTGAAATGGATCAAAAAGAGTTTTTTATCGGTTTAATGTCAGGGACCAGCGTGGACAGCATAGATGCGGTTGCATTGCAGTTTGTCCATGACGAGGTGAATATATGCGGAACATGCTCCTATCCGATCCCCAGAGGGGTTAAAACAAGTATTTTTTCCCTAAGTGAGCAAAATGAGATTTCGATTGAGCTATTGTGCAAGACTGATACTCAACTAGGCGAACTTTTCTCTCAAGCTGCAATAGAACTCATGATCTCTTGCTCAATCAAGCCACAGCAAATAGCCGCGATTGGAAGTCACGGGCAAACGATTCGCCATGCCCCACCTGGTCAACATCAAATACCATATTCGAAACAAATCGGTGATCCTAATATTATAGCCGCAAGGACTGGGTGTAAGGTTGTTGCAGATTTTAGGCGAGCTGATATTGCTCATGGGGGTCAAGGTGCTCCATTAGTGCCGGCCTTCCATGAACAAATATTTCGACATCGTCATCGACACAGAGCGATCGTCAACATCGGAGGGATAGCGAATATTACATCTTTGCCCAAAGACCAGGCTTGTATTGGTTTCGATACTGGCCCCGGCAACACGTTGATTGACGGTTGGTGTAAGAGACATATTGGATCCGATTTTGACGAAAATGGGGAGTGGGGAGCCACAGGAGTTGTATGCAAACCCCTACTTAAAAAACTTAAGCGTCATCCTTTTTTTGCGTTACCCTCACCCAAAAGTACCGGGCGAGAAACCTTTAATTTGAATTGGTTAGATACCCAACTGAAGCAATGCGACACTCAGTCAAAGCCGATCTCCTCAGAAGATGTCCAAGCATCGTTATGCATGCTAACTGCACAAACAATAGGGGATAGTATTCATAGTCTTGAAACTAGAGTAGAGGAGGTCTTTGTTTGCGGCGGGGGCGCCAAAAACTCACTAATGATGTCGATATTACAAGACCATTTGTGTGGCGTACCCCTTGAAACCACCGAAAGCTTGGGCATCGATCCTGAGTGGGTAGAGGCTGCAGCTTTTGCTTGGCTGGCGATGAGGCGTATAAATAACTTACCGGGTAATGTTCCCGCTGTTACAGGCGCCAACTGCGATGTTGTACTTGGGGGCATTTTTGGCCCCTAAATAGAAAATGATAGCCCGCAGCCACAAGTCGTTTGAGCATTCGGATTCTTGATCAAAAATCTAGAACCCATGAGGCTTTGTTCATAATCAAGAGTCGACCCCTCTAAATATTGGTAACTCAGCGAGTCCACCAACACAGTAATACCGTCGGAGCAAATCAGAGTGTCATCATCTTCGGAAGTGTCTTCAAATGAAAATCCATATTGAAAACCTGAGCACCCGCCTCCAGTAACATACACACGTAATTTGAGGTTAGAATTATTCTCCTCAGCTTGAAGGTTTTTTACCTTAGCTACTGCATCTGGAGTAATTGCTACTACGTCAGGCGTAAAAATATTAACTTCACGCATGTCTACACCATAGTAAAAGATGGAAGCTTAGGTAGAAGCAAAAATCCCTGATTGAGTTTTTAAACATCTGCTGCCTGCGTGTCTTTGGGGAAGTTGCTTACATTTGTGTTGGCTTGCTCTAAAACAAAGCTGCCGATGACCTCGGCTCCTTTGTCTACTTCAATTAAACTATAATGTATATTGCCTTCCACAACAGCCTTTGACGCGAGCTTTATTAAATTTCCTGCAAAAATATCTCCTCTGACATTTCCATTTATCACTACGTCGCTTACCCTAATTTCACCTTCTAACAACCCACCATGAAGTATTCTAACTCGCGACTTTTGATCCTCCGAGCGAACGTTACCAACAACGGTACCCTCAATTTCTAAGCACCCTAAAAACTTTAAATCACCCTCGATGCGGGTCCCTTTTGCAATCAATGTAGTTGCACTCTGATCTGAAACGTCATCTTTCTTGCCAAACATGTTACACCTCATATTTCCACGCAAAGTCTTGCGTAATCAGCTTTTCTGTCTCCCAAGTATACTTCAAACTTATCCTAACATTATACGGCTCGAAGTTGTCAGGCAGTCGCAAAATCCCCTGTTGAATTGAAAAGTATTTAAATTCAATCTTCAGAGGCATAGTCTTAACTTGTTCATTTAACTCAGAAAGACTTAATACTACGTTAGTGCCGTCTCTTTTACCATGTATCTCCATATATGCATAAACACTCAAAAGCCTCATTTTTGAGTTCTTTTGTCTCGCCACCCATCTGTACCTTACACGTCGCGGATCGAGACGTTGAAGGTTAAAATCACTCACAGATAAGCCACTAGGACTATCATTATCTTGAAGGAGGTCTCTATAGAGTCTCAGATCTTCGTCACGCATATGGATTTGGCGCTGCATTATTACCATTTGTTGACGGGTGTTTTCCAACGCAACTTGATCAACTTCGGAGCTCAAGAGCACATTTCTTAGTTGTTCCTCGCGAAGCAACAGCTCACTTTCGATGGCGTCAATTTTATTTTCTAACCTTATCTTTTCAGCCAACAGCTCGGTAGATTTTTGACCGTCCCAAAATCTTCCAACAAAAAATGTAACGATCACAGCTGAAATTGCTAAACCAATCCAACGGAGTCGTTGACCCCTCCGGTAAGTTACAACTACAGGCCTCTCCTCTCGCATTAGGGCACCAAAGCCGCACCTGCCAGCCCGTCAGATTCAGCATATGAGAACATAATATTCATGCACTGAACAGCCTGACCAGAGGCGCCCTTGGTTAAATTATCTTCCACAACCAAAAGTACGATTCTGTTAGCATTTCCTGGCTGGTGGATCGAGATCTGGCATGTGTTTGTGCCACGAACATTTCGAGTAGAGGGATGCGACCCAGCAGGCAATACTTGAACAAATGGTTCAGATCGATAGAACTCCTCAAAGAGCATTTGAATGCCTTTTCCGCTTCTTTTTAAGTTTCCATATATAGTCGAGTGAATTCCTCTATTTATCGGTAACAAATGAGGGACAAAAGTGATAGAAACTTCGTCACCAGCCATTTCAGACAAAACCTGCTCTATCTCTGGTTGGTGACGATGTCCCATTACACTATATGCCCTAAAACCATCATTCACCTCTGCAAATAGTTTGTCCTTACTAAGAGTCCTTCCTGCCCCGCTCACGCCAGAGGCGACATTTGCAATGATGCCAGATAATTCCAGACAACCATTTTTCAGGAGCGGCAGAAGACCAAGCTCTATGCTGGTGGGATAACACCCAGGACATGCCACTAGCTCAGCTGAAGCAATCTTTTCTCGATTTAATTCAGGGAGGCCATAGACAGCACGAGAGACCCAATCAGGGGCACTGTGCGTAATTCCATACCAACTCTCCCAGATTAAAATATCTCGAATTCGAAAATCTGCGGACAAATCAATGACCTTCACACCTAGTTCCAGTAGACCAGGACCCATCGATTGGGCCACGCCATGAGGCGTGCAAAAGAACACCACATCACAATTTACCAAGATCTCGAGCGAGGGCTCACGATACTCAAGATCGATAACTCCTAGAAATTCAGGATAGAGACTGCTAACTGGCAGTCCTTTGTTTTTTCTGGAAGTTAATATCAGAGAATCCACTTTCGGATGAGTCATCAACAATCTTAATAACTCCATGCCTGTGTACCCGGTGGCACCGATAATTCCCACATTTACCACTTAACATACTCCTTTTTGTTATCAAGATAGAGCAGGGATGCTTATAATAACTCAATAAACAGCAATTCGGAGTTAATATGTCGTTTTCTCAGGCGCACCGCAAGCTAAAGATTCAATCATCTAATCGAGACTGCCGATGCACGAGTGGCTCAAAGCTTTTCATTTGATCTCAATGGTCGCTTGGTTCGCTGCCTTATTCTACTTACCTAGGCTCTTCGTCTATCACTCTATGGCTGAAGACAAAATCAGTATCGAACGTTTTAAGACTATGGAAAACAAGTTATACAGGCAGATCGCAAATCCCTCGATGTATTTCACTATTATCTGCGGAATTTTAATGATTTATTTGGCGCCAAAATATTATATGGCCCAATACTGGTTGCATGCCAAAATTGGCATAATAGTTTTGCTTATTGGCTACCATCATGTATGTTATTATTACTTAAGACGATTTGCTGAAGATGCTAATACCAAGTCCGACCGCTATTTTCGTGTCTTTAACGAAATCCCAGTTTTATTTTTGGTTGCAATAATTATTCTAGCGGTTATGAAACCGTTCTAAGCATTTTTTGGAAATAAATAATTTTACCAACCCCACAAATGTATTTTAGCGGCACTGTTGTGGTTCGTCCTCCTAAATTCAATTTTTCAACTTACCAATACTTTAGAATTGACTCTTTTTTGGGGCGAGCACGTAGTAAACTCTGGATTACATTCCTAAATTAATGCATAACCATCCACTTAAATTCTTACTTAATAAAACTGTTTGAGTAGGTTCACAAGATGAAAAAGACAGGCGATCTATCCGAAGAACTCTTTGAAAAAGCAAGACGCTTTATACCCGGGGGCGTCAACTCTCCCGTTCGCGCCTTCCGCGCAGTAGGAGGTCATCCAACGTTCTTTCATAGAGCCAAAGGATCATACATCTATGATGTCAACGAAAAACGCTACATCGATTATGTTCTTTCATGGGGTGCCATGTTACTTGGGCATGGCCATGAGAAGGTGATTGAGGCAATTGTTGCCCAATTGGATAACGCAACTTCGCTCGGAGCTCCAACTAAATTAGAAATCGATTTGGCCCAGAGAATTTGCAGCTTAATCCCTGGGATCGAAAGTATCAGGATGGTTAATTCAGGTACTGAAGCAACAATGAGCGCAATTCGATTAGCTAGAGGCTATACCGGTCGAGATAAGATTATAAAATTTGAAGGCTGTTACCATGGGCATGCAGACTCACTACTTGTGAAAGCTGGCTCCGGCGCACTTACAATGGGAGTTCCCAGTTCGCCTGGCATTCCGCATAGTCTGGCGGCACATACAATCACGCTATCTTACAACGATATTGAAGAGGTTCAAAACGTGATGCGTAATATAGGTGATCAGGTCGCTTGTATAATCGTTGAACCAGTGGCGGGCAACATGAATTGTGTTCCTCCCATACCTGGTTTCCTTGAGACTTTGCGGGAATGCTGCACAGTAAATGGTACAGTTCTAATTTTAGATGAAGTAATGACGGGTTTTAGGGTCAGCCCGCAAGGTGCAACCGGCCACTATGGTGTTAACGGCGACCTTATTTGCTTGGGGAAAGTTATCGGAGGAGGCATGCCCGTCGGCGCATTCGGAGGAAAGCATGACATAATGAATCATATCGCCCCCGAGGGGCCAGTCTACCAAGCAGGGACTCTAGCTGGGAACTCGATCTCGATGGCGTCAGGCTTGGCGACACTAGAGGCCATATCCACCCCTGATTTTTTTGATCCGATCATCCAACGCACCGAATATTTGGTTGAAGGACTAATTGAACGCGCTCGGCACGCAGGGATCCCTCTCTCAGGCAACCAAGCGGGCACAATGTGGGGAATCTTCTTTACCGAGGAAGCCCAAATTTACCGTTATGATCAAGTAATTTCGTGTGACACCTCACGTTTTTCAAACTTCTTTCATGGGATGCTAGAGCAAGGCATCTATCTTGCACCAGCGTCTTTCGAAGCTGGTTTCATGTCCGCTGCTCACTCAGAAGAAGACATTGAAAATACTCTTGCTGCGGCTACCGAGGTATTCAAACGCATATAGCCATAAACTCTCTACTTCTAATTAATGCCGCCGATGGTAATTTTAAGTATCATAATTCATTATAATTATCTTTAGACTTGGTAAGTTCTGTGGGGACCATATGTCATTTAAGCTCAATCGGGGACCCTACCCGCTAACTAGGATGCGACGAAACCGTTACAAAGATTTCTCTCGTCGACTCACAACCGAAAGCCGGTTGACCATAAATGATTTGATCCTTCCGGTTTTTGTAGTTGAGGGCGATCAGCAGTCACAAAAAATTGATTCTATGCCGGGCATACGCCGTTTTTCTATCGACTTGCTCAAGGACGAGGCAAAGGAAATAGCCGCACTTGGAATACCGGCTATTGCACTCTTTCCAATGGTGGCCGGAAAAGATAAATCAGCTTTAGCAGAAGAAGCATATAATAAAAATGGTCTGGTGCAGAGAGCGATCGCCGAGATCAAAGATGCCGTTCCAGAACTTGGCATAATCACCGATGTTGCGCTTGATCCATACACAACACATGGCCAGGATGGAGTCATAGATAATGAGACAAAATATGTAATGAATGATGTAACAAACGACATCCTAGTAAAACAAGCCCTTTCTCATGCCACTGCAGGAGCCGACATCATAGCGCCCTCAGATATGATGGACGGTCGAATCGGAGCTATTCGTGAAGCATTGGAAAGTGAGGGTTATACTAACACCCAAATTTTGGCCTACTCAGCTAAATATGCTTCAGCCTATTATGGCCCTTTTAGAGATGCTGTCGGATCGGGAGGGAATCTTTCGGGCGGCAATAAAGATACGTATCAGATGAATATTGCTAACAGTGACGAGGCTTTGCATGAGTGCGCTCTGGATTTAAATGAAGGCGCCGATATGATTATGATAAAACCTGGCATGCCCTATCTTGATGTAATTCGGCGAGTCAAAGACGAACTTGCGGTGCCAACCTTTGCCTATCAAGTCAGCGGTGAATACGCTATGCATTGCGCCGCATTTAATAATAATTGGCTTAATCGGGATGCTGCAATTATGGAATCCCTATTGGCCTTCAAACGTGCAGGAGCGGACGGCGTTCTATCCTATTTCGCAAAACAGGCGGCTGAAATTTTGTCATAAACACGCTTATGAAACGCACTATCAAACCCAATTAACCTTTGCGCCTTTGAAAGGCATCTATGGTTAAAGATATACTAGCGTCCTGCAGTTTTGTCATTGCTAAACAAAGTTTGAGGGAAGGAATCAACGTTATGGCAAGCCCCGCGGATTCAGATCGCTGTGTGCGCCTATTAATCAATCATCTCTCCTCTTTGAAAGGTTCAATTCTGATAGTTGCGGATGAGAACTGGTCAGACGAAGATTGGTCATCAGTGACAAAGCTGAACAATTACAATATTAATATATTGACCAATAGGTGGAATGTATTTTTGAATGCTAAGGCTGCCGGTCTCGATAGCCTATTCAATGATTTTAATTTCTCGCATTATTCGTCGGAACAATTTGACTATGTCATCTACCGCGTATCTAAAGAGCGCGCCACCACCTGTCACGTGATCAATCAAGTTGTCAGAATTTTGAAACCGAGAGCTGAACTTTATCTTAGTGGGAAAAAAAATGATGGCATCAAAAACTATGTAAAGCTATCGTCCACTTTACTTGGATCTAGTTCACAAGCAAAAAAAATTGGCTCTGACTATTTCGCCTCGATACTCAAAATCAATTCGCTAAACAGTTCTGTACCAGGCGAAAGCTACGCGAAACTGCGGACAGTGCAAACTCTGAATCAAGGAAAATATCTAAGCAAACCGGGAATTTTCGGATGGGATAAGATAGACCGAGGGAGCGCCTTTTTGATCGAGAACCTTCCCGACTATATTAAAACGCCCGGTGTAAGCCCAAAGACAGTCCTAGATCTTGGCTGTGGCTATGGATATATTGCATGTGAAGCGAGCAATCACGATTTTCAATACATAATGGCCACCGACAATAATGCTGCGGCAATCATTGCTTGTAAAAAAAACTTTGAACGCCTTCTCAAAGGCAATTTTGACGTTGTTGCTTCAGACGCTGGTGATACGATAAATAGGTCCTTCGACCTGATCTTGTGTAACCCACCCTTTCATCAAGGATTTTCAGTGAAACCAAGCTTTATTTCGAAATTTTTAATTAACACAAGTAATTTATTGAGTCAGTCAGGATGTGCAATATTTGTGGTAAATAAGTTTATTCCTATTGAGCAAGTTGCTCTCCAATATTTTAATGTCGTTAAGGAAATGAAATCGACTGAATCCTTCAAGCTCATTAAACTTAAATTTGGAAAGTCCTATATAAAATGAAAAGAGCCTTGTAAAAATTCTAGTGCGGGGGCATGTTGGGGGATTAAGTTTTGATACGTAGATGTTTTATACCACCATTCTCAATCGACGTTTGCAAAAAGCATAGAGGTGCCTTGGGGGAAACAATAAATCGTGGTTCATTCTGATTACAGACCCATTCCAAATTTAGCAAATGCTCTTCGTAACGGGTGGGACAGATCCATCAGCAGAAGACCAACGTTTCTTCCTATTGCCCAAGGATACGAATCAGTTGCAAACAGCTTGGGAAGGTGTTTGGTAAAAGCGAGGACATTCTGCTGATCGAGCCAACGGGCATCAAGATATTTCTCTAAAGTTTCCATGCTAGAGTAATCCGATCCATTTTCTAAAGCCTCCGCGATACAGGAGGACAATACTTCAGCATCTCGGAGCGCGAGGTTAAAGCCTTGGCCTGCAATTGGGTGCAGGCCTCTAGCTGCGTTACCTAGAAGCACTAATCGACGCCGCACCTGCTCCTCAGCTTCGCTAGTCGCCAACTCATAACTTTTTCTCTCACCAACTGCAGTGAAAAGTCCGGCCCTATAGCCAAATTCAGCTTGGAGTCCAGTGAGAAAAGACGCGTCATCCGCTAGCATCATTGTATCTGTCTCCTCAGTTGATTGGATCCATACTAAGGATGCGCGAGGTTTGCCTTGATATGGAGTCATTGGCAGCAACGCCAGGGAACCATCTTTGACAAAACGTTCATAAGCTAATTTTTTGTGTTGATTCTTCAGAGTTATGTTGGCAACTATCGCGCTTTGATGATGATCTGTTATTCTGGTGTGAATTCCAACCTTCTTTGCGGTTTCTGAATTAGCTCCATCGGCAATAATTAGCAACTGGGTCAAAATGGGGCCTTTTCTGTCTTCTAACACTATTTGCAACGATCGCTCATGCAGCTCAACTTTAGCAATCTTAGATGAAAATCGGCTAGGGATATTCGATTCAGCTAACTTTTTAGCCAAGATAGCACCCATAGCTTGGTTCTCTACCACATAACCAAGGGGTCCGACGTTAACATCAGAGGAACTAATCCTGGTGACACCAAAATGGCTCAAATTACTCACATGGATACCAGCAATCTCGGCCAAGCTGCTTTTTAGACTAGTCCATATGCCCATATCTTCGAGGATAAGGCCGCTTTTATAGGACAAAGCTGTAGCGCGCGAATCAAAACTCCTGTCGACGTGCCCGCATTCATATATGTCAGCTTTTGACTCGAGAAGGAGCAAGCGCATATCTGGACATTGTCTAGCAAGCAAGAGCGCAAAAGAAATGCCCACCATTCCCCCTCCAACGATTATGCAATCATAACTTGTTGTTTTCACGGGTTATAGCAACCTGACAACCGAAAAACATAGCTAGAATTATTCACTCATCAATCTCTCAATCTCATCTCGGGTTTTTGGTACATCCGATGTCAACTGTTCGCAACCGGTCCTCGTTATAAGGAGATTGTCCTCAATTCGGACCGCCAAACCACGCCATCTTTCTTGGACTTCCATGTTTGAGGCCGAAATATAGATGCCCGGCTCAACGGTAAGCACCATCCCGCTCTCGTATTCTCGCCAAGTCTTGTCGATCTTATAATCCCCTACATCGTGCACATCCATTCCCAGCCAGTGGCCATAATTATGCATGTAGAACTTGCGATGTGCTTCGGTATCGATTAGCTCCTCCAGTTCTCCATCAAGGATGCCCAAATCTATCAAGCCTTGAGTGATGGTACGAATGATGATTTTATCTGCCCTATCGTAAGATACCCCCGGGGCTAAAACTTCTATTGCTTGCGATTGCGCGCTAAGTACAAGATCATAAATTGCCGCTTGAGCAGAAGTAAATCTCCCATTAACCGGAAAAGTACGGGTTATGTCTCCAGCGTAATTACGATATTCGCATCCCGCATCAATTAAAACTAAATCACCGTCCACCAGCTTATCCTTATTATCTATGTAGTGAAGGATACACCCGTTTCCCCCTCCCCCAACGATGGTGCTATAGGCAGGGCAACTCGCTCCTCGGATCATGAATTCATGTTCAATCTCCGCCTGCAACTGATATTCATACATGCCTGGTTTGCTAGCAGACATTGCTCGACGATGAGCTGAAGCTGATATTGCTCCGGCGCGGCGCATAAGCTTTATTTCGCTGCCACTCTTAATCAATCGCATTTCATTAACCAAGTGGTCCAAATCAACAAACTCCCCGAGAGGAGGAGAACCTCTTCCACGTTGATTACGAAAACCCTTGACCCATTGCATCAATCTCTTATCAAAGTCGTCATATTTTCCCAAGCCATAATAGACCCTATCTTTGCCTTCCAGCATACCAGGCAGGATGTCGTCAAGATCAGAAATAGGGAAAGCATCATCAGCTCCATATCGCTTTCTAGCGCCTTCTGGGCCATTGAGAAAGCCGTCCCAAGTTTCTCGAACTTCGTCCTTCTCTCGACAAAACAATATGAACTCGCCTTGATCACGATTTGGGATCAACACCAATACCGAATCGGCCTCAGGGAAGCCGCTAAGATAAGTGAGTGTGGTATCTTGTTTATAGCGATGATAAGTGTCTCTTGAGCGAATCCTTTCGGGAGCTGATGTCACAACGGCAATGGTATTAGGCCCCATCATACTCATCAGGTCGCTCCGTCTGACAGCATATTCTTTATTTGTGATCAAGATGCCCCCTATCATATGTTTCGGCTTTTCAATGTGTACGCTTTTTTTTAGCGTTCACATCTATATAAATTAGTTGCACCGCAATGCGAATATACTCGACCAATTCAATATAATCGCATTCACCATCTTCGTCGAATTCAATAGAAATTCTAGCTATCGAAGCAAGGTCTTCTAGGGCCTCGTTCGCATCATCCGAAAGCTGACATTCCTTTTCCAATCCCTCCGCAAAACCCGATACATAGTTTCCGCACCACTCTCCAAGAGCTATTAACCGCTCCGATAATGGGATGTCTTCCTCTGGCAAAATCGGGATAAAAACACAGTCGGTATGTTTAATTTCCTTTATGAAAGTAAGGATGATATCTCTAAATTTACCCTCATCTTTAGAGGCCATCTCTTGGGATAACGCCAAACACTCTATCGAAATTTCGACTAATCGATCAATACCAATCGGTCCGCAGCTTATTCTCCCAGAAACAAAGCCATGAAGCATCGAAGGGCTCACCTGCACTCCCAATTCATAAAAAAAGTTTTGCAGATCCGAAAATTTCACTCGCGAGCACCTGACAATGATTTTATTATCCTATCATTGAAAATACATCAAATCATTAAACATTATTACTACCAAATAATTGACCCACACAGCATCAATGCCTATAGTTAACGCGCTAAGTAAACGCGCCACCTCATAGTAAGGTTTTGGTCTAATGAGTGAAATAGATAAATTCGAAGAAAAACTGGACCGATTGATTGAGCTGTGTCAGCAACTTAAAACTGAAAATCAATTTCTTCGCGAGCGCGAGGCCGGTTTAGTTGGGGAACGTGGTAAGCTATTAGAAAAAAATGAATTGGCTAGGCAAAAAATTCAAACGATGATCAGCCGACTCAAAAGCCTAAGTACAGAATAGTGAAAGACAATAACTTATCAATAAAAATTCGAATTCTCGACAAAGATTATCAAGTTAACTGCAAGCCCGACGAGCAGGATGCTTTGCAAGCATCTGCGACCTTGTTGAGCAACAAAATGGAAGAAATTCGCAACGTTTCGAATATCATTGGTATCGAACGAATTGCCGTTATGGCCGCCTTAAATTTGACGCATGATCTGTTACAATCAGAGGACTCTGCTAAACGCGACGCAGCAGCCTCTAAGCTTCTCGAGGCAGCTGATAACAAATTAGATTCCGTTTTATTCGAACTTGACTCCAGATGATTGTCCAACCCACCGTGCATCTCAGTGCATTAGGGAGTCTTTCACCATTGAGTATGTTATGCTTGATTTTCCTGGAGTGTTTGCCAGCCGAGAAGTCCCTGAGCCGATAATAATCCTATGGCTTCTTTTTTGACAAAGCTGTTGAGCAG
>MDTD01055629.1_pt1 | contig 16038 bp, 24 predicted proteins | sample 811221 | NCBI WGS metagenome assembly MDTD01 (sample SAMN05326646, study PRJNA326480) | marine metagenome | isolation source: seawater | place: Pacific Ocean: South West | collected 2011 | reverse complement strand
GTTTTAATCTCAATAGTGAATGTGAAATGGCTTTTTCTTACAAAGGTAGATCTTTCCAATCAATCCAGAGGAGGTTGCACTCTCAGCCCAACCTACAATAGAAATGGCATTCCCTCCCACCAATAAAGCTCTGTTCCTTAGACCGACAATTGCTTCAGAATAATTTATATTTGAAGCATAAGACAGTTTTATCACCTCAGTACAACTTCTTTCGTCTCTCAAAAGTCTGTCTGGGTGCAATGAAACATATTTAATTCCTTTCACTGGTGTTACGCCAGTACCGGCTTGCCCAGCTGCTGACGAAACTATTTTTTCGCCCAATGATGCTGTGGTTAATCCATAAGGATTGGTTCCCTGGCATGCGGTTAAAAACAATCCAAAAAAAGCTAATACTAAAATACGCATAAAATACTCTCCTTCAACTTACCCATTTAGCTTTACGACTTATCTAAAATTTTATTAGCAAATTTTAGTACTTCTACAAAAAGTTGCAAAATTGGCACAGTCGTGCGATTTTAAATAGGAGCAAGCTCATCAGAAAATTCTGATCACAAAGACCAGGCTTTCGAAAAATAAAAAATTTAGTGAATAGCGTCAGAAGACGCAGATTTGTTGGTTGAAAACAAATCATCACCAATTTCGAACAAGTCATTATGGTTTTTTGATGCCTGTCCTTGGCATTCAAAAACCTTTTCCATTTGATTTGTGATATTATTCAAAAACGTACTGGTTTTTTCCAAGCACTCAACAAGCTCTGTGTCACTTTGCATTTCGATATAATCTAATATAGCATTAGCCACTCTACTTTTAAAAATTTCAAAATTTTTAGTGCCGTTATCTAATGCTCCCAATTCGTTAGTAGTCATGATTTTTTTGTTGTTTCTTGTCTTCATTAACTCTACTCAAGATTATTTTTGACAAAGATGAAAACGACAAATTTATTGATTATTTAGAAAATAAACTTTTTTTTTCAACGGTCGTTAGATTTGAGAACAAGATAACAACGTGATAATTTTTGTAAATGGAAGACGAGTTAGAAAATAAAGAGACTGTGTCAGATGAAGCTCTAAAGCCAAAAAAGAAAAAGAAACTATTAATTCCGTGGAAAACATTAGCTATTTATATTCTTCCTGCTTTTATAGTTTTCATAGGTTTTTTTGTATTGCACAGTACTTTGGTTCAGCCCCCTTTATCCAGAGAAGAAATTGTGGCAATAATAGATAGTAGGAACAAAGAAGAGTTCCCAGATAACACTTCTGATAAGGATATTGTGGACCCAATTGAGACTACAGATGAAAAGCTGCCACAAGGTTCGGACATTCCGTTTATAGGACCCCAACACTACTATCATTTGTTTACAGGTGCCTTGGCAACCGACTTAAAGAATGGTTCTGGTATATTGACTATCGAAATTGCTGTTTCAATATTCATGGGAAAATTGAATGCCGACGCATATTTTGAAAACTTTAGAACTTTTGAGCCAGCTTTGAGGTCGGTTATTTTGGCATTAATGAGAACTAAAACGAAAACCGACCTTGATACAATTCAAGGAAAAGAGGCACTAAAACTAGAAATTCTTGAGACAATTAATAACGAATTGGTGAAGCTAGGAGCGGAGCCTGAAATTAAAACTGTTCAACTAACAAAAGTACTTTTGATTTAAGGAAACGTGCCGTGGATTTGAAAGAAACGAAACAATTAATCGTTCCAGCAGAGATAAAGTTACACACCAAGTCGGAAAAAAATAAGTCTAATACCCAAGCACTATATAATACATTATTCCCCGAGGAAGAGCAAGTAGGTGAAACTTACGCCGATAGTAACCATACTATAAAAGATATTGGCAAACACAAGTTTGGTAACGTTTCTACCTTGGACTGGATCCAGACCTGGCGAGCCTTCGAAATTAATTAGTCACTTTCCTCAGATCCAGGCAAATAACCCTTGCCTTGAATTGCTTTTGCTCCCATTTTTTGTTCTATATCTGGATTATCTTTTACAAAATCAGCGAGCTTCTCGTTGACTAGTTTTTCTGCATCTTCCAGACCATCTGCCTCTACTTCCGCTATGCCATCAATTACCCAGTGAACTTTAACTTTCATAGTTATTTTCCGTCTTTTTTATTTCCTTTTTGTCTTCGGTAGATTCTTTACTTGTAAACTCTTTGTACCGTTTTCTAGATGCGTCCTGCATTTTAATAATCGTATCAGGTTCTAGTTCTTTTTCAACTTTATCTCTTATCTCAGCAGAATTCTGCACTCCGAGCGCGCTGGCGATATTATACCAAAGATAAGCATTCTCAAAATCTTGTTCTTCGAGAACAAGCAAGTAGAAGTCACCTAATTCTGTTAACACCCCTATATCTCCGCTTTTAAACCTGGTTAACAGGTGTTCTAGTACTTTTTCTCTAACATCCTTCAATACCTTCTCCGGAACTACATCTATCAGATCTTCAGTAAGCTCTTCTGCCTTTTCTATTTTTCCAAGCTGCGATAAAAATGCCCAAAAAAGTGCCTCACTATAATTTTTCGTAATCCCCTTTCCACTACTTATCAAGAACGCTAGGTTGTATTGAGCATCATGTTCATTGTTTCTTGCTAGCTCTTCAAAGATTGCGACCGCCTCAGTGTATTTTTTTTCTTTCACATAATCTGTAGCCACTTTGAAACGTCTATCAGAATCTGTGACCTGAGCAAAAGAAATAGAGAAAAAAAATATTATCAATAGGCTACAGAAACCGAAATATCTCATTTAACGCCCTGCCATCATGACTAGTTGCAGGTAAAAAACTCGAAGTTTGAACTTTGAGCCTGGCTTTTGTTCAAAAACAACGATCCTCGGTCGATCTGTGTTTTGTTTTTGAAACTCTATAGACATATTATCTGGAAGAAAAACACCGTTAATTTCTAATGTTCTTTGTGGGTCTTTCGAGAACTCCGTATGAAAACTTGAGTCAAGCCAAACTCTTGCTAACACTTTACCTAAAATGTCGGGAAGAAGATTTCTTACTTCTTCTCTTGAATTAAGCTTAATATTTTCGTTAACAAGTTCGAACGGTTTTGTAATATCTTTGGCTCGCCCTACAGCAGGAGGAAGCACTTTCTTTATTGGAACCAACGCTTTTGAGTTTTTCTCAGACACCATCGCAATTTTTCACATTTACATCAATATATCAATATAGTTAAATCAATTTCCAAAGAAGATAAACCCAAAAAAATATATATATCAAAGTAACGACTGATGGCATGATTTTTGTATTACTTTTCTCGAAAGGAAAAACAATGCTGCCAGTAGTTAGATCAGGATTAAGCGCCGCCTCCCAAGAAATATCTGTAATTTCTAACAATATTGCTAATGCTTCATCTTTAGGTTTCAAAAGAAGCAATGCGAATTTTTCTGATATTTATACTGAAATGTCAGATGTAAGAAATGCGGACAGAATTGGAAATGGGGTTCGACAAGAGGCTCCAAGAAGAAATCATACTCAAGGATCCTTGATCTTGACAGGAAATGCTCTGGACCTTGGAATCAATGGTCAGGGTATGTTTATTCTTGACACTAGAGAAAGGTTTGGCGAGCTATCCTACACAAGAAACGGTGCAATGAATGTTAGAGAAGATGGCAAATTAGTTAATTCTGATGGCATTGCTTATCTTGATATAAACACTGAAGAAATAAACTTGCCCTTTCAAGTTTTAACTGGTGACGGCAATGAACAAAGTCTTTCAGAAGTAAAGGTTACTGCTGAAGGTTTTTTGAGAGCAACTTATGGGATAGATAATTATGTAACTATAGCTCAAGTGGGTCTAGCCAGGTTTGCCGATGAAACTCAATTGAAGTCGAAAGGCGATAATATTTTCATTGCAACTCCAGAGTCTGGTGAAGCAACAATTGGCGCAGGAAAAGGACTCGGATTCGGGAAAATAAATGCTGGTAGCCTGGAAGCATCAAATACTGATATCACAGCTGAACTGACTCTTTTACTAAGAGCTCAACAAGCATTCAATGGTTCTGCAAAAATGATGCAAGCAGATGCTGATGTTACTAGAAGACTGATGGATACATAGAAGCTATTTTAGTGGTAATATCCACGAAATATCCTTGATAACCCTACTTGTTTCCTTTTCTATGAGCAAATCACCTTTTAGATTCACTCTTAAACCTTTGTTCAAGAGCAGAACTAACGTAGCAGGTCTAACCGCTATCCTTAGTAGTAAATCCTTTGTTTTATGAAATACCTCCGCGCCAAGATAAATATTTGCTTTCATGTACGGTCTACTTATTTCTATGTCAAGTGATCCGCTGTGCTTTGGAATGAGGCTAGTAGACGGTTTAATAGTTACAGAACAGGTGCCTCTCCCAATATTCATTAGTCCACAGGATAGAGTTATCGTTTCTTCGCAGCTATACCCAATCAAATTCAACTCGGCAGTTTGAACAGACATGTGGATCGCCTGGAGTTCTTGTATTTCAACAGTCATTAAGGCTAGTATGATTTTTTTATGCTGTTTCTAAGCAGGGCAATGGCAGATTTTTTGATTTGAGACACTCTACCAGTAGTTATTTCCATGACCTCTGCTATTTCATACACATTAAGTTCTTCTACGTAGTATAGTTGAATGACCATTGCTTCCTTCGAAGGTAGATCCTTCAAAGCATGCGCAAGAATATCTTTTAGTTGAGATTTATCTAAATTTTCTTCTGGTGTACTTTCTTTAGAAACGAACCACATGGAATATTCATCGTAAACTTCATCAAGAGACTGATGTATATTAGCATTAAATGCTTTCTCCCAGTCCCTATATTCATCTAACCCAAGTCCCATTTTCTCCGCGATTTCTGATGGTGTAGGCTCTCTTTGGTTGCTAGAAATTAACGACTCTATCGCCCTTTTTTGCTTTTGTTGCATTTGAATAGTTGTACGGCAAAGATTCGAGCTTTTCCTTAGATGGTCTACTATTGCTCCTCGAATCCTTAGCACCGCGTAACTTGCAAAAGTAGCACCCTCTTTTGGGCTATATTTTTGTGCAGCAGTGACCAGTCCGAAGTACCCTATTTGCATCAAATCTTCAATTTCTATAGCAGCCCTAACTCGTCCATGCATATGCCAGGCTATCTTTTTAACCAAATTCATATTTTGAACTATTAGGTTTTCTACGTTTGGCTGTTGTTCGGGGTAGCTAGCTTTCATTTTTTTTCCAGATAATAAAATCAGCCCTTTGAGAAAAAGCGTATACCATTATGTTTATTTTCTCCAGCCTTAATGATATTTTTTGATAAACGCTGGAAAGCTAATTTTTCTAACTCGGCTTCTTTGTTAAGAACAACAGGAAGCTTCTTAATTATGGCGTTCTGTATTTTTTTCGTTCTGGGGATACCACCAGCAAAAGTCAAACTTGCATCCAAAAACTTACAAACTATATTTTGGAATTTAAGAAAAGTTTCCTTTGCCGCTTTTTCATTTTCAGCCATATTCACTACAATCGAAAAATTATGAAGATTATAATCCAAATTTGCGGTCTTTATAAAAGTATACGCATCCATAAAGCTAGTAGGTTCACTAACCAAAATTATAACTAATCTATCAACCGCCGAAGCGAATGTCATGGAGTTTTCAGATGCGCCCGCTGGTATATCAACTATTAAAGTATCTGTTTGTTTTTGAATAGGATCTAAAGATCTAATGAGCTGGTATTTTGAATTTTTCTCTATGTTTAAGATATCTATTAATCCGTTACCTCCAGAAACAAACTTTAACCCGTGAGGACCCATGTCAATAACATCTTCAATTGACATGTTATTTTTTAATACATCTCTGATTGTTTTTTTTGGGTTAATTCCTAACAATATATGAGCATTAGCTAATCCGAAGTCCGCATCAATGAGCGAAACCTTTGAGCCCATTTGAGAAAGCGTCAGTGCTAAATTTACTGCGACAGTGGTCTTACCAACACCGCCTTTTCCACTTGCTATTGCTATTGAGTTACTCATGATTTAACTCATTGATTATATAGCTCTCTAGATGACTGAACAAAACATCAGGTTCAGATAACGCCAAGGAACCTAGTATAGTCCTGGATCCGGTTAAAAATCCAATTTTTACATTTCTATCGGCTAAAACACATAATTCTCTTGGGAAAATTTGACATTCATCAACCTTGGTGAAGGCTATTATTGGATTAAAATCTTTATAATAGTTGATTTGATGATTAATAAGCTGCTTGCTGCTACCTGAAGGAATGCAGAGTATGGTAGCGACTCTGGTAGCTCCCAGTTGATTTCTTACATTTTCGATTAAATATTTACCTTCTTCTGCAATTAATGATATATCAATAATCTTTCGACCTGCACAAACGTTTGCAAAACTTCTACAATTTTCATCAATCTTGTAATTAAGTTTCTGTAAATTTAACAACTTTGAGTAATACGACAGGTCATCTCTTCCGTTCACCAGTTCGCTCTCTGCTGATACAAGTGTTGGTCTTTCTTGTCGCTTTTCCTCCATTATTCTAGCAGCAATCTTAGCGGATAGTGTTGTTTTTCCTGCACCGCTTGGGCCAACTATAAATATCACTTCGGATTTAAAAATGTCTTCAACTTCTTCACATGCAATTTTATTTGCAAAGGCCTTTAGAAAAGCGCTGCGTCCTCTGTCCAGATTCAAACCATGATACGCTGGTTTTAAAGACGAAACTATCGCCGGTGTAAATTCCAATTGCCGAAGTTTAAGGGATACGTCGCTTCCTGTTTTTTCATTTAATCCCTTTTCATCAGTAATAACCATTCCTGACAACATAGTCTGCAAATGGTTTATTTGCTCTCTAACCTTTAACATTTCAGAAGACTGGTTTTGATTAATTGAACTATTTCTGACAGCGCTAATTTCAAAGTCGTTTGTTTCTCTATTGTAAATTCGATTTCTTTGCTTTTCTCTTAAGGAATCAATTTTTGAATGTAAGACATCTGAAAAGTTACCTTTTGTGTCTTTTCGCTTTTCATAATTTGAAAAGTTATTCGTTGCTTCAATTTCCACCATATTTCCTCTTTTTGAGGTGGATATTATCAATGCATCTGGGCCAAGTTTTTTAATAACCTCTTCCATAGCACTCGAACTATCAGATGCTAGAAACTTATGTGTAGTCATTTTCTTCTCCAATATTTATAGTTCATTAAGATCCTCCATCTATTGTTCCTACAACATTTACTTTTCTATTATCTGGTAATTCAGTAAAAGATAGGACGATCAAATCCTCTACATGTTGTCGTATTATCCCTGATATTTGTCGTCGAATATTAGGTGAAACTACAAGCACTGCCGTATTTCCCTCCGAAACAAGTTTCTGATTTAGGTCAGAAATATTAGAAATCAGCTTTGTAGCCAATTCGTTATCTAAAACCAAACCTTCTTCTCCATTTTGTTTTGCCATCTTTATGAGCATATGTTCAAGCTCTGAGTTAAAGGTAATAACAGGTAACGCTTTGTTTAAAGGAGCTACTTGTTGAATTAATAGCCCTGCCAAATTTGGCCTAATTGCTTCAGCTGTTTCAATAACACTTAAATTTTTTCCTACTAATCCAGCTAAAGACTCTAAGATAATCCGCAGATCACTTATCGGTACTCTTTCAGAAAGTAATTCTCGCAAAACTCCTGTTAGATTATGCAAAGGTACTAGTTTTGGAACTAGTGACTCAACGAGACTCGGTGCAGTTTGGGAAAGGTTATCTAAAAGCGTTTGAACATCATCCTGTCCAATAAGCTTACCAGAATGCTTATAAAATATCTGACTTAGATGTGTAGCTAAAACAGACTCAGGTGCTACAACTACATATCCTTTTTCTTCTGCTTCATTTTGCTGAGAAGGTAGAACCCATGTTGCGTTCATCCCAAAAGAGGGATCCTTGACTTCAATACCATCTAGCTTAATGTTTGTATCGTCACCTGGAATAGCCAATTTTCTGTCGGGGTAAATAACGTCGTCACCAACTATTGTTTGTCCTATTCTTATTCTGTACTGGTTTGATGATAAAGTTAAATCATCGCGTATTCTTACTGGAGGAATTATAAAACCTAGAGCTTTTGAAACTTGCTTTCTTATACCGGTAATTCGCTCAACTAAAGGACCACCTGTATCATCATCTACCATCTCTACCAATCCATAACCTAATTGAACTGATACTGGTGAGTAGTCCGTCACATCTTCTAATTTAAGCTGATCACCATCACTCTCTTCTTCGATCTTATCAACTTCGTTTTCATCTCCTGATTTAATCTCTCTCTTTCTTTCCACTCTACGAGCAAGAAAGCCTGCTGTCGCTGCAACTATTGCAGATGCTATAAAGAGTAGGTTTGGCATTCCTGGAACAAAACCTATAAGCAGTAAAACAGCTGAAACTGGTATCCAAGCTCTTGATATACTAAGTTGATCACCAATATGCTCTGCCATATCCTGCTTGTCGGATACACGTGTCACTATTATCGCTGTTGAAATAGCAAGTAATAGAGACGGTATTTGTGCAACTAAACCATCTCCAATTGATAGAAGAACATAAGTCTCCGCTGCAGTTGTAATAGGCAAGTTATATTGACTAATACCGATAATTAGTCCACCAATAATATTAATTGCTAAAATTAATATAGACGCTATCGCATCGCCTTTTACAAACTTAGAAGCTCCATCCATGGAGCCATAAAAATCGGATTCTTTCGCTATTTCTTCTCTTCTCTTAGTAGCCTCTTCTGACGTCAAAACTCCAGCATTCAAGTCGGCATCGATTGCCATTTGTTTGCCCGGCATAGCATCTAAAGTAAATCTAGCCGTAACTTCGGAAACTCTTCCTGCACCTTTAGTGATAACAATTAAGTTTATTATGACGAGGATAATAAATACAAAAATCCCTACCGCATAATTACCAGATACTATAAAATTTCCAAAAGCTTCAATTATCTGCCCAGCTGCGTCGTTACCATTATGCCCCTGGCTTAGCACAATTCGCGTTGAAGCTACATTGAGTGCTAATCTCAAGACAGTTGCTATTAATAACAGACTTGGAAAACTAGAAAACTCTAGCGGTCTAAAGGTATGCATAGCAACCATTAAAATAACTAGAGATATCAGTATATTAGAAACGAAAAAAACGTCGAGCAAAAAGACTGGAAGAGGTAATACCATCATTGCAACAAGCGCAATAATACCCAACGGTAAGATACCAGATCTGATTATATCTGAAAAACTGCCAGTCAATGATGTACTGTTCTTTGTCAATTCCATGACTCTTGTTTCTCCCTGTCAAAAATAAGTCATTCGTTTCAATAGCGTTAAGAAATTACTCGTAAAATACATTGAAAGACCGTTTTAACCATTTTTTTTGCCTTCGAGTTAAGAAAGAAGCAACAACCATGCCATTCTTTATTTCAAAAAAAACAAATTAAAGGGAAAATGGCATAAAAAATGCAGACGGCTAATACGCTTTTAAAAGATAAGGTTGTAAAATGAATAAAGAGAAAATGATAAAAAAGTTTATTCCAGCTTTAGGCCTAGCCTTAGTTATAGGTGGGTGTCAGTCCAGTTTTTTGACTAACATGGATGATAAAGGCACGACGTCAACTTTGAATGTTTTAAGTAATAAGGGTGAAGACGCCGCGCATCTCGCTGCAATAAATGAAGTATTGGACGCATCGGTAGATAATGTACCTACCATAAGCGCAATGGGCTATGCGGTAGTATCGTCACAACCTGGACGTTCTGCAAATCAAAAAAGATTAATGGCAATTAGGTCTGCGAGAATGGCAGCGATGCGGGATCTTGCAGAACAAATTCATGGCCTTAAAGTTGAGGGTAATACTACTGTTATTGATTTAATGGTACAAAATGACACCTTCAGAGGCATTGTCTCCGGTACAATAAGGGGAGCAAGAACAGTTCGGATCAATCCCACAGGCAGTGATACCTATGAGGTACTTTTAGAAATAGATAAGGATACTCTTAGCTATTTGCTCAGACAAGCACGTAGCGTAGCATAGAGACGCAAGCATTGATTATGAGATCACTGGTTATTTACTTAGTATTGATTGTATCGCTCATTTATTCTGCGGCAACTAGTGTAGCCTTTGCTAAAGATACACTCAGATTTATAGAGACTTCAGGGCGCGCGGTTATTGAAGACGATGGCTCCATTGATATTTCTCGCCGTCGAGCACTTGAAGAAGCATTGTATTTAGCAGCTCTTCATGGGGGTGCTAAGATAAACGGATTTTCGGCGGTAAACACTGATACGTCTATACAGGAGAACTTGGTTGTGCAGCCGTCAAGTCAGATACTTGATTACACTATCATTTCGGAGAAGAAAACAGATACTCATTTCATGATAAAAATAAGATCTGCAGTTGGGCAACTAAAAGTGAAAAGTTGCAAAAATAAAGGATTAAAAAGCTTATCTATTTATAAGCCGATTATTAATATTGATCCTTCTGCTCCATATTGGACTAATTCGCTTGCTGATGAATTGATAAAAAGTATCGTGGACTCATTTAAATCTGCTAAGGACGTAAATCTCACAAATAATTCCTATGTTGCACTGGATCGAACGCAACTACTAAGTACCAACGATGATTATGACTATATCTCTCTAACTTCAGGACGGGAAAAGACACAATATGGGGATTATGCAACAGTTTTATCAATATCAATTTCCCACAAGAAAGAGTTAGTTGGCTTTACCGAATATAATAGTCTTGTTATCACCTTTACTTCTGATGTCTACGAAGGGGAAACCTACTCATTATCTTTCTCTGAAACCAAGTCAATAGAAGCATTATTTTCCTCTAATGGGCCATGGAGAACTATTAATTTATTATTAAAAACAAATAGAGAAAATATTATTGAGCCGATTTCAATTGCAGCTAGAGAGCATTCGAAAGACGTCATTAACAATCTTACTTGCAAAAAAATCAATAGCATTATAACCGTCAAAAATGGTAGAATAGAGGTACCTCTTGGCAAAAGACATGGGATTAAGTCATCTACATTGGCTATAACCAAAGGCGAACAAACTCCTTTTAACGTTTTAAGGGTGGAACAGGTGTCAGAGAACAAATCTGTGTTGGTACCCCTGAATAATGCATTAGAATTTAGTAAACTGAATGGACAATCAATTCAATTCTTGGATAATATGTGATGTTAAAAAAATATACTTTCTTGCCCTTTTTTTTAATTACTTTTTCTTTCGTTAACTATTTAGTCGCTGAGCCATTTGTTGTTCTGCAGTATAATAATGCCTCTGAATTATCGGATAGATCAAATGTGTTCGCTCAAAACCCCGATTATTCAGATAAGCACATGATTATGCCTGGAGAAAGTTTAAATTTAATAATCGAAAAATACTATGATGGAAGTGGACTCAATACATATTTTTTACAGCTCGCGATAGTATCATTAAATAAGCATGCATTTAGAAATAGAAACGTTAACTATATGATTGCCGATGAGACTATTCATCTCCCAAGCATAAATCAAATTACAAAGCTTATGAAGGGCATCGAATTTCAATTAGATGAGGAAGTAAATTACGGCCAGAATAATATTTACTATTTTGGAGGTTAAAGTGGTAGGTTTGAGAATATTTATCTTGGTAGTAATTTGGTGCGTGTTCGGATCTCAAAGCATAGCATCGCAGCAAAAGGTCTCTGGTTCCGTTTTAGCCAACTTAGTAACTCAGCAACTAAAAAAAGAAGGATTAAGTGCTAAACCTATTATAAGAAAAGATAGAGTTTTTTATGGATGCGAAAGTGAAAATATCATTGTCTCGAAAAGAGATAAATCATGGAAAACAATTAAAATTACTTGCAGAACTAATAAATTATGGAGCTATGCATTTAGGAATAAAATAGCACAGCCTGTTATAATTGAAAAACATGAAGACCTTAAAAAAACAAAAAAGCACAGCAGCCCAAAAAATACAAAGAAAGTTTTCGTATTGAAAAATTCAAAACTTAAAGGAGATACGATTAAAAAGTCAGATTTAGTTTTGTCCGAGAGAAATAAAGTTATGTTGAATGGAGCTATTAATGATTTACAATCAGTTCTGGGAAAAAGGCTAAAAAAAAGCATGAGAAAAGGCGCTGTTTTAAAAGCCAATCATTTAAAACCAGACTGGCTAGTTCATAAAAATCAGAGAATTATAATTGAGCATAGTATTGGTGCAATATCCGTAAAAATGGAAGGAATCGCGCTTAGTAATGGCGCAAAAGGGGACAGAGTATTAGCAAAAAACATCTCTAGTAAAAAAATTATTGAAGGTTTTGTAAAAAGTGCAAAAAAAATATCAGTTTTTAATAAAATTTAGTAAATTTATGTCGTAAAGTTAAACAAGGAGAAAAGAAATGGTCGGATCTATAAAAAATTTTACTGGGCAGAGAGTAGATATGTCAAAGGGAATGACAGAAGGCAAAGTTCAGTCTGAGAAATTGGATAACTCCAGTGTTGCCGCTATTTCTGGATCTAAGGTTGATGCTGTATTGACGAGTGAATCAAGAAAGGCATTAAAAGTCATGGCTGAAAACCCATCAATAAATATGGAAGCTGTTGAAAGAATTAAGCAAAAAATTAAGAATGGTGAATATCCTATCGATTTTGATAAGCTAGCAGATAAGTTGCTAGAATCTTATTGGAATTCGGAATCTAAATAAATTTACTTTTTTTAAATTTAGTAGACATGAGTTTACCAACAGCACATAACTTCGTTATTCAAAACTTTATTCAGAATTTGGTTTCTTTAGAGGCGAATTTTCTAAAGCCAGATGTTTTATTAAAATTACTTAATAAAACAGAGTTAGCAGTGGCCGAAATTGTTGAAATTTTGAGCAATGAAGAGCTAACTCACGAATTCTTAGGAAAAGAAAAAGAGAATATAAAGTTAATTATTGAAAAACTCTCCGTATTAGAGAAAAATTCAAATGAAAAGTTAAATTGGGCAAACCAGTTTTCAAATTATCTACAAAAAAGCATCAACACAAAATAGCTTGTTTTGAGAAAATATTTCAATACAATCTTCACTGATGGATCTTCAAGTTATAATATTGGATTATGTTCTAACTGAAAGAGCTGGAATGATATTACTCCTGATAGCTCTAATTTCCTTCGTATTTCAACAAAATAAATCACTTCAGGCAATTGAGAAAGATCTTTCAAACCTCGTTGATAAAATAAATAAACTAGTAAACCGGAGTGAGGATACAACTTCAGATCTTAGTTCACTTAGCTCAAGAATATCAAATCTTTCGGGGGCTGTGTCTGAGGCAAATAATGTAGCAGAGAGTACAAAGAAAGAGTTAAATATGCTTGCTGAGGGCATAACTAGCGAAACGATTTTTAATGAAGCAATAGACCTAGCTAGAAAAGGCAGATCTGTAGAAGAAATCGTAGCCCAAACGAAGCTAAGCAAGGACCAAGCTGAAACAATTGTCAGATTTCATGGCTCTAAAAACTAGAAATTTTATTATCTTTAAGATTTTTAGTTTTCACTTGATCATTCTTCAATAAATTCGAAATCTCTGAATTAATACCAACTTTCTATACTTTATTATTCTCAAGATTTACCGGTTTACCAGAAACAGCATCCGCCTCAACTTCTCCAGCAACACCTTCCTCAGAAACAGCATCCGCCTCAACTTCTCCAGCAACTCCTTCCTCAGAAACAGCATCCGCCTCTACTTCTTCAGCAACACCTTCTTCAGAAACAGCATCCGCCTCTACTTCTCCAGCAACACCTTCTTCAGAAACAGCATCCGCCTCTACTTCTTCAGCAACACCTTCTTCAGAAACAGCATCCGCCTCAACTTTATGATATTCTTCTTCTAGACCTTCTTCAGACTTAAATTGCCGGCTTTCCTCAGTCGACATAAACTCTGCCTTGCCTGACTCTATTAGTTTTTCACCATCTTCCCTTTTTACATCAATAACTACTCCAGCAGGGAAGCGAACGCCGTTTACTTCACTTGAGTCTACTATTCTTAAGCGCATCCACGATTTATTATTACCGAGTACCTCTGGTTCCTTAACATCTGAAACCGAAGCCAACGTATTATCCAAATCAAATCCACTCCGTTTATTAGATAATTCATCGAGTTGGTCTTCCATTACGTTGCCAGCTAATAAAGCAAGCCTTTTTCGTAAAATGTAGACCCTTGCGGCCATCGCACTAAGCCTTGATAAGCTATCCTTCTCGCCCTCTATTACAGCTTTATAAAAAGTAATTTGTTCTTCAAAGCTTTTGTCAGCATATTTTACTAACAGTTCATCTCTTGCACTCAATATTATTGGGTCCAAGGGAACAGGATCGCTTTGATCAAAATTAATTGGCGTTTCTGAGGAAGTCATTTTTTTTTCCTTTGTTTATCAAGTTGGCATTTTATTTGCAATTTTCACACCAGAAATAAAAAATATTGATAATTACAACGTCGAAATAACTAATAATGAAAACAATTGAAAATCACCTGAGTATACACTCAAATGCTCTAAATTTAAGAGGAAAAAGGAATAAGATACTTGCATCCAATATTGCAAACGCTGCAACCCCTCATTTTAAGGCTCGTGATATAGATTTCGATGTCGAAATGAGAAAAAAAGAAAAAATTGGTAATATTTCAGTTAATCATGAAAAGCATTTTGCTCTTTTAACAAAAGTTAGACCAAATGATGTTATGTTTAGAGAGCCATTAAATCCTTCGCTTGACGGAAATACTGTCGAAATGGCCGTTGAGCAAATGGAGTTCTCAGAAAACGTTGTCAGATATCAAACTACACTTCAGTTTTTAACGAATAAAATTTCGGGACTTATGTCCGCAATTAAAGGTGAATAATGAGTTCTGTAAAAAACATATTTGACGTTTCAGGACGAGCTATGGCAGCTCAAATGATTAGGTTGAATACTGTCGCAAGTAATCTTGCAAACTCAAATAATATTTCCAGCACCAGTGAAGGAGCTTACCGACCACTAAAGCCCATTTTTAAGACAATATATTCTGATAAGCTTCATGATAATGGTATTGCAACTGTTGATGCAATAAATGTCAGGGAACTTAATAGAGAACCAGAAAGAGTTTATATGCCTGATCATCCAAAAGCTAATGAAGATGGCTATATATTTAATGCAGCAGTTAACATAGAGGAAGAAATGGTAGAGATGCTTGAAGCCAGTCGTCAATACCAAAACAATATTGAAGTTATCTCAACTTTAAGAGCTTTAATGGTGAGAACAATAAATATAGGAAAGTAATTTTGGAGTACGAATATGTCTAGTATAGAGAGTAACAATCAATCACTTAATAATATTTTAGAAAAGATTGGGGTAAAGACACCCGAAAATGCAGCTACAAAACCTAAAAGTAGCCTTGGGCAAGAAGATTTTCTCAAACTAATGACAACACAGCTACAAAATCAGGACCCCTTTGCTCCAATGGAGAATGGAGAGTTTATCGCCCAAATGGCCCAGTTTTCAACTGTTACAGGGATTACAGAAATGGGGCAAACGCTAAAGGGATTATCGGATAAGCTAAATGAATTCAGAATAGCTACCGCATCTGATCTTTTAGGAAACTCAGTACTTGTGCCAGGAAACATAGTTAGACCTAGTAAAGACGGTGAGATACATGGAATAATCGATCTACCAGCACCGTCGAGTGAAACTTCGGTTGCATTTTTCGACAGCACCGGTGAGCTTGTTCATTCGGTAGATCTTGGTTCTAATGGAAGAGGCCTGGTGGGATTTGAATGGTTAAATATTCCAGAAGAAATTGTGGATAAGGACGAGCCTCTACGGGTTGAAGCATACATTAATACTGGTAAGGGTTCAGAGGGATTGACTCCTTCAGTTTTCTCTGAAGTGATTGCCGCTAGTTTGGATAAAAAGGGCCAAGGTGTAACTATCGATGTAAAGGATTTTGGTGAGATGGCTGCAGCCGATGTCATCAAGTTTAGAAATTAAATAAAATATTGAGTTAAGTAAAACGGAGTAAAAAATGTCATTCTATACAGCATTAAC
>MDTD01157240.1_pt1 | contig 16041 bp, 15 predicted proteins | sample 811221 | NCBI WGS metagenome assembly MDTD01 (sample SAMN05326646, study PRJNA326480) | marine metagenome | isolation source: seawater | place: Pacific Ocean: South West | collected 2011 | reverse complement strand
CAAATACGCCTCTATCTGACAAAAATTGCATTACATGAGAACCAAAACCTCCTATTGATCCCTCCTCAATAGTTATTAAAACCTCATGATTTGTAGCAACCTCTATAATAAGTTTTTCATCAATTGGTTTTGCAAATCTCGCATCCACTATTGTACAATTTATCCCTTTTGTTAAAAGTTTATCAGAAGCTTTTTTGCATTCTTCTAATCGTGTGCCAAAATTAATTAAAGCAACCTTTTTTCCCTCTCTGATAACTCTTCCTTTTCCAATTTCTAAAATTTCATTTGTTGAAGGTAATGCAACACCTAAACCATTTCCTCTTGGATATCTAAAAGCTGAAGGACGATCATTTATATTAACTGAGGTATTTATCATTTTTACTAATTCTGACTCATCACTTGCTGCCATAACAATAAAGTTAGGTAATGTTGAAAGATAAGTAATATCAAAAGAACCAGCGTGTGTTGGTCCATCTGCTCCTACTAATCCAGCTCTATCTATGGCAAATCTTACTGGCAATGATTGTAAGGCAACATCATGAACAACTTGATCATAAGCTCTTTGAAGAAAAGTTGAGTAAATTGCAGCATAAGGCTTATAGCCTTCGGTAGCTAATCCCGCTGCAAACGTAACAGCGTGCTGTTCAGCAATACCAACGTCAAAAGTACGCTCGGGGAATTTTTTTTCAAATAAGTTAAGGCCCGTGCCTGACGGCATTGCACCAGTAATTCCAATAATTTTAGTATCTAATTCTGCGTGTTTTATTAATGTTTCAGCAAAAACTTTTGTATAAGAAGGAGCAATTGACTTAGATTTTGTTTGTTCTCCTGTTGCCACATTAAATTTTGAAACTCCATGATATTTATCACCGGAGTCCTCCGCAGGTTTATATCCTTTACCTTTTTGAGTTCTCAGATGAATTAAAATTGGACCATCATGATTAGAATTTTTTACATTTTCGAAAATTTGAACAAGATTATCAACATCGTGTCCATCAATTGGGCCAACATAGTAAAAACCAAGTTCATTAAATAAAGTTCCCCCGGTAACAATATTTCTAAGCATGTCTTCTGCTTTGCCAGCTTTTTGACTAAATCGTTTCGAAAATGCAGATATCACCATTTTGATAGTTTCTCTTAAGCTAAAATATAATTTACCAGACAATAATTTTGCTAAATAGTTGCTCATCGCTCCGACTGGTCTTGCTATAGACATGTCATTATCATTGAGAATTACAATTAACTTAGATTTTAAAGCGCCTGCATTGTTCATTGCTTCGTATGCCATTCCTGCACTCATTGCTCCGTCACCAATAACAGCCACAACATTATTTTTGTCATTTGATAATTTTTTTGCAACAGCCATTCCAAGTGTTGAAGATATAGAGGTGGAGCTATGTGCTGCTCCAAAAGGATCATATTCACTCTCGGTTCTTTTAGTAAATCCAGATAAACCACCACCCTTTCGAAGAGTTTTAATCCTATCTCGCCTTCCAGTAATAATTTTATGTGGGTAGCATTGATGACTAACATCCCACACTAATTTATCTTTTGGAGTATCAAAAACATAATGCAAAGCTATAGTTAATTCAACTACACCTAAACCAGCGCCTAAATGTCCCCCAGTTTCAGAAACTACATCAATAAGCTCATCTCTCAATTCATCTGAAATTTGTCTTAAATCCTCTTTTTTAAATTTTCTCAAGTCAGCAGGAAAATTTATTTGTTTAATTAGTCTACCCATTAAAACTTTCTATCCAATATAAATTCAATTGTATTAGTTAAATCATTTGCTTTTTTTCCATGTTTTTTTAATTTACGCAATATTTTTTTCTTTAAATTATTGGCGTACATGTATGCTTTTTTTTCACCCATTAAATTCAATAATGTGGATTTACCTTTTTTATTATCTTTTTTAACAGGTTTGCCAATTAATTTTCTTGAACCTTTATTGTCCAAAAAATCATCAGCTAATTGGAAAAGAAACCCAATTTCCTCTCCTAAATTACTTAAAAAATTTTTTTCCTTTTCACTCTTTTTTGCAACTGCTCCAACAGCATATAAACAAAAATTAAATAATTTTCCTGTTTTTTTCTTTTGCATATCAATTATTTGGTTTATTTTTTTTTTCTTATTCTCATATTTTAAATCTAATTCTTGACCTCCAGCTATACCTGTATGTCCAGAACACTTTGCTAAAAAACTGATAATATCATTTTTAATTTTTGAATTAATAATATATTTTTTATCTGCGATAATCTCAAAGGCAAGTGTAAGAAGGGAGCTCCCTGCTAATACTGCAGATGCTTCTCCAAATTTGATATGTGTTGATGGTTTTCCCCTCCTAATTTTATCATTGTCCATACAAGGAAGATCATCGTGAATTAAAGAATATGAGTGAATGCATTCTACGGCAGCACAAATATTTAAAAGTTTCTTATGACCTATATTAAATATTTTTGCAGTGTCAAAAATTATAGTTGTTCTAATTTTTTTTCCTCCTGAGATAACTCCATATTTCATAGGTTTTATTAGTAAAGAGTTTTTTTGAACTTTTAAAAAGTTTATTAAAAATTTATCTATTTTTTTAGCGTTGCTTATTAATTTTCTCTCAACCATTATTTTTTCTTATCCGAAAGTTGCTTAAATTTTTTTTTAAATAACAAATCGATGTGTTTATTTAAATAAATTAACCTTTGGTAGTCATTCACAGATTGTTCTAGGTTAGTGGCCTGATTTTCTAATTTATTCAAAATTTTATCAATTTCTTCCCTGGCCTCTTTTAATGATTTACTTTTTATGTCACCTGGAATATTTTCATTTTTCATTTAATAAATAATAATAACATTATGAAAAATAGCTATTCAAATATCTTTGCTTTCAACAAAAAAATTCTTAGAAAAACTATAAATGAATTAAAAAATGGTAACGTTGTAGGACTACCAACTGAAACTGTCTATGGTCTAGGAGGAAATGCTTACCAAAAAAATGCAATAAAAAAAATATTCAAGTTAAAAAATAGGTCTAAATCGAATCCTTTAATAGTTCATTATTACAACTTAAAAAGTGCACTAGATGATGTAGAATCAAATCAAACTTTTATAAAATTATTTAAAAAGTTTTGTCCAGGACCAATTACATTCATTTTAAAAAAAAAAGTTGATTCTAAAATAACCCCTATAGCTTGTGCTAAATTGAATACTATAGCTATTAGATTCCCAAAACATAAAATTATTAGATCTATCTTGAAAGAGATAAATTTTCCATTGGCGATGCCAAGTGCCAATAAATCTACAAAATTAAGTCCTGTAAACGCAAAAGATGTTTTTGAAGAATTTGATAATAAAATCAAATTGATTTTAGATGGTGGTAGATCTAAAATTGGAATTGAGTCTACAGTCATTGATTTAACACATACTCCAAGAATATTAAGACCAGGAATAATCGAAAAAAAAATTATTGAAAAAACTTTAAATATAAAGATTAAGCCTAACCTTGGATCCAAAAAAATTATTTCACCAGGAATGTCAATTAAACATTATTCACCAGGTATACCTGTTGCAATCAATCAAAATAAACATGATGGAAAAAGTGCATTTATATATATTGGTAAAAAATTTAGGAATAAAAAGAATTTTTTTAGTCTTAGTAAAAATTTTGACTTAAAAAACGCTGCGTCAAATTTATACAAAACTTTAAGAATTATTAAAAACAAAGGTTATAAAAAGATACAAATAATAAAAATTCCAAATAAAGGCTCTGGAATAGCAATTAATGATAGAATAAAACGTGCATCAAAACTAAAATGAAATTAGAAGTTAAAAATATTGTAAAAAAATTTGATAGCACAATAGCCGTTAATAATATTAGTTTTGAGATAAAAAGTAATAAAACTTTAGGATTGCTGGGTCCTAATGGATGTGGAAAAACGACATCAATTGGAATGATGTTAGGATTAATTACTCCATCAAGTGGTCAAATTTTTATTGATGAAATTAAACTAGAGCCCAAAAATAGAATTAAACTGCTAGGTCAGATGAACTTTGCTTCTCCTTATATAGAGTTACCAAAAAAACTAACTGTCAAACAAAATCTTGAAGTTTATGCAAGATTGTATGGAGTCAAAAGAATAAAAAAAAGAATAGACGAAATGGTAGATAATTTAAATTTGCAGAAATTTTTAAATAAAAAAACTGGTGAATTATCGTCAGGTCAGAAAAATCGAGTTGCTTTAGCTAAATCCTTAATCAATAAACCTAGATTATTATTTTTAGATGAACCTACGGCTAGCCTTGACCCAGATGTAGGAGATTTTGTCAGAGAATACATTGAAAAATATAAAAAAGATAACGAACTTACAATATTGCTTGCTTCACATAATATGAGAGAAGTAGAGAGATTATGCGATGAAATAATTATGATGAAACAAGGCCAAATAGTAGACAGTGGCACTTGCAGCGATTTAATTCAAAAGCATGGAAGAGAAAATTTAGAAGACACATTTTTGAAAATAGCTAGGAGCAAAAATGAGCTGGTATAAAATTTTTGCTTTAAGCTTAAGACATATCTATTTGATTAAAGGTTCATTTCCAAGAATTCTAGATTTGATTTATTGGCCTACAATACAAATATTTCTTTGGGGATTTATATCGAAATTTTTTACCTTAAGTTCTTCATATTATGAAAATACTGTAGGAGTAATTTTGACTGCTGCTATTCTTTATGATTTTCTTTTTAGATCCAGTATTAGTTATAATATGATGTTTCTAGAAGAGATATGGAGTAGAAATTTTACTAATCTTTTCATTGCGCCAATTAAGCTAAGTGAAATTATTGCAGCACTAACCTTCACTGCAATTTTTAGAACCTTAATTGGTTTAGTGCCTGCAGCTTTATTAGCTATACCTCTTTTTGGAGTATCAATTTATAAAATTGGGCCTCCGCTTATTTTTTTATTAATAACCCTTTATATTTTTGGTGTCACTTTAGGCCTTTTAGTAACTTCAGGTTTAATAAGATTTGGTCCCTCTTTTGAAAATATAGCTTGGGCGAGTTTATTTTTTTTAGCTCCGTTAGGGTGTATTTATTATCCAATTGAAATACTTCCAAACTGGTTACAAATTATAGCAAAATTACTCCCTTTAGTTCATATTTTTGAGGAGATGAGAAATATCTTAATTTATGATATTATAAACTACTCTCAAATAATAAAAGCTATCCTCATATCATTAGCATATTTTGTTATTGGGGTGATTGTTTTTTATTTGTCATATGATGGGGCAAAAAAAAGGGGAACATTAATTAATATGGGTGAATAGTTATGCATAAAAATATTGATGAAATTAAAAGGTTAGAAAGCGCGCCACAGGTCATCAAGAATCTTTTTAACAAAAAGGAAATTGAAAAATTTCTTGATTTATACAAAAAATTACCAACTACAGTTCATAACAAAAAGCAAAATGTAGTAAAGAAAAGATGGCTAAAAGACTATAGTGATGAACTTGAAGGTCTTTTTTACGAAAAAGTAAAAAATGAAATCGGAGACTTTAAGATGGATAATCTAAAAGATGAAAATAAACAAGATATTTTAGGTCTTTTTCAAGAGAGTTATAACCCTATTGGATTGCATGTTGACGCAGGATTTAACTTAGATGAGATTATTTTTAAGCAAACCTTAATTCCTCTAACATCGAGAGGAAGTACAGTTATATTCAAAAATAAATTCTACGGAAACTCTACAAATTTCACTATTGATGAAAAAGAATTAAAAGTTAAAGATCTAAAATATGGTCAAAATATTAGATCTTCAGAACACTTAAACATTTACGAAAAAAAACCTTTTGATAAAAAAGATCATGAAAAATATTTAAAACATGAAAAAATTGAAAATTTGATTGGTTTAGAAATTGATTTAGTTTATGAGTGGGAGTTAGGTTCAATGCTAATTTTTGATAGAACAAGATTACATTGCTCTTCATGTATAATCGATGGGAAAAAAATAGGTCTTACAACTTTTACCAAAAAATAAAAGATGGCGATTTACGACTGTTTTCAATATTTTAATGAAGATCATATGGTAGATCTAAGAATGAATATTTTAAATGAAGATGTCGATTTTTTTGTAATATCTGAGTCAACTAAAACTCACCAAGGAAATAGTAAAAAACTTAATTTTAATAAAAATAATTTTAAAAAATACGAAAATAAAATAATTTATATAGTTGCTGATTTTGAAAAAGATAAAAACTTTATTAATCATAAAGGAGGTGAGTCGATAATTGAGCAACATCAAAGAAATAATTTATTAAATGGATTAAAAAAAGCGAGTGATAATGACTTAATTATACTTTCCGACTCAGATGAAGTGCCTGACTTAAAAAAAATTAATCAAATTAAACCTAAGACAAAATATACTGCATTTTCTCAAAAAATGTTTATGTATAAGCTCAATTTACAAAACCTTAGTGAAAATAACTGGATTGGATCAAAAATTTGCTTAAAAAAAAATTTATCTCAACCTCAAAAATTAAGAAATTTAAAGTTTAAGAAATATCCATTTTGGAGGTTAGATAAAAGAAATTTACAAATTATTAATGGAGGTTGGCATTTTTCTTTTTTACAAAGTCCAGAAGATATCTCAAAAAAAATTCAATCTTATTCTCATGGTGAATTTAACACAAAAAGTAATACTGATATTAATAAAATTAATCAAAAAATTAAAAATAATTTAGATATATTTGATAGAGGTTTTAAATTAAAAAATATTCCTATCGATGAAAGTTTTCCAGAATATATAGTAAAAAATAAAGAATCTTTAAAAAATTGGATAGTTTCGTAAAATCTTATATTTAGGAATGTATGAAAAAAAATTTAATTTTATCAGCTGCAATTGGATATAATTTTTCACAAATTGAGTTTTTTTTAAAAAGTTTGAGAAAATTTTATAAAGACGAAATTTGTCTTATCGTAAGCCAAAATAATTTTGAGTTAGAGCAAAAATTAAAAAAATTTAATTGTGATATGATAAAATCAAATATTGATAAAAAAAAAATTCAATTTGAAAGATATGGCGTTTATTCAGAGTTTTTAAAGGATAAAGAATATAAAAATATTCTTTTGTGTGACAGTAGAGATATTTATTTTCAAGACGATCCTTTTCATTACAATTTTGGTGGATCAATTAATTTTTTTTTAGAGGATAATTTAATAAAAAATTGTCCTTTCAACTCTAATTGGATACTTAAAACTTATGGTAAAAAAGGATTTAAACAAATTTTTGATAAAACTATTTTATGCTCTGGCACTGTTCTTGGAAAGAGTGAAAAAATTAAAGAATACTTACTTTTAATGAAAAAGAATATTTTAAAATACAAATATAAAAAAAGAATTAAATACCTTTTCACGTTTAGAACAGATCCTGAGGGAAGAGGTTGTGATCAAGGTCACGCTAATTATATTGTTCATAATTCATTAATAAAAAACGCTGTGCTTCATTCAAATAATGATGGTCCTTTTGCAACGGCATTTTATTTAAAAAAAATAAGATTTGATCAAAAATATAGATTAATTAATCATTCAGGTAATCATTATTTGTTAGTACACCAATATGATAAACGTTGGAAGGAATTTTCAGATAATGTAAAAAAATTTGAACAGAATCTTTAAATTTATGCGAAACTCAATTTTAATTTTTTTAATAAGTTTAACTTTATTTTTTTCTGTTGATTTTCTTTTAGGAAATAAGATACTTAATTTGCTATATTCTTTTGAGACCATTGATAGCCCAGAGGAAATAAGAAAAAAAAGATTGAGAATTCAAAATAAAGAAAGAGAGTATAGAATTAAAAATCCATATTTTCATCATACTCTAAAAGCAAATGTAAAAACTAAATCATATTGGGGAAATTTAGAATATTCAACATGCACAAATAATTATGGATTTAGAGTAGATTGTGATAATGAAAAAAATAAAGAAAATTCTCGACAAATAATTTTTATAGGTGATAGTTTTACTGAAGGTTTGGGATTAGAATATAATAAAACATTTGTTGGTTTATATAAAAATTTTACTAATTTTAATGTTTTGAACATGGGCGTCACATCTTATAGTCCAATTATATATTACAATAAAATAAAATATTATTTAGAAAAAGGTCTTAAAATTGACCACGTTGTTGTTTTTTTAGATATTAGCGATATTGATGATGAAGCAAATTATTATGAAAAATGTAATAATAGTTTAAAAATTTGTGACAGAAAAACTGAAGATACTAATAAAAATTTAGTGCAGATTGAGAAGGATTTTATTCGGGATAATTTTCCCCTTTCAAACTTTGTTTCTTTAAAAACTAAAGAACTAAAAAGAAAAATTAAACCAAAAAACTACATTTATAGGGAAGATTTTAAGAGAAGCGCTTGGACATATCAAAACAATAAAGAAAATTATCAATTAGGAATTGATAACTCTTTAAAATACATGAGTTTTTTAAGCAATGTTTTAAAAAAGAAAAATATTAAATTGTCTTTAGCAGTCTACCCTCATCCTGCTACTTTAATACATGACATTGAGGATTCTAAACATGTCAGTATTTGGAGAAAATTTTGTATTAACAAATGCACTAATTTTATAAATTTATTTCCTATCTTTTTTAACGAAATTAAAAATAACAATCAAATGAAAATAATTAAAAAGTATTACATCCATAACGATATCCATTTTAATGAAGCAGGTAATAGAAAAATATTTAATTATATAAAAAAATATAATTTTGGTGCGCCGGATAGGAGTCGAACCCATAACCTCCGGAGCCGAAATCCGGCGCTCTATCCAGTTGAAGCTACCGGCGCATAATAATTACTTTAAAGTAATTTATGAATAACACAATTAAATTTTTAGTGAATCAAAGTGATAATGGTAAGAGACTTGATATTTTTTTAGCAAAAAATATAAAAGATTTTACAAGATCGTATATAAAAAAATTAATTGAAAATAATCAAGTAACTTTAAATAACTCTCTTTACTCTTCGCCATCAACGATAATCAGACATAAAGACGAAATAATCGTAAAGATATCAAAAAAAAGCAACATAAAACTCACTCCAGAAAATATTCCATTAGATGTGTTATATGAAGATAAAGATATAATTGTTATTAATAAGGCAAAAGGAATGGTTGTTCATCCCGGTGCTGGAAATAAATGTAGAACCCTTGTTAATGCATTAATATTTAAATACAAGAATGAGTTATCCGATTTAAATGGATCTTTAAGACCTGGAATTGTTCACAGAATTGATAAAGAAACAAGCGGAGTACTTGTCATTGCTAAAAATAATATTTCTCACGCTAACTTAGGTGAACAATTTAGTAAACATACGATCAAACGAAAATATCTTTGCTTGGTGTGGGGCGTTGTCAGGCCCCTTAAAGGTAGAATTAAAACATTAATTACAAGAGACAAAAAAAACCGTCAATTAATGACTGTAAGTGATATAAGGGGAAAAAAAGCTATTACCAATTATAAAACTTTAAAAGTTTTTAATTTAAAAGATATTCCAAAAATAAGCTTGATAGAGTGTGAGTTGGAAACTGGCCGTACTCATCAAATAAGAGTTCATTTAAAATACAAAGGTACTTCATTACTTGGAGACAAACAATATGGTAAGAAGAATGTTAGATTTAAAAAAATTAACAAAGATTTTTTTGACATTTTAAGTAAATTAACCGGTCAAGTTTTACATGCGAAAACTTTAGAATTTGTCCATCCAAGAACAAAAAAATGTTTAATTTTTAACTCTAAACTTCCAGTAAGTTTTAAAAAAATATTGAATTTACTTGAAAATTTAAGTGGTTGAAAAATTTAGATAAGTATATAAATCAGGATGATGGTTAAGAAAAACTACAATATGAGCAACCTTCCCATTCCGTCCGTTGGTGGACTATCTGTTTATTTAGCTCAAATTAAGAAATTTCCAATGCTTGATGCTGAAGAAGAATACATGTTGGCAAAAAACTGGAGGGAAAACGGTAATTTAAAATCAGCTCATAAATTAGTTACTAGTCATCTAAGATTAGTAGCAAAAATTGCTATGGGATATCGTGGTTATGGGCTTCCTGTTAACGAATTAATTTCAGAGGGTAATTTAGGTTTAATGCAGGCAGTAAAAAAATTTGATCCTGATAAAGGATTTCGGCTAGCAACTTATGCAATGTGGTGGATTAAAGCTGCAATACAAGAATACGTTTTAAGATCGTGGAGTTTGGTAAAAATGGGAACCACTACCGCACAAAAAAAACTTTTTTTCAATTTAAAAAAATTAAAAAATCAAATTGCTCCTGGTCAAGATGGTGATTTAAAAGACGATCAAGTGAATGAAATATCTAGGAGGCTAGACGTAGATTCTAATGAGGTTATAAATATGAATAGGAGAATGATGGGTCAAGAAAAGTCACTAAACGATCCTATAAAAAGTGGTGAAACAGATGAATGGCAAGATTGGTTAGTGGATGAAAGTTTAGATCAAGAATTAGCCATTTCACAAAAGCAAGAATATGACGATAAAAAAGAATTATTAGATAGCGCAATGAAAATTTTAAATGAACGAGAAAAAGAAATCATATTTGCTAGAAGACTCTCAGAAGAACCGAAAACATTAGAAGAGTTGAGTAAAACTTATAAAATAAGTCGAGAAAGAATCAGACAGATAGAAACTAAAGCTTTTGAAAAGTTACAAAAATCTATGATTAATGCCAGTAAGTCAAAAAACTTATTACCATTAAATTAATTATTGAAAGGATCTTCTACTAAAATTGTGTCTTCTCTTTCGGGGCTTGTAGATATACTTGAAATTCTAGCCTCTACTAAATCTTCTATTGCATGAACGTATCTCTTGGCGTTATCAGGTAAGTCTTTTAAATTTCTAATTCCTTGGGTACTTGTTTTCCATCCAGGAAAAGTTTTATAAATAGGTTTTACTTTAAATTGATCATCTGAAGCAGCTGGCAAATAATCTATTCTTTTTCCATTCAATTCATACTGAATACAAACTTTAATTTCATCCAATTCATCTAAAACATCAAGTTTGGTTAATGCAATTCCATTTATACCTGATATTTTTATAGTTTGTCTTACTAAAACACCATCGAACCAACCACATCTTCTCTTTCTTGCAGTAACTGTTCCGAACTCTTTTCCTCTTCGACCTAAATTTTCACCTATTTCGTCCTCTAATTCAGTTGGAAATGGACCACTACCTACTCTTGTTGTATAAGCTTTTGTTATACCTAAAATATAATTTATTGTATTCGGTCCGGACCCTGATCCAGTCGCAGCCATAGCTGGCACGGTGTTTGATGAAGTTACATATGGATAGGTCCCGTGATCTACATCTAAAAGTATTCCTTGAGCACCTTCAAATAAAATTTTTTTTTGATCTTTTTTAAATTCATCTAATTTCAACCAGACAGGTTGCGTATATTTAAGAATTTCTGGTGCAATTTTTAGTAATTTTTTTTTAAGTTCCTCTTTTTCATAAATTTTTTTGTTTAGGCCTTTTCTTATTGCATTATGATGAAGTAAAACGTTTTCTAGCCGTCTTTCTAAATTACTCTCGGATCTTAAATCCATAACTCTTATTGATCTTCTTCCAACTTTATCCTCATAACATGGTCCTATACCTCTCTTTGTTGTACCAATTTTTCCTTTACCAGCGTTATCCTCTCTTATTTCATCCATTTCTTGATGAAAAGGAAGTATAAGGGAAGCAGACTCAGAAATCATAAAGTTTTTAGAGTTAACCTCTATTCCTTGCTTTTTGATTTCCTCAATTTCAGTCAATAAAGCCCATGGATCTATAACAACTCCGTTACCAAGAATTGAAATTTTACCCTTTCTAACTATCCCCGAAGGTAACAATCTTAATTTAAATACTTTTTTATCAATCACTAAAGTATGCCCTGCGTTATGACCTCCTTGAAATCTCACAACAATGTCAGCTTCTTTTGAAAGCCAATCTACTATTTTACCTTTTCCTTCATCACCCCATTGTGAACCGACTACGACAACATTTTTCATTTTCAAAATTTTTTATTTAAATTAATAGAATTTAAATGATTTATTGGACCATTTCCTTTTCCTAAATTTATATTAGACTTAATTGCATCGTTAACATATTTAATTCCTAGCTCACAAGATTTAATTAAATCTTTTCCACATGATAAATTCGCTGCAATAGCTGAGGATAGTGTGCAACCTGTGCCATGAGTATTTTTTGAATTATACTTTCTACTTTTGAATACCTTTGTAACTTTTTTATTCATGAAAATATCATATATTTTTTTTGATCTTAAATGACCGCCCTTTATTAAAACATTTTTAGCACCTAATCTAATTAGAATTTTACCTGCTACAATCATATCATTTTTAGATTTAATTTTTATTTTTGTTAATATCTCTGCCTCTGGAATATTTGGTGTAATTAATAAAGTCTTTTTCATTAACTTATTTTTAATAAAGTTTATAGCTGTACCATTTACTAATTTTGCTCCTCCTTTAGCAACCATAACTGGATCTAAAACTATTTTTTCAATTTTTATTTTATTTAAAGATTTCATTATTGTTAATATTATCTTTTTAGATTGAAGCATTCCTATTTTAATTGCTTTTGGTTTAATATCTTTTGATGTAAATTCTATTTGGTTCATTACTTCTTTAGGATTTATTGCAACTATTGATTTCACTCCTGTTGTATTTTGTGCAGTTATTGCAGTAATTGCTGTCATCGCATAACAGCCTAAACATGTAACGGTTTTGATATCTGCTTGAATTCCAGCTCCACCAGAAGAATCTGAACCGGCTATGATAAGTACAATAGATTTAGGTTTCATTTTTAATGAATCGTTTTTTTAACGATCTTTATACACTTGTTTATTAAAGAATAGTTAAATGACTCGCACATTATTCTCACTTTTGGTTCGGTGCCTGAGGGTCTTACAAGTAATCTACCCTTATTTTTTATTATTTCATTTGCCAATTTAATAGCTTTCCTGCATTTTTTTGACTCTATAACTTTTTTATCTTTTACTTTTATATTAAGAAGTTTTTGAGGCACAGACTCATATACTTTAAAAATTTCGCTTGCTAATTTGCCTTTTCTTAAAGCAAACAAGGTTTCCAGTGCTACTAAAAGACCGTCACCAGTAGTAGCAAATTTACCTAATATTATATGACCTGATTGTTCTCCTCCTAAATTAAAATTATTCTTTCTCATCATTTCCTTAACATATCTATCACCAACTTTAGATCTCTTAAAATTTATTTTTTCTCCTATAAAGAATTGTTCTAATCCATAATTAGACATCAAAGTTCCAATTACACCACCTTTAAGAATTTTTTTTCTTTTCCATCTTTTCGCTATCATACCAATAATTTGGTCACCATTAATGATTTGTGATTTTTCATCACACATTATTACTCTGTCAGCATCACCGTCTAAAGCTATTCCAAGATCTGCTTTATATTTTTTTACATATCTTTTTATAACTTCTGGAAAAGTGGACCCACAATTTTGATTTATGTTAAGTCCGTTTGGATTTACACCGATTGAAAATACTTTCGCTCCTAAATCAGATAATATTTTTGGAGCTGATTTGTATCCGGCTCCGTTGGCACAATCCAAAACTAAACGCATACCTTTCAGGCTAAAATCTTTAGGAAAATTATTTTTTAATATTCTAATGTATCGTTCATTACCATTTTCTAACCTTTTAACTCTTCCCAAAGATTTGGGCTCAGATAACTGATTTATAGTTTTAGTATCAATTAAGTTTTCAATTTTTTTTTCTATTTTATCAGATAATTTCATCCCATCGGGACCAAACAATTTTAGTCCATTATCATGAAATGGATTATGAGATGCTGTAATCATTATACCAAGATTAGCTCTCATCTTTTTTGTAAGCATCGCTAGTCCATTTGTTGGTAACGGTCCTAGAGTAAATATATGCATACCAGCAGATGCTAAACCAGATACTAAAGCTGGTTCTAAAGTATATCCAGAAAGGCGAGTGTCTTTAGCAATAATTGCTATTTGTTTTCTCTTTTTTAAATTTTTAAAATAAGTTCCTGCAGCGAGTCCAAATTTAAAAAATTTTTCTCCATTAATATTGCCAATATTAACTGTACCTCTAATCCCATCAGTGCCAAAATATTTTTTTTTCATTAATTATTCAGTAAATTTTCATATACTAAAAGACTTTGCTTAACCTCTGCAACATTATGTACTCTAAAAATTTTTACTCCTTGTAAAAAAGAAAAAATTATTGAAGATAAGGTACCTCCAATTCTTTCCTTAGTATCATAATTTCCAGAAATTTCATTTATAAATCTTTTTTTAGATGTCCCGATTAATATAGGAAAACCTAGTGAATGGAATAAAGAAATTTTACTCATTATCATCAAATTATGTTTCAAGTTTTTTCCAAAACCAATACCTGGATCTAAAATTAACTTTTTTTTGTATCTATCATCTTTAAATTTTTTGATTTCATTTTCAAAAAAATCATAAATTTCTATTAATACATTATTATATTTTGGATTATCTTGCATATTTTGTGGTGTTCCTTTCATATGATGGATAATTTTCCATAAATTTTTATTTTTAATAAATTGAAAAGATTTTGAGTCAAATTTAAAACAAGAAACATCATTGATTATATCTGCCTTTTTTTTAATAGAAAAATCCATTACCAATGATTTTCTCGTATCTACAGACAATAAAATTTTTTTATATTTTTTTTTGAAAATCTTTATAATATTTTTAATTCTTCGAAGCTCATTTTGTTGAGAGATTATTTTTGATCCAGGTCTTGTTGATTCACCTCCTACATCTATAATATTTGCTCCAGATTTGATCATTTCATCAATTTTTCTTACTGCTTTTTTCTTTGAATTAAATTTACCCCCATCCGAAAAGCTATCAGGCGTCATATTTAATATGCCCATAATTAAATGTTTATGGCTTTTAAAAAATAATCTTTTCGAAGTAATATTTTTAATATCTTTAGATATTTTTTTTTTTATTAATAAAGGCAAATTGTTAATTTTATTTACGTTAATAATCTTAGAAGATATCTGTTTTCCATTTTTGGTAAAAATTTCAACTTGATTAAAAGATATTGAGTTGTCACCACAAAGTGGGAGTGTTAATTTTTTTTTGATTAATTGTTTGGAGGTAGAACCATAGAAAAAATTACACGCCCTTGTGTAATATTTTTTCATATTTTACACTACTGGCTTTGGTTTTAATCCCAACGAACCGAGAGCAGATGATGTTTTGCCATTGTCTTCATCTTCTTCTTTAAATGATCTTGTCGGTTTAATATTTTTTAAAATTAAGTCTCTTATTTCATCACCAGATAATGTTTCATAAATTAAAAGTGCTTTAGCTAATTTATGTAAGTCATCTATTTTCTCATTGAGAACTTTTTTAGCTCTCTCGTAACCTTTATCGACAATTTTTTTAACTTCTGCGTCAATTTTCTTAGCCGTTTCCTCTGACATATTTTGTTGTTTAGTTACAGACCTACCCAAAAATACTTCTTCTTCATTTTCGCCATAAGCAATAGTGCCAAGTTCAGTGCTCATGCCGTATTTGGTAACCATATTTTTTGCCATTTTAGTCACCATATCTATATCTGAAGATGCTCCAGAAGTTACTTTATCATGGCCAAAAATAATTTCTTCGGCTATTCTTCCTCCCATAGCTACAGCAATATCTGAATGCATTTTTTCCCTCGTAACCGATAATTGATCCCTTTCTGGCAATCTCATTACCATTCCCAAAGCTCTTCCTCTTGGTATAATTGTAGCTTTGTGTATTGGGTCAGAAGCTTTTTCATTTAAAGCTACAATTGCGTGACCTCCTTCGTGATACGCAGTAAGTTTTTTCTCATCTTCTGACATAACCATTGATCTTCTTTCTGCTCCCATCATAACTTTATCTTTTGCCTCTTCGATATCAGACATTGTTACGACTCTTTTATTT
>MDTD01141838.1_pt1 | contig 16041 bp, 11 predicted proteins | sample 811221 | NCBI WGS metagenome assembly MDTD01 (sample SAMN05326646, study PRJNA326480) | marine metagenome | isolation source: seawater | place: Pacific Ocean: South West | collected 2011 | reverse complement strand
TTTTAAGACTTTTTTTCTCAGGTTTTAATTTTAGAATACCCAAAAAAGATGCACCTCCCATACATTTTTAATCAATCTTTTCATTTAGATTATTATTTTTACAAAGTGAAAAGTTTATTTTCAAACGCTTTAAATATGTTCTTAATTATAGGTAGCTTATTAAAAGAGTTATTTAGAAAAAAACAGTTAACTATTAAGAGGAATCGTCATTATCCCAAAAGACGTCATTTACTTTTTCAACAAAAGTTTGACCTTTCCTTCTTATATATCTTTCTTTTAACAAATGTTCTTCCTTGGAAGGGAGAACCCATAAACACCCATTTTCTTTTTTTGACTCTTCAAGAGGAATCCATAACCCTTTTATGGTATTAGGGTAACTATACAGATAAGTTTGATCTTGATGAGGCTTAACCTCGCCACCAAACTTTGGATTTTTAAAGATGACCATTGATTGAACAACATCGACCCCACTAAAACCAAATTTTTTTATGAGAGATTTTACTTCTCTAGAAAAAGAAAAATCTCTAAAAATATCATTTTGTAAATGCAGTCCATGACCTATTTTATTAGTAGACTCTAATTTCGAATATTTCAATCTATCATTAGAAACTGCTTCCTCCTCGAAAAAAATGGCTATTTTATCAAATGAATTATAAAAATATGAGTCTCTTGCATTATTACTTTTAGTGGTAAAAACAGATAATTCTTCGGGCGCCTCAATAGTTTCAACAATTTTTAAAACCTCATTTTTCAATTTTTTGCAAATGGAAAAAGGTAAGACGCTCCTTAACAAGTTATAGTTCATACAGATCACATCCACACTCTTTATCTATCTTATTACTTTTAATATTTATAATCGGATCGTTGTGATTTGAATACAATAAAGGTTTTTTCAAGGTCTGTAATTAATCTTTTAGATCTTGAGGGTTTTCATTATTACCTGGGACCTCAATTTCAGAAGGATTTTCAGGATTTTCAGGATCTTCAGGATCCTCCTTTTTTTTTGGTTCAATTAGTTTTATAAAAGTATATTCTCCATTACCGTTATCTTCAATTTCAATGTTGGAAGGGACTAAATTATTGGCTTTTTTAAGACCAATATCATCTACAAAATTATTTGCTTTGGTAGGATTTTTTTTGAGATAGACACTTGCAATATCTCTTTGAATATTTTTATTCTTCTGCCTATTAAAAACATCCATTGTTAATTTCTTCTCTTCCTCTTGATTTTCAGCGACAGAAATAAGAGATGCGAACTTCATTTTATAAGCGATCTCTTTGGGATCAGCGCTGAAGAATTTATTTTCATCCTCAAGCGTCTTAATATCGGTTAATTTCATTTCCTGCTCGGGTATTCTCTTGTTCAAATTATTAAGAATAACCTCTTTCGCCTTTTCTTCCATTCCATTGATCTTTGTCAAATAGTCCATCAATTCTGCCTGCTGGATAGGTGAACCCATAAAATTATCAATATTTTCTTCAATTGACTTAAAAAGCTTTTCTGGGTTTTTCTCTGCTTCTTTATAAAATGATTCCTCTATTTCATCATTTAAGGCGTTCATAAACGGTCCGTCTTCTAAATTTATTTTCGTCATAAAATCATAAATAAAACCTGAAGCTTCACTTTTACTCATTTTCTTTTGAACTTCTTTATATTGCGGAGAAGACCTCATTTGATCAATTAGTTTTTCTTCTTTATTTGCCAAGGTTATTTTACTGTCGTTTTCTGCTTTATTGTTTAAAGTGATTTCTTTACTTTGATTTTCTAAATTTTTATTACTTTTTTGATTAATCTCCTTTCCTGCCTCTTTAAAAGACTCTTTCTTTTGAATCGTTGAAGTAATGAATTGGGAAATATCTCTTCCATAATAAAAAGAGATTGAAAAAGTTGATGAAAATATAATAACCCAAAGTATAATTTTCATTTTTCTTTACAAAAGGTAAGGTAATTTTTCTTTCTAATAATACTCCAGTTTTAAAAAATTAAATTTTTATAAATATCTTTTTTCAAAAATCACGATTTTTCAATAAAGGTTATTGAAAACCTGAATTTTTCAAAATTCTAATATTTGATAAGATTAAATAAAAAAGATAAAAATATTCAATATATTTTTTTGATTACTAGTTAATTTTTTATCAACCTTTATGAAAACACTATAAGAATCATTAAGAGGACAAAAGGGGCCTTAAATAAGGATAATGCCTCAAGTACCACAAAAAGTTTGATAGACAATTTCATTGGGTTTAGGGGGCATTGTGAAGTCAGCATTAGCTTGATTTTCTTCAAAGGGAAACTTAAATGCTTCCACCATACTTTTAAAAAAACTATAATCTTTATTAAAAGACAAATTAATTGCTCTTTCAACAAGGTGATTACGGGGAATTATATAAGGATTGACTGAATTCATTAGCTTTACGGCTTCTTCTAAAGGTTCATTTTGTTCCCCAAGCCTTTTTTTAATTTTTTGGTAGATTTCTTCCTTATTTTCTAAACTTTTAGGCAAATCACGAAAACTATTTGTGAAGTCCATTTTATTTTCTTCAAGATGTTTTAACAACTCGTTAATAAGTTCATCATCTTTTGAAGTGGCCTTAAAAATCCCCACTTTTTTTGCCATCACACCCCTCCAGGTATCTTTAAAAAAAGTTGTTAGAGTTTCGAACTCTGGTTCAAACTTTTTTTGTGCTTCCTCTTTAGAAAGACCTAATAAAGGGACAAGACAAGAAGCTAAACAGGAAAGGTTCCAAAGAGCAATATTTCCTTGATTGTGATAGCTATAACGACCATGATGATCAATAGAGCTAAAAACTTTGTCGTGAGAAAAAGTATCCATGAAAGCACAAGGTCCAAAATCTATAGTTTCACCCGCAATAGAAGTGTTATCTGTATTCATTACACCATGAATAAAACCAAGACCCATCCACTTTGCAACAAGCTCCAGTTTTTTAAGTGCTACGGCCTTAAAAAATTGAAAATATTTATCGCCTTCATTTATTAACTCTGGATAATGTCTTTTGATAGCATAGTCAGCAAGAGCTTTTAGATTTCCATCGTCTTTTCGATAAGCAAAATACTCAAAAGTCCCTACCCTTATATGGCTTGAAGCAATCCTCGTTAGAGTTCCTCCGGGCAACGCCTCCTCTCTATAAACTGTTTCACCAGTTGTTACAGCTGCTAAGGCCCTCGTCGAAGGGACACCAAAAGCATACATGGCCTCACTGACTATATATTCACGTATAACAGGTCCCAAAGATGAGCGTCCATCACCGCGCCTTGAAAAAGCTGTTTGCCCAGCTCCTTTTAGCTGAAGGTCATGATATTTTTGGTTAGAGGCCAATACTTCTCCCAAAAGAATGGCCCTCCCATCACCTAACTGGGGAACGAAATGACCGAATTGATGGCCAGCATACGCCATGGCCAGCGGTCTTGATTTTTCCAAAATTTTCTTACCCGAAAAGACCTCTGCAAGCTCTTCCATAGGTGTTGAAGAAGAATCTATTCCTAAAAATGAAGCTAACTCATGGTTAAAAAGGATCAATTCAGGGTCTACTGCACTACTTGGCCGTATGAATTGCCCAAAAGCTTCTCCCAAATCTGCATAAGTATTTGTAAAATCGATTTTCATATATTCCTAATGCTTAGAGTAAATTTTAGCCCACTTTAACATATGTCAGTGTTTAAAGCATTTTAAAAGAGAAAAATTAAACTTAGATTTGTTTGAAACCCCCAAGAATTTGGGACAGTCTTTTTATTAAGGCTCACAGTTTTGCTTGCCTGAAAATCCATTCTTAAAAGAGAGAGTGTCCGGTTAACACCCCAATGGGTTCCAAGGGTTGCTCCATAGCTATAACTTTCTTTAGGTCTATATCCAGCAATGAGATTTAAATTCAAAAGGCCAACATGATAATAAGTTCCGTCCTTTTCACCAATAGGAGCACTAAATTTAACCGCGACAGAATCTGGTATATGAAGGCCAAACTCTGAAGCGAAAGACAATTTATTGTCTATTGTTACTCCATTTATATCTTGATAATCAGCAGAAAGAGATAGGTTTAACAAGTCATCTCCCTTTTGTCCCAACTCCAAGTGAATTCCGGCATTAATCAATTGCTTTAGATGACCAGGCTTTTTTAAGGTAACACCAATTTTTGTTGCCTCTTTTTCCATTTCTTTGTCTAAGTCTTTCACGACCCCCTTAATAAGAGACTTCGTATTTCCAAAAGTTGAACCCTGTGCATTTAAAATGCTTACTCCAATACCAGAATTATTATTGTCAAAAAATTGATAGTGAACACCTATGTTTTGCCCAAACGTTTCTCCATAATAGGCATTTGTATAATCAGCTAGATTAACATTAGAAGGATTTAATGTCCCCGCTTCGTAGTGGCTTTTTATCGTTTCCAACTGGGAGCTATCAGGGCTTGATAGAACCTGCGCCTGTTTTATTAAAAATGCAGAATAACCAATGGAAAGCTTGCCTAAAGAAATCGCAAATCCACTCGTAACACCTGCTCTGATCAAAGAGTTCAAAACCTTTCCATCACTTGTTGGCGAAGATGTTACAATTCCCTGGGCGAATGTCGTCAATCCAAAATAAGGTAAATAGAGCTTCAATACATTAAGGCTTCCTCCAGAAATAGTCGCATCATCCTGGTCTAAAATTTTTGAGAATTCATCCAGTGTATCAATATCTTTTTGATTTAAGCGGTCATTTATATTATTTTTAGTATTGTCATCTAAAATAAAATCAACACCGACAAAATTTATTTTCAATCCCGAATACTTAAATAAAGCTGGATTATACCAAAAATAAGACCCCTTATAAGGATAAGCCGTCATTGTTTCGGCCCTATTTAAGCCGAAATTAGAGGGAATAAGGGCAGTCGTACCTCCGAATAATTCTTGACCCTCTAAAAATAAAAAGGTCATTACAAAATAAAAAGAAACAAGAAGCTTTTTTGAAAAAAGCTCATTTACTTTTAAGATCATAGTGCTTCTTTTTCGACAAAGAGGAGCACGCTTTTAAAATCAACTAAAAAACAATTAAAAGGAGACATAATTTCCTAAAAGAAAATCCTTAATCATTTTTATAGGATATCTATATTGAAATTGAGGATGGAAATTGAGAAATACTGTTGAGTTTCTGGTAAAATAGCTCCAAAAAACCTTCACTTTCTTTTTTATAGTTCTTTAAAAGCTCTAAAAAAACTTCTTTTTGTTTTTTACTTTTTACTTTTAAAACGGCTCCTTCCTGAATTAACTTTTTGACAACTAATCTTTTATCTTTTAATAAAAATTTCACTAGAGCAGAACTTCCACCTGCATCTTCAAAGTCAATGACTCCTTTGATTTTTAATAGTCTATTGATAAATGGAATTGAATGAATTCTATTATAAAAATTCCAGAAATCACTGAAGGCTATATTGAGTGGGGTCGTTCCTATATTTTCATATTTATTTATGTAAACTCTAGGGTCAGCTCCTTGATCTAAAAGCCTAATAGCAACAGGCCACCTTTTACTTTCTACAAAGTATCGAAAGCTTCTTTGAACCTTAAAGTTTACAATAGGCTTAAGCTTTATAGAGTAAATTTTAGAAATTTTGGGAAAGAGTTCTTTCTCTCTTTCTAGTGTTTGAAAAGGTTTTTGGCAGTTTAAATTAATATAAAAAGGAAAATCTCCCTGCCTAAATTCTTCTTTGAATATGCTTAAATCAATGAGGCAATTCCCTTTTTCTCCATCCTTAAAGTCTATAGAGGTCATGATTAAAAGTTTTTTCTTAAAGAATGGAGGTCCTTTTAACCTGTTCCCCTCCTGAAATCCGCTCTTGTCTCCATTGTTTTCAAAGATCAAACCCGTATGGACTGATTCCACCTTATAACCAAAGCTCCTAAACCAATACTTAAAATAATTCATAAAAAGCTTATTTTCACTTAAACCAACCTCTTTAACCTGCCCAAACCTAAGAACACTACACCCAACAAGAATAGTCAGAGAAAATGAAGCTAAACCAATAAAAGTTAAAAGCCTAAAAAACCGCTTCTTCACGAATTTCGCCCTAAAATTAATGATATTAATAAAAAAAAATTATCCTTATCATTTTCGGCGAAGACCCAAAAAAAAAGAGGGAGTAAAAATGGCCTCCCTCTTTTTTTAAGGATTATTTAAAAAGAAAATCAGTGAATTTTTCCTAGAATCTGATCAAAGGCGTCTGAAATATTTGAAACAGTTCTATCAATATTTTTTAATTTATCGAGTCCAAAAAGACCAATACGAAATGTTTGAAAATCACTAGGCTCATCACATTTAAGAGGTACACCTGCTGCTATTTGGATATCATACTCTAAAAATTTCTTACCAGTTTTTACTCCAGGATCGTTGGTATAACTGACAATTACACCAGGGGCTTGGAAGCCTTTTGCCGCAAGACTTTTTATACCTTTTGCCTCTAACAAATCCCGTATTTTTTGACCCAAAACCTGCTGATCACTTTTGACTTTTAAGAGTCCATAATCAATTGCTTCATTCATCGCATTTCTAAAGGTTTTCAAGCTGTCGGTAGGCATAGTTGCATGATAAGCATGACCTCCTTTCTCATAGGCTTCCATAATTTGATGCCACTTCTTTAAATCGCAAGAAAAGCTGGTGCTTGTTGTAGTACTAAGTTTCTTTTTTCCTTCTTCACTCAACATAACCAAAGCACAACAAGGAGAAGCGCTCCAACCTTTTTGAGGGGCACTAATAAGAATATCAACCCCACACTTTTTCATATCAACCCAAATAGTTCCCGAAGCGATGCAATCTAAAACTAAGAGGCCACCAACTTCGTGAACAGCATCCGATACGGCGTGAATATACGAATCGGGGAGGATCATTCCCGCCGACGTTTCAACATGAGGAGCAAACACAACGTCAGGTTTAAATAATTTAATATTAGCGATGACTTCTTCAAGGGGTGCGGGAGCAAAAGAAGCCTGTTTTCCATCCTCAACAGGTGTCGCCTTTAAAACTTTACTTTCAGAAGGAATTTCTCCCATTTCAAAAATTTGAGTCCAACGATAACTAAAAAACCCATTTCTAATAACCATACATTTTTTGTTTGTAGCAAATTGCCTGGCAACAGATTCCATTCCAAAAGTTCCGCTACCCGGTACAACAACAACTGCTTCAGCATTATAAACCTTTTTTAAAGATTGAGAAATATCCTTCATCACTTCCTGAAATGATTCAGACATATGATTTAAAGAACGGTCTGTGTAGACAACAGAATATTCTAAATGCCCATTGGGGTCTATATGAGAGAGTAAACCGGCCATTCTTATCACCTCTTATTTTTCTATTCCGCTGCAACGGTCTTATAGTTAAGGGCCTTATTAAAAAAGCTCTATTTTTTAAAGGGAAGAAATCTTTACTTTGAAATCAATACTTGTCAAGAATTTTTAATGAAAGCGACTTGAGAAACAACCTTAGTCCTACTTGTAAAAGTAAAAAATCTATGTACTACTTGCTGCTTGGATTAGTTATTGAATGAGTAATTAGAATATTAAACGGTAATGGCAAACACGCTTTCCTTTTTAAAGAGACTAAAAAAAATGGAAAATACAAACACTTATAAAGATAAAGAAAATATTAAAGATAAAAAAACACGTCCTCCTAAATATACTTTACAAAAACCAGTTTTATCTTTTTCAAATTATATCTCAAGTGACCTTTTAAAAAATCTAAAAAAAGAAATGATTGAAATAAAAAGCATTCCAGGCCTTTATATGAAACCTCTTACTTCAAAAAAATCACCCTTAGAGCAAGAGGAGGCCCTCTATTTTGTATGCCGCCTTTATGATGAAGTTAAAGAAGATCTAAGAAAAATCCTTGAAAAGAGAGAAGAAGACCGCCACTTTATTGATACACAAACAAATCAGATGTCTAAAAAAAACAAAGAGTTTAAGTTTTCTTATTTGGATAAACAATATGAAACTATCATTGGAAAAAAGGATGCCCAAAAAAACGTAGTTGTTGGTCCCCTCGAAAGGCCTGTTGAAACGGCTATTTTCGAACTACCTTCCCATTTAAAAGGTCACCATGTCACCTTGTTTGGGCCTTCAGACACTCGGAAAATGTCTATCAATGCTATGAACTCTTGGCATCGTAAAGATGAAAATGAACATGAACTCGTTACCAAACTCGTAAACGAATCTAAAATCCTTCCAAAGTGGGGCGCCGATGATGAAGATTCTAAAACGCCTAATATCGATTCATTTTCTGAAGCTTGTAAAAATTTAATCAAATGCTTTGATAAAAGCCTAAAATACCAAGACAAGAAAAGTGGAAAACATTATTCTATAGAGAAAGAACAATTAGCGAAGCCGATTAAAAGACCTCCTGGGTTTGGACTGCCTTCTGGAGGGCATATTTATAAAGAAAACCCTCTTCCCCTTCACCTCTTCGATTTTGGAATGCACCTTTTTCATTGCTGGAACAACCCTGAAGCACTTACATTTTATTTTCCAAAGTTGGAAAATGAGAACGAGGCCCGCTATTTAAAAAAGCTTATTGAGACCGCAGAAGAAATGATTCAAAATTTTCAACCGAGCTATAAAAGAGGGACAATAAGAGTCCTTATTGTTTTTGAAAACCCAAGGGCGATCTTTAGAATTAAAGAAATCATTAAAGAACTCTACCCTTATTTTGCCGGTGGATCTCTTGGCTGGCATGATTATTTGGCTTCAACAGCAAGGCTATTCCGCCTAGACCCCTTCTATAGAATCCCCGTTAAAGCAGATCCTAATATCGTCATTAAACATATCAAGGCGTCCCACGACTTAGTTGCAAAAGAAGTAGGAGAAAAAGGGGGTGCTGCTATTGGTGGTATGTATGGGGTTCTTCCTTTACATGGAAATAGGGAATCTTATAGACTGGCCATGATTGGTTTTATTAAAGATATTCTTATTCAGCTGAGAAGAGGTCTTAATGGATTTTGGGTTGCTCACCCTGACTTCGTGAGACCAGGTATCGCCATTTGTTGGGCCTGGAACAAGCTCAAAAAGGAAAACAAAGAAAAAGACCTAAAAAACCTTATTAAGGTCCTTCTTCCCTCCATGCCTCAGGAACAAAAAGATCTATGGACCTTTGTTACAGAAAAAAACAATGAAAACTTAAGAAAAGACGACCCTCTTTTTAACCGTGAACTATTAGCGGCAACTATAACTAAGTCGAGCACGATCCAAAATAATGACCCTGAGGAGGTACGTTATAATATCTTTCAGGTCATCCAGTATTTGGTCGATTGGTTAAATGGAAATGGTTGCGTTGCCCTCCCGGCCACTCTCAAAAATGGGGACGGAAAGGACGTGTTTGTAAGAGTTATGGATGATTTGGCAACAACCGAGCGGTCTCGCTGGGAAGTTTGGGCGGAAATTTTCCACAAACGTTTTTCAAAAGCGGATTTCTATCAAATCCTAAAAGAGGAAATTGATTTTATCCGCTATAACCAGGAAACAGAAACTAAGAAGATACAAGTTCAATGGAATAAAAAAACTTATAAATGGTACCTAGTCAGTATAAAAATACTCACGAAACTTATGACTGATCCAAATCCAAGTGAGTTCGCAACAGAGCTTCTTCTTCCTTTTACTTTTGATTTTATAAGAAATGAGAGGGATCCATGGGCAAAAGCCTATGCTAGCGATCCTAACAAGTATTCAATTCCTGAAGAAGTAACGCTTTTGGAAAAAGAATTAAACTTGGGCCTCAACTCCCATTAAACGCAACCTAGCAATCCCTCCATCAGGGTAGACATTGAGTCGAACAAAGAGTGCCGGATATAATTCGCTTAACCTTAAAAGAAAAGATCGGTTTGATGAGAGGGGTTTCATTGGAAGAACCTCGGTCCAGTGCCCTTCATTTAAAGAAACATCCTTTCTATTTTGGATATCAATAGAAATAAAAGAAGGTGTCATTCCATCAATAAAAGCTGTATCGACGATCACCTCTTTAACCAACCCAATGGATCCAAGTCTTATAATTGCAAAGTCGTGCCCTTGACCTCTTCTCCTCTTGGTAACCCAAGCATCAAGACCGGACTCCTTTTGGACAGGTTTTTCGGGCCTTATAAGATTTTCTTTGGCCCCAAAAAAATCATCTGTGGCAAAAACCACTTTTGCGCACTGTTTTACAAGGGCAAGATTCCTCAAACCTGTTGTAGGTGTCCACACCTTTCTTTCAAAACCAAACGCCATTTAAAGATCCATTTTTTTGTTCATAGGTTTAAGCAAATAAAAATTCATTTTTTTGCAATCCCAATGAAAAAGATCAATAACAGTTCTTAAAGATTGATGCTAACACCCTCCCTATTTTTATTCCAAGTTAATTTTTTGTCAGAAAGCTCTTACATTTATATCTCTTTTAAAAAAATTTTTGTTTTAAATACCTATTTAAAGTGCTTTTTTCAAACAATCCAAAAGAAAGTCAATATTGTCTTTTCTTGAAGAATATCCCATAAGGCCTATCCGCCAGATTTTACCGGCCAAAGGGCCTAAACCAGCTCCAATCTCAAGGTTGAATTCATTTAAAAGCCTTCCCCTTACCTTAGCTTCATCTACCCCCTCCGGCACTCTTATCGCATTCAGCTGAGGAGTCCTCTCTTTTTCGTCAACTAAAAACTCAAGGTTTAATTTCTCTAATCCTTCTTTTAGTTTGAGGTGATTTTTAAAATGCCTTTCCCAACAATTTTCAAGTCCTTCTTCTTTAATGAGCAAGAGGGATTCATAAAGTGCATAAAGAGAGTTAACAGGAGCTGTATGGTGATAAGTTCTTTTTTCGCCCGTCCCCCAATAATTCTTAATTAAAGAGAGGTCCAAAAACCAACTTTGAACCGGTGTTTTTCTTTGATCAAATTTTTCAAGGGCCCTTTCACTAAAAGTTACTGGTGATAACCCAGGGATACATGAAAGGCATTTTTGAGAACCTGTATAAACAGCATCAAGCCCCCACTTATCGACTTCCAAAGGTGTTCCGACAAAGGAAGTCACGGTGTCCACAATAGTAAGACAATCATTTTCTCTTGCTATTTTTCCAATAGCTTCTGCATCAGATAAAACACCTGTTGATGTTTCTCCATGAACAAAGGAGACAATTTTAATCGCGGGATCTTTCTTTAACTCTTCCTCAACTTTTCGTGGATCGACACCACTACCCCAAGGAAACTCTAATACAACTGCTTCACCACCAATTCTCGTCACATTTTCTAACATCCTTTTGCCAAAAACACCGTTAATACAAACTAAAACCTTATCACCCGGTGAAACCAAATTGACAAAGCATGTTTCCATTCCGGCAGATCCTGGTGCTGAAACCGTATAAGTCATTTCATTTTTTGTTTTAAAAGTATATTTAAGAAGAGACTTTATCGCTTCCATTAGTTCAACAAACTGTGGATCCAAATGTCCAATTGTTTGCTTGCCTACTGCTTCTAAAATTCTGGGGTGAACATCACTCGGACCTGGGCCCATAAGAGTTCTTGGTGTTAATTCCAAAGGCATATCAATCTCCTTCAATTTTTTAAATTAAAGACCGTACGAATTCATAGGTTAAGAAAGAATAAAGTTCCATTCCTTTCTCCCTCGAAAAATAGTGAACATTAAAAATATAATACTGGTCAAAAGTTACATTAACCGTGAAGTGTCTGACAAAGATTTTTCTAAAGCAGGCACTCCAAAAACCTTAAATCGGTTAATTCCTCCATCTGGAAAAATCCTTATTCGTACCTTATCCGTTTGAATCGAGTCGCAATTAAGCCTTAAAATATTGCCGGCCCAGGCCTTCACCCTCATTTTTTTTACGATCGGCACCCAATTCCCATCAACATCACCATAAATATCAATCTCCCGTGGGCTATTATTAATAAAATAGGTAAAATCAAATTCGAAGTTTTTTATAAGCGCTTTCTTTTTAAGCCCTACAATGACCTCCTCATTATGATTTCCACGACTTCGGCTTGATTCAAGGCCATCTTCCATCCCCATAGGTTTTTCCTTAGATAGAATAAGATGAGCTGGTGAATAATGTTCATCTGTGCATTGAATAACTTTGCCACCATATTCAGTAGATGAAACGTCAACGGGTGACTTTTGATTAATACACATCCATCTTCTATCGATTACCTCAGGATCAATATCCTCAGGCCTTAAAACAATTTTCTCCTCACCTTTTGGTATCTTGGAAGAACATGCTTCAATCGAAAAACCTTCTTTATCTAAATCTTCCACAACATTTTCTGGAAGGTCTTTGACTTCCCTACTTTTATAGAGTCCTAAACGAGAAATCCCACCGTCTGGGTAACCAGACAGAGAAAGCTTCCGCCAAACTTTCTTAGAACCCTCTTTTAATTTAAACCAGTGGCTTGAATGGGGCTCGAGGGGGGATTTAGAAACAATAACCTCCCACTCCTTTTCCTTTTCATTCCAGCCAGAAAGGCTTGCAAAAGGGCATTGATTCCCATTGTGAAACTCAGTTGAAATATGAACGAGGTCAAACTGACTGGCTTCTTTTAGTGAAAAAATAACCGTTTCTTTTTCCTGAGGGTTGTGCCTTTTGCTTTCCCAGCTGTCCATAATTTTACCTTGACGTCCGAATTCATTGGCATCAAAAACTGGTCGCCTATCACTGAATAAATTAGAGGCCCTTGCAAAACTTTGGTCTGTACAGTGAATTATTTTTGAGCCTACCGCCATGTTTTGGTGCGCGCGATTTTCTATGGCCCCTGCTCTAAAAGGCATTTCAGGTAAAATTTCCTGAAAATAACAAAGGACCATTTCTTTTAAGGCCTGACTAACAACTTCCTCCGGATCTAGCCCCTTGGTTTCTAAAACAGAGTCACCTAAATTTAGGCCATGCCATGGTATCAAAAGTTCACGGGCAACAAAACAATTCAACTTCATAGCATTGTCACTTCCGTTACTTGCAATAACAAACCCCTCTCCTTGATTGGGACCATTTATGCAGCATAAGAAAAGGCTTCGAAATCCATCATTAGCGGCGTGATGAAGAGCAATTTTATTAAGGCCTGCTCTCGCTACAAATACACCCAATCCCATTTTTGCACCAATAAAGTCGACGCTTCCCTGACACCTTTCTGAGTGGAACATAAGAACGGCGGTATTGTGATGAATTCCTCCTGAACCATCAATATTATGGAAAGCATTTATAAGATGGGAAAGAAAAAGAGCATAAGACCTTGTCGTGCACTCCCCTCCTGCAGCTAAAGCAGGAAATGTGTAAGCTCCATTTTCAATGGGAGATCCGTCATCATTATAACCTCTTGCAAAGATTGGGGAATTCACTTCGCGGGAAAATCTAAAATCAGAGAGCCCCATTCTATCAAGAAAAGGTCTCATTAAATTTTCAATAGAATTCCCTCCAACAACCTCAATGAGATATTGGAGAAGAATGAACCCACCGCCTGAAAACTTAAAGACTTTGCCAGGCTTTCTCAATAGCTTTATTTTTGGATTTCCATCGTTTCCTTTAACTAGGTCTAATGTAGAAGGACACTTTCCTAAAGAGTGCCCTGGAACATAGCTTAGATCTAAAGCAGTATGGTCGAGCAAATGATCTATATCAACTTCGTCGGCCCATAAAGGGTCACACCCTTCTCCAGATTCTAATTTATATTCGGCTTTATAGTTTTTTAAAAGTTCATTGACTCGAGAGCCTAAACTAATTTTCCTTTCATTAAAAAATTGGATGGAAAAAGCAGTTGCAACAACTTTTGTCATAGAAGCCATTTGAAAGCGAGTAAGGGGTGTTACCTTTTCTTTCATTGCCAAGTTTGAAAAACCCCAACTATAAGTTTCATCAAGTCCACAAGGTTTCCCTTTCATATAAGTCACTGATAGACCTGCCACACGGCTTTGCTCCATCATAGACCTCACCTTCTTTTCACTTAAAAAACTCATCTTAAAACGTCTCCTCACTTGAAACAAAAAAAATTAAACTTAATATCTTAAGTTAAAGCGGAGGATTATAACCCATATAAATAGCGGGTCAAGATTTAGGTTATGGCCTAGTTATAGAAATTCATGACCTAAATTTCTAAGTGATCTTCCCCTAAACTTTTCAAACCACATTAACTTCAGGGAGGTATCACTTAAATAAGAGTCCCCCTTTTGATAAACAAAAATAAAGGAGCTTTCAGAAATACCAATGCGACTTGACATTAGGATATTGAATTCCTTAGAATTTTGGGCTCCACTTTTCGGAAGGGAGCACAATGGAAGGCTATATTAATGACTGGCTTAATTTATTATTTAGGTGGCTTCACCTCATCACTGGTGCAGCTTGGATAGGAACTTCCTTTTATTTTAATTGGCTCAACCACAATGTCCGGCCGCCCAAAGAAAAGAAAAAAGGAATACAAGGAGAGCTCTTTGCCATTCATGGAGGCCATTTTTATCAAGTTCTTAAATATTCCGGTGCACCAGAAAAATTACCCAAAGTGCTTCACTGGTTTAAATGGGAGGCTTACTTTACATGGATTACAGGGGTCTCCCTTCTGGCCATAGTTTATTACTGGAACGCAAGCCTCTACTTGATAGATGATAGCGTTATGCAGCTTCTTCCCTGGCAGGCCATCTTAATTAGCCTTGCAAGCTTAACCCTTGGCTGGCTTATTTATGATCAAATGTGTAAGTCATTTCTTGTCAAAAAGCCCAAACTCTTTGCCTTTATAGGCTTTATTCTTATCTCTTTTGCAGCTTTCGGCTTTACTGAGGTCTTTAGTGCAAGAGCCGCTTACCTCCATGTAGGGGCCATGATTGGAACGATCATGGCAGCGAATGTTTTCTTTGTTATTATCCCCAATCAAAGAAAAATGGTCGATATGATGATAAAGGGAGAGGAACCTGACACTTCCCTGGGAGCTGCTGGAGGTCTTCGTTCTTTCCATAATAACTATTTTACACTACCGGCCCTTTTTATTATGGTTAGTAACCACTTTCCTATGACATATGGCCATCAATTTAATTGGCTTATTCTCATATCAATTTCTCTGATTGGTGCTTCTGTCAGACACTACTTTAATCTTAAACATAAAGGACATTACAACACTTGGATCCTTCCTGGTGCAACAGTTGCCATGCTTGCCCTGGCTTTTGTTATAAGACCTGTCACACAACCAACAACGCTGAAAAGTAATAGACTTGCAGACTATATAAATAAAGTAATGACTCCTCTTAATAATCATGGTCATCACCAAAAAGAGCTCCCAACAAAAAAGGAACTTAAAGCGGCCATAGCCACAAACAGCTTTACCTCTGATGAAACAACACTCATCATGGCAAAAATAAGAAAAGCTTATAAAAGTGAAAATCTAAATTTCCCAAAGCCTGGGGTTTATGAAAAAAAGGTCACATATGAGGATGTCCATGCGATCCTAAAAGAACGTTGTACAACATGCCACTCGAAAAGCCCGACATACCCTGATATTGAAACGGCTCCAGCAGGAGTAAAATTTGATAATGCAAAATTAGTTGCAGGTTTTTCCTCAAAAATCAAGGCCATGGCCATTGATTCCGATATTATGCCCCCAGGTAACGTCACAAATATTACTCAAGCAGAAAGAAGTGTCATTAAAAGTTGGATTGATTCTGGGTCACCTATAAACTAACGGCTAGGAAAAAAAATCTAATTTTTTTCGGAAGAGGATCATTTATCATCTCCCAATTCACACTCAAAAAATCAATAAAACACAGTAAAACTCAATCGATAAAGAAGAGATCTTAGTATTCAGTTTTGAGGATTTTATAAATAAAAGCTCACATTATTTGAGTAAAATGTGTCAGGTAAAGGTCCGAATGTTTCCGTTTGGAGACCCGCCTAAATATTTTTATTTTTTTTTCTTAAGATTTTGTGGATTAATCAATAAATGGTTCGGTTAGGGTGGAGAAAAAGGGCTTTTGTTTTTCCTAACCTTTTGAAATAAATAAAAAAGAAAGACCTTTTATAGCCAAGATAAAAAGCAAGCCTCTTATCAAGAATCTATTGGAAA
>MDTD01102293.1_pt1 | contig 16042 bp, 14 predicted proteins | sample 811221 | NCBI WGS metagenome assembly MDTD01 (sample SAMN05326646, study PRJNA326480) | marine metagenome | isolation source: seawater | place: Pacific Ocean: South West | collected 2011 | reverse complement strand
GGGTGGAAATCAGCAAGTTCAACCGGAGGGGGTGTTGGAAGTTCAGCGTGGGGTACAGGAGATAGCCTGCTAGAAGATGTTCGACTAGGCGCTCACGATGACTACGATCGCTTTGTCCTAGAATTCAAATCTGGTGATCTAATTCCTTCTAGCTATAACATTATGTGGCTTGCAGTTGAACATACGGGGGCAGAAGGAGTCTTAGATGTGGCTTCTCCGGCAGGTGATGTTTTCCTTGAAATAGGTGTGGGAGCGAGTTACATGTCTTCAAATGCGAACGCCCCTTATTTCACTGGTCCTTACAGAATTACGAATCCGTTACTAGGAAATGTTCAGGAAGCAGTTAGTGTTGGAGATTCTGATGGGAGAATAACTTGGCAGCTTGGTTCAAATGAAGCCAATGGTTTCAGAGTTTTTGAACTTGAAGAACCTTCTCGGCTTGTGATTGATGTATGTATTAGTGATGCGAGCACTACTAAAGGGGAAGACTGTATTGACTCAGGAATGCCTCCTGGTCTTTGTGGGGCATTATTTGATTACACCGGTGGATACACAGGACCGCATTCAGAACTTTCTGAGTCTGAGCCTTGCCCGGCAGTACCAGAGTTAACAGCAACAGCATTTACTACGACTAGTTACTTTTCTGACCTTGATGGTGATGGTGATAACGAAGAAGCATTTACCTATTACGAAACATATGACGAAGGAATGTACCTTCGCGTTATCAATGGATCTAATAAAATAGATTATTTCTTAGCTAGCGGGGCATATGTACCAGATGGTAATGCGGTTATAGGTGCCATCGATTTACAAAGCGATGAGAAGCCCGAGCTTTTCGTATCAACACAGGGCGGAAGCCCAGGTAGCCCTCTTAGCATTAGCTTATTTCAGATAGAGGACTGTGAACTTGTTGAAATTAAAAGAAGTGGAACTGAGTCTGTCTTTAGTTTTTCAATAGGGTATGCCGCAGCTGCAGGAAGGGGTTATGGGGTTGATTGTGTTAGCGATGCCCCTGTGCTGAGAGTACTTCGTTCTTATCCTGGTTCTTCAACGCCACCTGTAGCGACATGGTTGTGGACTAGAACTACTCATGAGTTATTATCTGATAATACAATGCAAGAAGTTTCTATCTCAGATGAATTTTCAGGGACTGAAGTTCCATGGAGCGAAGGGTTTAATAGTTGCGATTTCGAATAAATTGCAACTATCAAGGAAATAAAATTAATGATAAAAAATAACAAAAAATCAACTTCAGTCACTTTCGTAGTGCTTTGTGCTTTAGTTTCGGTGCTACTCATATCGTGTGGAGGCCAAGATAAGACACAAGTAATTGAAGAAGGAGCCATCGAAGAAACCATCGAAGAGGCTCCTGAGGAGGAAACTCCTGAGGAAGAAACTACAGAGGAGGAAACTACAGAGGAGTCATCTGAAGAATCTATAGAAGAAGAATCATTAGATGACATTAGTGATGGCGAAGAGTCTTCCGAACCTGCTTGCACATGGAATGTTGCTCCAAAAATTGCAGGGAATTTTCCGTTGTCTGGTGGGGATATTCTTGCTGATGCTCGTATAGGAGCTCAAGAAGGGTATGATCGCCTAGTCTTGGAATTTGTTGCATCAGGTTCTGTTCCGGAGTCATATGAAATTAAGTATGTTTTCAATAATGCTGGGCCAGGAATTATTACTGTGACCGATAATTTACATCTTGGAAGCCAAGTGCAAGGAAATGCCGCATTACAAATAATTTTGGCAGGAAGTCACGAAGATGTAGTTAATAATATTGTCATTTATGAAGGACCCAATACCTTATCGAGTTCGCTAATGGGCAATATCACCGAAGCTAAATTTGTAGGGAGCCATGCGGGATTAATCCTTTGGGGAATAGGAGTTCAAGAAGCCACTGGATTTAGAGTTTTTGAATTAACTGACCCTCCCCGAGTTGTTATAGACGTATGTATTGCTGATGAATCAGATAAATTAACCGAATGTCTTAATGCAGATTCGACTTGGGAGTACCCAGAATGGGTAAATTCAGATTTCCTTACGAACTATTGTGAATCAAATTTCCTTAGCTAGTTATTGATACCAACTAGCAGAGGCGAACCCCAATCACGGTATTTGCTGAGCTCTCGTTACCTCTAGAGTCAAGTACCCGTAAAGTTACATTCACTGATGGAACAGCTCCTGTCTCAAACCCAGCTAATGAAGCTACCCAAATCTGGTTATTAGTTAATTGAAGAGGTGTGCTTATCAAATCAATACCATTTCTGGTCCATTCAGCTTCAACTGCAATTAGCTGTGAACTATCGCTAACTTTCGCCCCAATTGTGGCGGTTCCGTTGCCACAATTTGAATTCGTGATGTATACGACCTTAGGATCCGAGAAAAAATACTCGATAGTCGGCGGTATTTCTACTTCAGCTAATAGGTCAATACGAATTACTTGATTTTCTCCCTCAAGTATCAAGACCCCTTCATAGTTTCCTTCAGTGGCCTGTTGTCGATTAAAGATAATCTTTATTGCAGTACTTGTATCTCCTTGTATCTGACCGGATTCGACAGTTGTTTCGAATTGGGAACCCTGCACAGAGATAACCCAATTTATAGAACTATCTCCATCATTAGAAATAATTAATTCCCTTGTATTCGCTTGACTTCCAAATACCAGCTTCGAACTATTAACACGTAATTGTGATTTAGGTGTAGGATCGGGTCGTGTCGGTGGCTCATCATTGTCGATGATCGTAAACGAGACCGAAATAGTGTCCATCTCTATCGGTCCATCCATTCCAGTAATGATAAAACTCACTTCACATTCCCTATCACCTTGAACAACGTCGTCCTCTAGAGCTAGGAATTGAATCTGTTGTGGCGATTCCCAATTTCTGGGGTCCCATTTAGCAGCTATCCTTGGTCCTGTAATTCCTGATTCTGAGCATTCAACTTGATCCGTTACCAAAGAAATAATATCTAAAGGGTTCTCAGATAGAGAAGCGGTAAATGAGCAATAATCGCCCTCCATGCAACTCAGACTTCCTTGATCACGAATAATCTTAAAATCAGGCCTAAATATTTCAAGGGTAGAGTCTGAGTCATTCTCATTACGCTCGTTAGTTTGGTTTTCAGCAATATCTACTTGAGATTCATCACTATCAGTTTCGAGTTCGGAAAGCGGTACTGCATTTGACGAAACTTCAGTATTTGCAGGTGTTATATCTAAATTACTGTTATTTCCAAATGCTACGAAAGACACAATGACTATTGCACTTGCTATCAAGGCGGCAGTCGCTGCTAGTAGAGAAGTTGAAATTGACTTATTAACTACAGTTGTTTTCGAAGGGAACCCCGAGTGAGTATCCCAGTCCCATTCTGTTTTATTTGTATTTGTATAGTTAGGTTGGTTTCCGTTGTTAACGTGATTAATCGAAGAAAGTATTTTGCCTTTGAGAGTTACTGGCACAGCAACGACTGGAAGAGCAAGTGCGATTGATCCTGGTGCACAGAGAATTGCTCGTTTCTTCGTGCATGTGTCGCAGTCTTCTATATGTCGAGTAACTTTTGATCGTATTTCTAGCGAAAAGTGCCCATCCCAATCTGAAAGTAATGCACCAAGCTTGTCGCAATCTTCTCTACCTAATCTAGCGATTAGTAAAGACCCAACAGCTTTTTCCATCCTGTCTCTCATTCTCGATGATAAAACGTGAACATGAGATACCTTTACTCCAAGGGCTTGAGCTAATTCCTCTCCCTCTAAGCCTTGCATTTGTAATTCTAAAAGTTCACGGTCACGAGTTTGTAGTCCATCCGCAGCATCCCATACTAATTTTTGAAGCTCGTTTTGAAGAAGTGAGTCATCACTAGCTGGAATATCAGCAGCCATGTCTGGAACCTCTCGATGATCTCTCCGAGAGCGTTGACGTGTTCGAGAAGTAACTTCGTTGCGCGCAATAGAGAAGAGCCAAGGACGTAACTTTGTTGGGTCTCTGAGCTGATCCAGTTTTTGTGATGATCGAAGTATGACGTCGTGCACTGCATCTGCAGCTTCTTCTCGATCGCGTAACATGGAAAATGCAAAACCAAATAAGCGGTCTGCGTAACGATCGTATATTTCTCCTATCGCAGCTTGATCTCCTTGTCGCGCCATTAAGACAAGATCTGCATCGCTTTTGTTCACTTATGTACCTCATAGTGTCCTCACATATGCGAGAACCTTTTAAAAAGCTAGGACACTCGCTCTCTTACTGTTGTGAGATAAGACGAGTTCATCTGTTTAGTCTTACACCCTTCGTAGAGAAATCAATGAAAATAAGAAATTTTTATGAAAACAAAAATTTTTTCATTTGGGGTGTAAGAAATTGATTCATTCCTCATCTAACTGGCACAACTAACAGCCGAGGAGGCAAAAATGAAAACAATTAAAAGAATAAAAAGAATAGTAAAGATGGGAGTGGTGCTATCTATCGCAGCTATAGCGTTTACTGCGATTTCAGCATCAGCTTCAGCATTACAGCCATCATTTGATGAAGATATGGTTATTGACTTAGATGACATTTTGTCGGAAGAATTGATAATTCTTTGGGGATCAGATGTGGATATCGAAGCGAGTGGATGTCTTCCTCATTGGGCAGGGCCAGAAGGAATAGATATTACCGTTACAAATAATTATGACGGAGCAAAGCGTTACGGTGTATTCGTATATAACGGAGATGTTGAAATAGAAGAAACCCCAGAGTTCACTTTCCCAGAAGAAGACACATGGTCAGATAGCGAGCTACTTTTCTCAGGTGACACATTTGAATTCCAATACAGAGGCAATTTCCTTGTTCCAAGTGCTGCTGTTGTACGAGTTAAAATTACTGAGGGTCCACTTATTGTTATGCCAGGTACAGAAGTAGACGTAATCTTTGATGAAGAGATAACTGTTTGTGAATATGAAGCGAATGAAATGCTTTCTGAAGCAGCCGAGGAATACGAAGCCGCAGAAGCACTAGCAGAAGCAGAAGCCGCAGCAGAAGCAGCAGCAGAAGCAGCAGCACAAGCAGAAGCACAAGCGATAGCTGAAGCAGAAGCTCTGGAAGCCGATCTAGCCGCTGCAGAACAGTCAGCAGCAGACGCTGAAGATGCACTCGAAGCAATGATCGATGCAGTATCAGTTGATGTCGAAAACTACGGAACAGAATTAGGGAAAGATTCTCAAACAGAAGTCGATGCTACTTCTTCTAACAGTCAACCTCTTGTTGATGGCGAGTCTGCTATCGGAGAGTTAGCAGAAGGCGACTCTGAAAATTCAGGTCTTTCACTTAGAATGATTATTCTCGTGACTCTGATTGGAGTCGCTGGAATCGCTTCAGCTGGTGTGGTCCTGGAGAAAATGAATAGATAAACCCATCATTAAAGTGGGCGGGTTCACAGAGACCCGCCCACTTTTCATTTTTAAATACAAGTTATAAGAATCTTTCGATGCGGAAAGTCATGTATGGCGTGTCGATATATTTTCCTTTTGTACTAATATTCAAAAAAACTAATTCAAAGGAATATATGTCAGAAAAAGTAATGGTTACAGGAGTAACAGGATATATCGGTCAACATTGTGGCGCAGAACTCCTTCGTCAAGGATATGAAGTTGTTGGAACGATACGTTCAATGGAAAAAGCCGAAGCAGTACGTGAAGGAATAGCGAAAGTAGCACCAATAGATAATCTGACATTTGCCGAAGCAGACCTAACGAGTGATGAGGGCTGGTCAAAGGCGATGGCGGGTTGCAAGTACGTTCTGCATGTAGCGTCCCCATTCATCATTGCTGCTCCTGAAGATGAGAATGAAATAATTTCTCCCGCTGTTGACGGGACATTACGTGTTTTGTCAGTGGCTAAAGCAGTAGGTGTAGAACGCACTGTTGTCACTTCATCAACGGTAGCGATCACTTCCGGAAAGCTTTCAGGGCATTATGGAACCGACTCTTGGTCGGACCCAGAAGCTGAAATTGGAACCTATGCAAAAAGCAAAACATTAGCTGAACAAGCAGCATGGGAATTTGCGAAAGCAAATGATATTGATCTCGTAGTAATTAATCCAGGAGGTGTTATGGGGCCAACACTGACCGGCAAAGTTGAAGGAGAAAGCCTAACCATGATTTCCGACATTATTGAAGGAAAATATCCACTGGTGCCAGATATCAGTATTGGATTAATTGATGTTCGAGACGTTGCCAAACTCCATGTCTCAGCCATGACAGCTGACCGAGCTGTCGGGAAACGCTTTATCGCTTCATCGGATGAACCGTTCCACTTCACAGAAGTAACAGGAATACTTAAAAAAGCTGGTTATAAAAAAGCGTCAACTCGTCAAGCTCCTAAGTTCTTACTGAAGATAATGAGTCTTTTTGATGATCAAGTGAAGGGATTACTTCCAATGGTTGGTGAACGACAAACGGTTGCAAATCAAGAAACCTATGAGATTCTCGCGTGGGAACCAACTCCGATGGACCAATCTCTTATCGAGACAGCTGAATCAATTTCATAAGATAGATCCTTATTTTTTAGCTAAAACGAAACCCGCAACACTATGTGGAGTTTCCAGATCACCAGAGCCAAATTCTTTTATAAGTGTTTGATCAAGTTCTTGGTCAAAAGCAAGCGCCTTCTCTGGCGAAAGTGCAACAATGCCAGCACTTGCTTGAATTCTCTTACGCCAAGAAATTCTTGAATATCTTGTGTCATCTATAAAGTCAAACTCCCCGACGATCTTCATCGAATATTGAGTGAATGTCGACTTGAATAAGTCGTAATAATCGTCTCTTGTTCGAATTCCCCCTAATTGCCAATCCGGATTATGGGATTCGATCAGTTCTTCGGTAACCCCAGGGACGGTTCCTGGGAAAGGGATCCAATCAAACCAGCACACTGCTAATTTTCCATTCGGTTTCAGGAGGCGAGCGCATTCGACAATCGCTTTTTCTTGATCAAACCAATGCCAACACTGTCCAGCTGTTACAGCATCAAATGAAATTGACGGCAATTCAGTGTTCTCAGCTGGAGCCTGACGCCAAGTGATATCAAGTTGTTCATCATGTGCAAGTCGTGATGCTTCATCGAGCATGCGTTGATCAATATCAGCGCCCGTCACAACACATCCTCTGTGAGCAAATCCACGAGCCAGAGTTCCAGTTCCACACCCAAGATCCAAAAGACTTTGACCAGGCTCACCCACTCCAAGCTTCTGCAATTTATCAAAGGCCGCATCTGGGAACCCTTTACGATGATCAGCGTAGTCCTTGGCTGCTGACCCGAATCTATCTCCCTGTATGGGTCCTGTGGAAGCAGTCTCAAAAAAATCGGTCACGCGAAAAGTTTACATAGAAAGTGCATTCTTTACATTACGAGAAACGATCGATGATTGGGGCTCACGTTACCTGTCTAGTAAGTTTTTAGTGGAGGAATTCACATGAAAGCAGTTTTGAGAGGAATCGTGTCAATGGCTTTCTCAACGATTGAAGACCAAAAGACACAACAAAGAATTTCGCCAAACGCGAAAAATGTTCCAACTTTTTCACGGCCTACTATCACTCCTCCATCACCAGTTCCCGCTGACCAGGTATATAAACCATTATCGTCCACTGACCCAATTCCTTTTGGTGCAGTAACAAAGGTTAAATCAACAACAGATAACTTCGGTGCCTCCACTATAGAAAGTACACTTTCATCAACCCAGTTTGAGGAAAAGGGAACGGGCACGGTGCCCCCACCGGAAAACTTAGTCCCTGATAATCTCGCAGAGATCAAGGGTTTGAATCCTATAGCTGTAATGGGTCTCAACAAAAGAGGCATTGTAACTTTCCTACAAATAGCTAATCTCACTGACCAAGAAGTAGCTGATATTGAAGAGGATCTTGATCTGCCTGGTTGTTTCAATCGCTTCAGTTGGCGATATCAATCACGTCAACTACATCTTGATAATGATTAATTGATCTTATTGTGATTACTCAAATGAGATTTGCTTGAAATCTCAAGTTAAATTTAAATGGTTCTAAATATTGGGGGTATATATGGATGATAGATACCGGCTTGATGGAAAAGTAGCCGTAGTGACAGGGTGTGCTAGTGGGGTTGGTGAATCAGTAGCTAAATTATTTACAGAACGAGGATCCAAGGTTCTTGCTGTTGATGTCAATGCTAATGGCTTGGAAACTGCAATGGAAGGGGTCGAGAACGTTGTCGCTTTGCCTCAAGATGTGACAGATTCCGATGCTGCCGAAAAGGTTATTGATGCTGCTTTACAAAATTTTGGTCAGGTTGACATATTAATAAACAATGCTGGGAGAGTCATTTACTCAGAGGTGCATGAACTCACAGACGAAATCTGGAATATGCATTTTGATTTGAATGTTGGTGCAGCGATGCGGTTATGCCGAAGGGCTATACCTGAACTGAAGAAAAGACCTGTGGGGCGAATTGTCAATATAGGGTCGGCAGTGACTTTGCGTTCGTCCCCGGGGTTAGCTGGTTATACGGCAAGTAAGCATGCACTTGAAGGGTTAACTCGCGTTCTTTCTCAAGAACTTGTTCCAAATATCACCGCTAATTGCATTCATCCCGGAACGATCCTGAGTGGCATGACTATTCCTTTAATGGAAGAGGACCCAGCATTAAAAGAACATTATGAAAGTTTTAGTCCTATGGGAAGATTGGCATTGCCCGAAGACATCTCGCATGCAGCACTATTTCTCAGCCTAGATGCAAGCAGTTTTATTAATGGAATAGGCTTAAACGTGGACGGTGGCTACGTCGCTTATGGATAAGTCTTACATTCAATTAAACCTGAGGTTCCACTAACTAACATAACTATTGACGAGCGCTAAGGAGCAGATAATGGCACATACATCAATGGCATACTTTCCCTGCAAGGAAGGTATGGGCGAAATACTACTCCCCGCTGTACTAGAGGGACTCAGTGACACAAGAGCTTTCGAAGGGAACATCAGCATAAATACCTTCGTGGATCAGGACAACCCTGACCGGATCGTCCTTTGGGAGAAGTGGGAAACTAGAGAAAATTATGAAGCCTACCTTGCATGGAGGACGGAAACCGGAATGTTTGAAGGCCTTGAGCCTTTTTTGACAGGACCTCCAGAATTTATTCACCTTGTAGCAAAAGATTAGCTAACTCTGTATTAAAACGAAAAATAGTCAAAAGGGGTGTAATAATTTGTGATTTCAATTGTCTATCTGGCACAAATACGTTGCTTAGGAGGCAAAGATGAAACGAAATTCACACAAATTACAAAAGAACCGGGCAAGTCGGATTGGTGCATTCGCAACAATACTCGGACTTAGCCTTACTTCCTTATTCATATCGGTAGCATCAGCAGATCCTGTGAATACTGATCCAGTCATTTCAGTAGATGGGACATGTGACCTATGGGATATTGATAATCCGGGTTTTAACATGTCAATTAGTAATAACGATAATTGGGATGAAAGCTATGAAATTGCTGTTTTCAGTGGATTTTACGAAGATCCTGAGGACCTTAATGAGATAGTGCCAGATTCTGTATTCGAAGAAACTGTCAATGCTAATTCGTTCTCTGGAGGCCAGTACTTATTTGATTCTATTTTCGCAACAATTCAAGTTGTGAACATAGCTGAAAACGAGGCATTTGGAGAGTTAGTCTTCCATGAAGCATTTCTAATCTGTGCACAAAATTTACCTGACTTCGGATTCGGAGAAGAAGACGAAGAGAGTGAAGATGGACCTAGCTTCAATTTCAACCTCGTGCCTCAATTACCTAACGAGCCTCAAATCCCTGGCTTTGATTTCAGTCTTCCTGACTTCGAAGAAGAAGAAACAGAAGAAAGTGAAGCTGGACCTAGCTTCAATTTCGACTTTATGCCTCAACTACCTAACGAACCTCAAATCCCTGAGATTGATTTCGGTATCCCGGATTTTGAGTTTGGAGAAGGAGAAAACGAAGGTAACGAAAATTATGAGGATGAAGATACCATCGAAGTTGATGACAACAGCACCGAGGAAGACGGTGAAGAAGACCCAATCCAAGTTGAAAACAACGACGTTGAAGATAACAACTACGAGGAAGCCCCATTCCAAGTCAATAACAACGCCAATGACGATCAAACAGTATTAGAAACAGAACATATCAACGAAAGTAAAACCACCAAAGTTGTTGAAGCATTAGATCCAAAGATCACTCTTGCGGACGCCGACAACAAAAACACTGGAGAGACAGCTTCTGTCAAAGGACAAGTCTCACAGAAGCCATCCGGAAGTTTTCCTTTCTGGATCATCCCTATTGTTGTTGGTGGCATCGCCACCGTTGGGTTATCAACTCGAATAATAAGAAAAGATAGTTAATAACTGACTAGCTCCCCCGGTGCCAGCCCGTTACGGGCTGGCACCAGCAGTTTTGCACAACCCCAATCAACAGATTGAATCAATCGAATTTAGGTCTCTGTTGATGATGAAAAGACTTTCTTAACGAATAGCTTGTCAGCGGAAATAATCAGTGTTGATAAACAAAAGAAGGTGCTAGTAGGCCAGTTAAGTACAAATAAGATGAGCAGATTTCTGATATTCAAAATGGGGTGTAAGAATATACCTATCTGCACGTCTATCTGACACATTAACAAATGAGGAGTTTATGAATATGAATATCCAACGAACATTAGCTTTAGTGCTATTTGCTGGTCTTCTTGCTATCCCCGCCTGCAGTTCCTCGGCTGATACTTCAGGTCAAATGGAGGATCAGATAGCTGACCTAGAAGAAAAACTGGAAGAAGCTCAAGCGCAAATCCAAGCTTTGACTCAGGAGTCAGAAGAGGTAGAAGTTGCCCAAGCTGAGCCAATAGTTGTCACAGAAGAAGATAGTCCGAATGGAGAAGAAGTCATAGAAGTTGATGAAGCGGAATCGGTCCACGATGATCGTGAAGCTCTCCTAGCATCATATGAATGGTATGAAAGTAGCGATTTCGTAAGATATCTTCAGGAAGTCTTGGATATTAATGCAGATGGGGTTTATGGCCCCAACACTCGAGCAACACATCTTGCTGCCCTAGAGAAACAAGGACTTCCAATAGACGGAGTACCTGAAGTTGGACCAATTCCATGCCCCGATGATGAACCATTGCCTGACACTCAAGCTGTCGGTATGAGTTCCTTCGTGGCTGATATGGATGGTGATGGGAATCTCGAGACAGTTAATGTTCAGGAAGGCATAGGGCCAGATGAAGGCAGATTCTTTGCAGTCGCCACAGGTAATGAATTTGGTACTCGTTGGGTAGAAACTGAGTTCCCTGAAGACGAGTGGCGGAAAGGCTATGTAACAGACATAAACGATGATCGAAGAGATGAATTCTGGGTCACGCACCCAGGTAGTGCATCAGTTACTCATTATTCAATCATCATCTTTGATGATTGCGAAATGAAGATTGCGAGAATCCCTGACAGTAATGACTTATGGAGGTCAGGCGGGACAGTAATGAGTAGTTGGGAAATCAAATGCCAGGACGCTACTCCCCTAGGTGGTGAACCTCTTCACTATTTAAAACAAATTCGGTATCGTGTTGGACCTGGTGATGAAGAGCTGACCAGTATCTGGACATACGAATTTACGGGAAGCGGATTTGAGTTTGTGGATGCTGTTATTGATGAATTCTGGCCTACCTCTATTGAGGGTTGGGAATGTGAACGTTGGTATCAACTTCACCCTACTGACCCCAATTATTAGATAGATGAAAGGAAATCCTAAATTATGAGAAGAACAGGAAGATATAAACTTAGTGCACTTCTTATCTCATGTTGCTTGGCCACTATCTCTTGTTCATCAGAGCTAGCAGTCAGAGAGCCATCGGATGAGTCAGAAAGTGAAGTAAGTTCAGTTTCAGATGGAACAGAAAATACTAATTCTGAATCTGTCGTGGAAGCTCCAACCCCGCCGCCGCCGCCGTCTGCATCCACAACAGTTCCAACTCCGCCACCGCCTCCTGCACCCACAGCAGTTCCTCCTCCACCTCCACCTCCTACAACACCACCTGTAATCACCTCAGGAAATAACGTAATCGTGGCTGCCCAGGGGGTTCTAGGTTGGACTATCGATAGCGAATGGATTGAAGTAGGCGAACCACCGGTTGACCCTTCCTCTATCCCCGCAGAAGATGGTGATCTATACAGAGTTCTGAGATCAGGAAGTGCAACAAGTATCGGTGTTCCGGGTTCGGCGCCAATAGAAGGGTGCCCGCCCCTTCCTGGGTATGCAGCGGATATAAACATAGAGGATCCGATGTTTAATGCTGATGGATGGCCCTATACCTACCCGATAGCTATTTCATCAAATTGGGATTTAACTCCTCATGATGTTGAGTCGCTTAGTCTTGATTCAGCGATTTATAAAGATTTTGCAAGCGAAGTATTAGCTGATCTCGACATAATTGATCCCGATCCAAATTTAATTACTCTAATCCGTACGGATCTGGAAGGTGATGGGGTTGACGAGATGATTGTAGGGGCTGAGAGAATTCTGGGTTCATTAATTTCTCCATCACCTGGTGACTATTCAATACTCTTTCTTAGAAAGATTATCGATGGTGAGGTTATCCAACAATTGATCTCAGGCGATGTTCACGTAGGTGAAGTATCTGGAATGCTTAGCTTTTCACGATTAATAACTGTAGCTGATTTGAATGGTGATAATCGTATGGAAATAGCCGTCCAATATGGCTACTACGAAGGAAGTTCAACAGGGATTCTAGAGTATAAGAACGATGTTGAAGGACTTCAATTAGTACTAGAAGTTGGATGCGGAGCTTAATTAGAGGAGTAGTTATGAATTCCTTAAAAGAATATATTTCCCTTTGGGTATTAGCTTGTTTATTTACTTTTCTATCTGCATGTAGTTCTGATGAGAGTTCGGATAGTCCGATTTTAGGTAGTTACGATGCATTGAGTGAAGAGTCTGTACCTGAACCAGATCCAACACCTGAGCCCACCGCTGAAGATAAGATCGAAGACCCTACCCCAATCCAAGAGAATAACGAAACACTAATTCTTCTTGCAGACTATGCATGGATGGACCCCACAAAAAGTGAGGCCACGATCGCTTTACAAGAATTTTTAGAGATCGAAGCTGATGGCTGGTATGGAATCGGCACACGGTCAGCTCACCTCGCTGCATTAGAAGAAAGAGGGCTCCCAAATGATAATGTCCCCACTTGTGACCTAACAGTGGGAGAAGAACTATGCGGAGTTCAAGAGGGAACACCAATGGAAAACGCCCTCGCGACATTGATAGCCGGTATGGGAGAACCTGATAACCAATCAGAATGGAATGAAGTTTGTGGTTACAATCACAAATCATATTCTTGGGGACCCGTAACAGCCTCTTTCCGAGAGGGACCTGATCAGAAAGCTTATGCTTTCTGGTCCATAATAAATCGATTCACAGAAAGTGAAGGCTGGCAGGACCCTTTCCCAAGTGAAATTAAATTCACTGAAAGCAAATTGGTAACCTGGCCTGAGGAAGACCATAGATTAACTCCCCGAAATCCTGGAACTGGTGACATCGCAGCATCTTCAATAACAAACAATCTCGTCCCCAATGGCGAACATCTCGAACCGTATTTAGAAGACTTTGAGACGAATGTTGGGTACTCGCTCCAGTACGACACGATGTGGGGATTTAACTTACTTTACACAGATAACTACAAAGTCATCTACGGTGAATATACCCCTACGGAAGACTCTGACCCAGAACTCGTTCGACTTTGGAGATGGGTAACGGATGAGTTGCAGGCATGCGATTGATAATCTGGAATGAAACCTACTTTAGAAACGCTACGTTTGAATTGCTGTTTAATTGTCTAACTTGAGAGATTATCAATCTAAAACCAATTTAGAATTTCATCTAAACCAGTAATCTCGTCTCATAGAGCAAAGCCATGTGAGAACAATCAGAGTAGTACAATACTCGTATGATGCATTTAGATGCTGATGGTGACTTGAATGGGTATTGGCCTTCCCCGTGGCCTGCTGAGTCAGGGGGTCCGAGAAGACAAAAAGTCGCTGCCCTACCTGGTTTGAACCTTGCTCAAGGAGAGTCACTTGGCTCAACAATTAGAGAGACGGGAGGCTGGGCAGTAATGACTGTTCAGCGAAATCCAGAAGAACTTTATCTTCTCTGTGGTGGAGGTTTACTTCCCGGAGAGTTTCCCCCTCATTTCAGAGAATCTTCCTCACATGGATGGGTAGAGCGAATAGATCCCATCAGTCTCAATACACTAAATCGTTCAAAGGATCTTCCGAGTGGAGGGTGGCTTTGGTGCGGAGCTATTGTCATTCATAAAAATGGTGATTTATATGCAGTCAACGGAAGGTATATTTTCCGCTTTGACGCTGAGTGCAACGTTATCGCTGAGAGAGAACTTCCTTTTGATGGACCTTTTAACGGGTTGTTAATTATGTCCGACGGAAATCTAGTTACCAGAAACCTAGGATTCCGAGAGGATGACTCTGCATGTTTTTTAATTATCGATCCAGAAAATTTGAATATTCTTTGCGACCCAGTTCTGCTCGATGCACGTTGTATGGGTCGCTTCTCGTCTGATATGTCGGAGACTGGAGAATTCATATATACGACTACTGAAAAAGAGATTATCCGTTTGAATTACGTCAATTCCAACTTGGTGGTTGACTCATGGAAAAGGTCATACGAAATTATTGGAGAAGCTCAATCTGATGCATGGGATACGACCATTGGCGATAACAGAATCTGGCTGATGGATATGGGACGTCCCCCAGGTTGGATGAGGCCCGGAACAGCAGAACAGCGAGCATTTGGTTTTAGCCTTACAGACGAGACTGAAAAGCTTGTATTCGCAAACCATGCATCTCCTTTCGCATGGAATCCTGGGCCTCCACTTTTTGATCCGAAACGAAAAATACTTGTTCATTACGACTCTTTGAACGGAGGAGTTGTGGGTCATTACTGCCCCAGTGGAAGTGAAATTGAGCAGATATGGAGGATTGAAGCTCACAATTATCTACAGATGATGGTTTTCAAAGATACTGGAGAGCTCATTATTGAAGATGCTGAACTACCTCCTAATTTCGGTGGCGAGAGAATAAAAGCAGAAGCAGTTGTCGTAAATATTGAGACGGGACAAGAGATTTCTCGCGTTGCTTCTGGAGCACCATCACTTGGAATGTTCAGTTCTCCAGGTTTCTCAAGAGACTTTTATGTAGCTTCACTTTTGGGAACGCTAGCTCGAGTTTATGTTCAGGAGTAAGGTTTCTGGAGTTTAACTAAAGCATTTACCTTTCATAAGCTTCGGATCATGAATGTGGCAATTCCGATCATAAGAACTAAAAAGAAAAGAATATAAACAATAAGAGCCCGCTTAAAACCTTTTACATACTTTTGTTTTATTGGAGCCCACTTTAAAATTGTTTCAACTTGTTGCACTGGGGCGCTTTGCTCAGAAGATAGCAGTTCATTCTTTTTTGCTTCAAATTCTTCTTCACTCAGCAAACCCTTTTCACGTAGTTCTCCAAGTCGTTCTAGTTCTTCCATCCAGTCGGTCATATCCTCAGTTTACGGTAAATTCGAGTTTGTTGTTCTTAATTTCTGATCAGACCTTAATCACGTAACTCAGCGAGTCGTTCAAGTTCTTCCATCCAATCAGCCATGCGTTTAGTTTAGGGCAGAACAGGTTTTGTTACATGTGTGGGGGTGCTGGAGGCCCCTATTCAAGCAATTAAGAGTTTGGATAACGGACTTCACGATTGCCCGAGCTCCAAATTAAATCTATTTTCCGTTTAGCGATCCGCCACCCCGAATCCGTGAGGACTAGTTGGTCTGTGTATTTTCCTCCCATTTCAAAATGAGGTTCACCGATTGCACTCTTTCTTGTCATATGAACTCGGAAATAGCATCCTGCTTCAGCCGTTCCTTCTTTAATACGGGCCCAATGATTACCGTTCATATGTTGCACACTATCTAGTGGGTTTAACGCCTCTTTACAGAGTTGTTTCAGTG
>MDTD01050391.1_pt1 | contig 16043 bp, 20 predicted proteins | sample 811221 | NCBI WGS metagenome assembly MDTD01 (sample SAMN05326646, study PRJNA326480) | marine metagenome | isolation source: seawater | place: Pacific Ocean: South West | collected 2011 | reverse complement strand
TTTGAGTGTAGTGAAGAAGGCTCGTGGTGGTCCATTATGTAGGTTTAACCTGGACGCTGAAGATATTCACGTGGATGGCATCAGTTTTGATAAAGTCCTTAATTTTAATACTGTCAAAGGAGAAGACATGATCTTCAACAAAGATGGAAAAGAGTATGAGGTTAAGGATGAAGTACATGCCTTACTAACTGCTCTTGAAACAGAGAAGAAAGAGGCGATGGATTCATCTGCAACTGAGATTGCTGAGTTGACTGCTAAGGTTGATGAGCTTCAAGCGAAGGTAGATCTTAATGAGTCTAAGAGTGCAACTGATGCTGCTGATGTAAAATTCAAAGAAGCGGTTGCAGCTAGGGTAAAACTTGAGCGTGATGCTAGTGAGTTCGTAGACGTTTCTCTTGATGGTCTTAGCGACCGTGAAATCAAGGAGAAGGTAATTGCGAAAGTCTCTAAAGTATCTCTCGATGGTAAATCAGATGTGTACGTAGATGCAGCATTTGATCTTGCACTTGAGCAGGCTCCTGCAACTGAAGTAGTAGATTTAACAAATGCTGCTAATCAAGAAGATTCAAGAGATATTGTTATCGAGGCTAAAGATAGGGCTTGGAAGAAAGCTTTAAATCAGTGGAAAGGTGAATAATTATGGTACAATTAGTATATAACGAGAATCCAGCTGTAGCGGTTCAAGGTCAATTGGCTGAGCCAATGGCACCAATGAGAATTGTTTCAAGAATCGTAGAAACTGCGGCTCTTGAGCCAGGTGTAGCGGTAACTGCTGGTACAGATAAGGTTAAGCAAGTAGTACTTTCTACTGATGGTGCAGATATCGTAGGTATTACTTGTCTTCAAGATTACCTAGAAAGCAAGCCAACTGGTGTTGTTGATGCTGACACTGGTGAGATCATGACTGAAGCTAAGTACCAAGTTGGTAGACAAGTTGGTGTAATGGCTGCTGGTACAGTTTTCATGCCTGTAGGAGTAACTTTATCTACTACTGCAATTGGAGAGGAAGTTGGTATTGGTGCTAATGGTTATGTAATCGACGGTGCTTGTACTGGCACATATAGATTATTCTTAGAGGAAGCTCCAGAAGGCTTAGCGGCTGGAGCCTTGGTAAAAATCAGAGTAGCTGGACCACAAGGAGCATAATATGACTTACAAGAATATGGACGCAGCAATGACTTCATTTTTCGAGAACGAGTTACGTCAAGTAATGGCTCGTTCTTATGATGTTGTTTACCCAGAGTTAATGGCAAGAACTATGTTCCCGGTTTCTTCTGAAATCAGTCCAGGAGCAGAGTCTTTCGTATATGATCAGTATGACTTCGTGGGTGTAGCAAAGCTAATCCACAGTTATGCGTCAGATTTACCTAGTGTAGAAGTTACTGGCAAGCAATTTGTTCGCCAAGTATGGTCTGAAGGTATTTCTTTCAAGTATAGTTTCCAAGATGTGCGCGCTGCTCAGTTCGCAGGTAGAAGCTTAAACGATCGTAAGGCAAGGGCTGCACGTCGTCAGATGTTAGCACTTGAGAACAAGATTGCATTCCACGGTGATGAGGAAGCTGGCATTCCAGGTTTCATCCAGTATCCGAACATTCTTCAAGAAGATGCATCAGGTGCATGGGAAAACTCTGCTACAATTCTTGCAGATTTAGAGACTGCAATTGCTCGTCAAAGAGATGTTACTTATGGTCAAGAGTCTGCTAACATTTTAGTAGTTCCAGACAAGTATTATGTTTACATGGCGATGGAAAGATTTAACACTTACAGTGATATGTCTTTACTAGAATATATCGTTCAAAAATTCCCTTTCATCGAGCAAGTTGTTTCTTGTTACGAGCTGAAAGATGCCGATCCTGCTGGTAAGGATTGCGCAATGCTTTACCGTAAATCTCCAGAGAAACTTACAATGGAAATTCCTCAAGATGTAGAGTTCTTTGATGCTCAACAAGATGGATTTATGTTTAAAGTTCCAGTTCATGCAAGGACTGCTGGGGTTATTGTCTGGGCACCATTAAGTGTGATCCGTATTGACAATATCGGTGCAGAGTAAGAGGTAAGTTATGTTAGTAAAATACACACAAACAAACATTCGTGGAATAGGTAAAGTAACTCTTAAACCAGGAATGAATGAAGTATCTCCAAAAGCAGTTAAAGAGTTTACTGATCGTCATAAGGCGGTATGGAAACGTCTGCTTGAGGAAGGTACTATTGTAAAGGTTGAGTCCAAGTCTTCGGTTACTGTGAAAATGGTAAAAGAGACTAGCGACTTGGCTTTACTCAAAGAATGGGAAAAAGATAGTGCTTTAAAGGGTCCAGTTAAGGGCGCAGTTAGAAAGCAAATTGCTGAGATTGAGTCTGTAGTAGATGAGATTAAGGCTAAGCAGGAAGAGGTACTTTAATGGCAACGCAGGCGACTTATGATGCATGTACGGCAGCGTATGTGAATCTAGTATCATATAATAAATATGCTAGTCGAACGGCTGATACTTCAGAGTTTAATGAAGTAAAAGAGATGATGGGACAGTATATTAATGATCGTCAGTGGCCTGCGCCAAAAGCAAAACATGGATTAGCTTTGCTTGTTTGTCATTATTATGCCTTGGATGATGTGACTGCACCTGATGGTGGTTCTTTAGGCGATGACCTTGTTCGAGGTCCTATTGTGCAGGAAGTAGCTGGGGATATGTCTATCACTTATGATAGATATGCCCAAGCTACTGCCGGTACAATTACCGAGACTCAAGACTTATGGTTGTTACAAACCCAATATGGAAAAGAGTTTCTTGGTTTAAGAAAAACATTTAAGTGTGGGCCGCATGTGACATGAAATTACCTTTAATGCTAGATAGTGTAGAAATAGTAAGTCGCGACAATGGCAGCTACGTGGATGGTAGTTGGGTTGAGGGCAGTACTACGACTTCTGCTAGTATTAAGGCTAATGTTCAACGCTGTACTCCTCAAGAGATTCAAAGATTACCTGAAGGTTTCCGTTCCCAGGAAGTATTAAAGGTTTTCTTACCTGCGAATGCCGATGTTGATTTACTGATAAACGACACGGTTTCTCCAGCTCCTAGTTTTGTAATCTATAATGGTAACACCTATGCTATAATTGACTCAGAAAAGTGGAATCACTTACTGCCTCATTGGCGATTAACGGTAGTCGATCGTAATCCTACATAGGGGATTTTATGTTAGCCATAGAGATCAAACCTAATAAAAAAAATATGGAATTTTATAAGGCACTTTTCAAAGCAGATTATGCTTTTGGTGCTGGTTATATTAGAAATCCTGACAAGCCTAAAAAAGTATATAATCCTGCAACCGGCGGTATAAAGACTGAGTATCGTAATACGGTACAACAAGTAGGTCTATACCAGGAGGCTGGTATTCCTGGAGTGCCTTATCGTAGTGTGATCAATGCTATTTATCGTGATCCCAAACATATAGATCAGGTTAGACAGATTATAGAAAAAGGTTTCAAAAAGGGCGGTCGCACCTTTAATATCAACGATATAGTTAAATCAGTGGATGATGCAGGTGATTACTTGCGCAGGAAAATGAAGGCAAGGTTCAGACAAAACAAGTGGGCTAGGCTTAGTCCTAAGACTCGTCCAAAGGCTAAGACTCGTGATCCGATGTTATTTAGTAGCCAGTTACGTCGTACACTTGGTTCGGTACGTATTGAGAATGGTAAGCGTTACGGTAAAGAGATTGGTAGAATGCGAGTGCGTATGACTAAAATGAACTGGCCACCTGAATACTGGGAGCTTTATAGAAAGTTCAAGTCAGGTAATTTGTAGGAGAATGTATGTCTGTAAGCATGTCAGTGGTAAATGGCAAGTTCAGGGATTTAATTGTAGAGAGCGGTACTAATACTAGGGTTATTTTCATGGCTCCTAATGCTCCACGTCCTGAGTTACCTTACACTGTTATTGAGTATGAAGGTCAGAAGATTCATGGTTTCGATGATGAAGTAATAGATAGTGAAGGTAAGCTACGTTTATACGGTAGAAGAAGCTTATTTTTCATCTTACATTTCTTCGGAAGTAACTGTGAGGATGAGGCTACACAGATGAAAAGTATGTTTAGTTTCACTAGTGGAACTAGCATGATGGAGGCTGATGGCACAGTCTCAATGGCGGTTGCTGAGTGTGGTGATATAGAGTATGATTATTTATTAAGGGACGATACTTATGAGAAGTATTGTACTTTTGATGTTAGAATGAACGCAGTTATTGAAGATGGTTCGACCTTTATCGAGCCGGGATACTTTGAAGAAGTTGATCCAGTTGTTTGGACTAACAAACCTTAATTTAGGAGCATTAGATGCCTACTTCAAATGAGATTATTAGATTGGGGATCACGGTATCCTCGGCAAGTGTAACAAGAGCAGGTTTCGACAGCATTTTGCTTGTTGGTGATGAGACTATGGTCGATCCTACTCAGGCTGGACCAAGGGGCGAAGCTACTTTCGATCCAGGTATGGTATTTAAGTATACTGCTGATTCACAGGTAGGTGATGAGATTGTAAATGGTCACTTACGTGACATGATTTCTGTTGCTTTCGGCCAACAGCCATCGGTAGGAACTGTAATGGTTTCTTATGTAGATACTGAGGGATCAGGCGCAGGTATCGTTGGTTCAGATATTCAAGATATGTATGAGTATGAATCTAACTGGATTGGTTACTGTTCAGTATTCGAGACTGAAGCAGATGTTGAAAACCAAGCAACTAAGTTACTAGCATTAGGTAAATTCTATAGTATCCTAACTAGTGATTCTTCTTTTGCTCCTACAGTAAATGATTACACTGCAATGTGGCACACAGGCACAGCTTACGGTACATGGAGTTCATCTACTAATACTTCAGGTCGTTGGGCTAATGTTGCATCATTATCTTACTTCCTTGCAGTAACTCAAGGTACATATAACCCTGCGTTTAAGAAGCTTCAAGGTATAGACTCTAAGCAATATACTGCTACTGAAGAGACTACATTAAGAGCAAATAACCTAAATCAATACTCTGAGATTGGTGGTCAAGCAGTAACTTGGGATGGTAAAAACGGTTCCGGTACTGGCTACATTGATACTTACCTTGGCGCGATTTACTTACAAATAAGATTAACTGAAGACTTAATGAACTTAATGATTCAAAGTCCGAAGATTCCATATACTGATCCAGGTATTGCTACTGTTGGTAGTGTTATTAGTAACCGTCTAACTCAAATGACTACTGATGGATACCTTGATAAAAACCGTCCTTTCACAGTGAACCTTCCAAAGGCTTCTTCACTTACAGATAAGGCGAGTAGAAATTTACCGGGTGTTAGTTTCATAGCATATACATCTGGCGCAATTAACACTATCGAGATCCAAGGATTCATCGACGCAACATAAGAGGTAAACTATGAGCTATAATTTTCAAAGTATATTAAGAGCCTTTGATCCTAAAGCAGTAAAAGTAACTGTTGCAGGTGTAAACCTGGTTGGATTCTCAGAAGAGAAGGTAACTGTAGAACGAGCAAACAATGCATGGGAGTTGAATGTAGGTTGTGATGGTGAAGCTACTCGAGTTAAGTCTAATGACTTATCTGGTACAATCACAGTGACATTGCAGCAAACTTCTCCAAGTAATGATTTCTTAACTACAGTATTCTACAATGATCAAAATAACGATGAGTGTGTTAAGATCGAGATAGTTGATTCTTCAGGTAAGTCTAAGATCGTAGCAGATAAGGCATGGGTAGAAAAGATGCCTGATGCAACTTATGCTAAAGCTCACAGTGATCGTCAGTGGGTATTCCGTACCAATAATGTAGGTTACTACCTAGCAGGTAACTATGAGTCTGAGGTTGAAAGTAACCGTGTTGTTAATCCAGAAGGTGCAGTTACTTTCATGGACAAGGATGGCTCAACGCCATTAGGGGTAAACTTTGATATTGGTGGAACTGGCGAAGAAAGTTGGGGTGGTATTGAAGGATGCAATGCTCCAGGCGGCCAGTACCCGAATCCTCCTGAAGAAGGTACTCAGACAGAGCAAGGTCAGACAGATGCGGATCAAACGGGAGAGCAGGGAGCTTAATCTATGTCCTTTTCAGGTGAACAACATGAACTTCGTTCATTAGATCCTCAAAAGGTAAGAATACGAGTAGCAGGGGTTGATCTGGTAGGCTTCGGAAGACAGAAGATATCAGTTCGACCATCTGTTGATGCTTGGAAAATAGTAGTTGGTTGCGAGGGTGAGGCAGCGAGGGTACAGTCGAAAGACTCCAGCGGTACAATCACTGTTACTCTTCAGCAGAGTAGCCCGAGTAACCAATTTCTTTCTGCGCTTTTCTTTGTAGATAAGGCATTGGCTCAAGTTTTTCCAGTTTGGATCTATAATACGGATGGCTTTTTAGCGAATACTAAGATCATAGCTTTAAAAGCTTGGATTGAGCGTATGCCTAAAATAGACTATACTAATAAGGTTGAAGATGTAGTTTGGACTTTCCGAACGGATAGTCTACAGTATATCCTACATGGCAATAAAGAGCCTGGACAACTGGATAATGGTACGGTAGCTTTCCCAGATTATGAGAAACGTATTGATGGTCAGTTAGCTTCCCCCAATGTTTTTGGTGGTAGTAATCTTCCTTTCCATGATAACGGCACTCCTTATGGTGATGATAGTACCGAGACTATAGTTTCAAAAGCACCAGGCGAGGCTAATGAAGAAGCTTCAACAACAGGTGAAGAATAATATACACACGAGGTTAGTATGATTGAACGAAGTAATTTTGTAATTGATGGTAAGAATGTTGAGATTCAACAATTCGGAGCAGTGCAAGGTTGGAAACTACTTAGGAAATTAACAGCTATAGTAGGTCCTGCGATGGGTAAAGGTGCTAATGATTACGGTGCAGCGATAGATACTCTATTTATGCGACTACCTGAAAATGAGCTAATTGCTTTGTTAAAGAAACTAACTCAGTTTGTATGGATTGATGATCGTCCAGTTAACTTTGAGACTGATATGTTAGTCGGATCTTTCTCGGTTAAGGTTGTGACTGAGGTTTTAAAACTAAACTTCGAGGAGTTTTTTTTGACCATCAAGGAACAATTTCAAGGTTTAATCCAAGAAGTGATCGAAGAGACAGAATAGAGGAAGGCGAATCGCCTTACGAAAAAGATATTAAGTCTGTAAATGCAGATTTATTTATTTGGAGGCCGGTAGTCGCTAAGCTAGTAAGCTATAGTGATTATCGGTTTATGTGTGTTAGGGATTTAATAGATGCCCATGAGGTGTTAGACTTAAAAGAACACATACGCGACAAAGAAATGAAACAAATGCAAGCTGATGCTGCGAGAGCGAGGAAGTAATGGCTAAAAATATTTCTACTTTATTAATTAAACTGGCATTCAAATCGGACCCAAGTGTTACTGGTAAGATTGATGCGGTGATGAACTCGATAAGTAGTAAAATGGCCAGACTTGGTCGTACACTCGCAGGTAGTCTTAAGTTTGCACTTGGTGGTATTGCAAGGACGGTAGGCAATATCTTCGCAAGTATTACTCGTGAGATTCAATCCATTGCAGGCCAGGCACTTGATGCCAGTATGAAGTATGGAGTGAAGCGAGCCGAGTTCGCAGCTTTATTCCGGGATAGTGGCCAGGAAGGCACACTTAGTAATGACTTCCTCAAGAAAATAGATGAGTTCAGTGAGAAGACTTCCCATACTACTGCCAATCTACAAAAATGGGCTTCCATGCTTAAGGCAATGGGTATGCCTGCTGATCATATTTTAAAATGGCTAGACATGATGGGTAGGGTTGCCGGTGGTAATGCGGATGTAAATAACCGTATGCTTATGAACATCGGCCAGGTCTTTGCCAATAAGCGTGCTTTCGGACTCGATATTAAGCAGTTTGGTTTCGCAGGTATTCCGATCAAAGAGTATCTTGCTCAAGTACATAGTACTACCGTGGCAAGAATTGGCGAGATGGTAACTGCTGGTGAAATTGGCTACGAAGAATTATTCAATGCCTTCGTTAAGATGACCGAAGTTGGTGGTGCCTACGAAAAGCGTATGGAAAACTACATGAAGACTGTCCAGGGTAAGCGAGATATCCTGACTAAAAAGTATGACCGTCTTCTTAGGGATTCTGGTAAGCCACTAGAAAGAATGTTTGGTCACTACCTTGGTAAAGGAATTGAGTTCCTTAATGCAATGAAAGAGAACGGTGCATTAACTAGATTCTTCGAGACTCTAGGTGATATTATTCATATCTTTGCAATGACACTAACGGATGTATTTGGTGGCCAGCAGGATGAGGCTTTCACTGCAATGGATGCAATGGGGAAATTTGCCAAGGAAATGGCAATGAAGATCCAGATGTTAGTTTATCTTTTCACAGGTATTCCTGATAGGTATAAGAAACTAGGAATGACTGATTCTTTTATTAAGAAAGAGTTAGGTATTCATAAGGTAAGGAAATGGTTTACAGACTTTTCTGAGGAATTAGCTAGGTATATCAGGGAAGATCTTCCTCAAGTGATAGGAACGAATCTTGGTATAGCTATAGGTAAGGGCCTTGCTTGGACACTGAAAGCAATAGGTAAAACAGTTATTCATGGGGTGGACTGGTTGATAGGTCATCTAAATAGGGCGATCTTTAATCTTCTAGGAGATCTTCTAGGTAAAATTCCTGGACTTTCTATGGCAGAAGATTTCTTTAAAAACCTTGCTCAAAGACAACAGAATCGTCTTAATAATAACCCTATTGAACAAGGTCTGGATATGGCTGCTATTGGATTTGTCTCTGCTGCTACCGGAGCTTCCACGGAAATTCTAAAGCAAGCTAAAGAACCATATATGACTCCTGACTGGGAGGAGCAACAGCAAAACGCAAAAGAGCAAGAAGCGTTTGGAGAGTGGATGAAAAACAGAAAAGCAGGCAATAATTTATCTGTTAATATCTATACCGATGAGTCTCGTAGTGTAGTAGCGGAACAAGTTCAGCAAATGTATGGTGAGTTAGCTTAGGAGGTAGTATGCCGGTAGGAAGTAAATGGACTAAAGACTATGGGCGCAGTAGGGATAATGCATTATTCAACTGGCAGCCTTTTGCTTTAATAGAATTAAAGTATGAAGACTTACAGAAAGTCCCAGTTAAGAAAACTCAAGATGGTTATCCAAAGTACCAGGGTGATATCCCTACTGATCAGTTACCTATTGGGTATCATGCGCCTTTAGGTGCTAAGGCTTATGCAAGTAGACTGGAGCCTTGGCTAATGGAAGAACATGAAGATAATGTTATTTCTTTCAGAAGAAAACCTGCTAACTCCAGAAGTAGAGCATTAAGCTTGGCTCAGCCAAAATTACTTCAAAACCAAGTAAGTAACGCCAAAGTCCCAAAAACGACCACTGAAGGCTCTAGGATCTTCCAGGCTGATGTAGTATTGCGAGAGAATTATACGCAGACTATGAACGTAACTAGCTACCCTGTGGACAAGCTAGGTAACATCAGTGACCACTCGATGCTAAAAGATTTTAAAATCAGCATCAGTGCAATGCATTCAGCGACAATAATTTCCTATACTGACATTGATAGCAATATATTTAATACTAACTTTGCTACTGGTCTTGATGAGTTTCTTACTTCTGATGATGAAGAGACTCCAAAAACTAGGATACAATATATCTATGACTTGCTGATGGAATGGCAGCTTAAGGGTACACCTTTGGCGGTAAAGACAAAATTTGCATTAACGGGTATAAAAGATAAAAAAGATAATCAGATGATACCTTTTACGATATCGAATCTTAGTATTCCTCGTAATAAGGATAATGGTAATGCAATCAATGTTTCATTCACTTTGCAGCGTATTAAGCAGGTTAGTCTCGGTGAGACTACGATAGTAACTTATGATACTGTTGATAATGTGAAGTATGATACTAGAGAAAAAGCTCCTAAGAAAAAGACTCCTAAGCCTAAAGGTGGTGCGCAAGAGGGAGATGATTGGAAACCTAAAGATTACTTAGAAGATAAGTTAAAAAAGAACGGTCAAACGGGTGGTACTTTTGATCCAAGTAGAGGCGCAAACGATATACCTAATCAATCTACAGTAGATCCTAGAACTGGTTTACCTCCGGTTGGTGGTCAATATTCTGGTGGTCCAACTCCTAGTGGAACTGCTACTCCAACGTGGAAGAATCCTCCAACGAGTAAAGTACCAAATGGTCCTGATCTAAATCTTCCAAACGACGTTTCAACAGATGGTGGTGGTTTCAGTGCAAGTGATTTTGGAATACCAGGGGGTACTTAATGTTTATATATGATTTACCGATAGAAAATAATCAGCGTACCGGCGAGACTTTTACCTATAGTATCGACCTTGATGGTACTGATTATATAATAACTTGCGAGTATAATTCTCGTATAGATACTTGGATGTTTACTATTCAGAATCCAGTGAGCCAGGTTACTATTGGTCCAATACCTTTGCTACTTGGTAATACTGGATTAACTTCGATGTATAGTTACTGGAATGAAATCTTACCTTTAGGTGAGATCCGAATGTATGATGAACAATCTCTCTACGGTGCTTCAGGTAGAGAGGTGGATGCCAGTTTAGAAACTTTTGGCGATTCTAAATTATTACAGTATTTAAGTGTGATTGATCCGTGAGGTATTTATGGCTTTAACTTCGGTTGGTTCCGCAGGAACTACTCGTTCTCAGACTCCGGTTAGGGATAGGACTTTTAAAGGTGCAGTTTCCGACAAGGCTTATAATCGTTGTTATTACCTTGCGGTTATTGATCCTTATAAAGATACTAACTTTAATTTCCGTAGAGGCTTAGGCCAGGCTGTGACTCTTAATCGTACTTCGATTTCTACTAAGTTGGTAATGACTCAGAGTGTAGAGAAGATGGGCTTAGCGATTGATTTCACAATCACTAAGAAGATTCCTAAGCAGGATCAGAAATCTAAAAATAGCATGACTTTAAAGATTTATAATCTTTCAAGATATAACTCTGATCGTATGAATGTAGGCGATGTAGTTCAGTTAGATTGCGGCTATAATAATGATATTGCTAATGTTTTTACTGGCACAATAACTCGTATCTCAAGTACGACTAAAGGTCCTGATAAGTGTACTACAATAATCGCCACTGAAATGCCTCGTCCGAATCCTAAGCAAATGGTTAAGATGGGTTCCATCACTATGCCTAGAGGTACGAATGAAAGAGAGTTTTGCGAGCGACTTTGTCAGACTCTTGTTGATGTAGTACCTAACCTAGTTGATTATGATATGAGTGAAGTACCTGCGATTTATACTAGTCTGAAACCTCGTGTACTTTTTGGTATTGATTTCGTAGATACTCTACTGAGAGTATTAAGTAAGTACCGTATGCGTTACGTGATTCGTAGCGGAGTTATTATTGCCGTGCCTCATGGAGGTAATAAGACTTTTGTAATGACCGATATTAATCCTTCTAATGGCTTAATCAATGTTGCAATGGGACAAGGTAAAAAAGAGAAGCTAGGTAAGGGTAAAGATGCTAAAGAGATCTTTGTCCCTGGGTATAGGGTAAGCTCACTTCTAAATAATAAACTACAACTGGGTGACTGGATTAGGGTTCGAGACACTGTAGATTTAGATCCTAAGCCAACAATCAGTGAACTTTTACATATTGAAAAACTGACTATTAAGGGTAATTCTTTTGCTGGTGTTTGGCAAACTTGTATGGATGCTTACATACGTCCACTACCTAAAGATAACGATGATGTTAAAGATATAGTCTGGGTAAACGATAGAGAGTTTTAATGGATATTGATTCGGATGTTACGCTAAGTGATGTAGTACAACTGGCAATAGATAGAAGATTAGGTAACTGTTATTTCACGCTACCTGCTACGGTAGTTAGCTACGATTCAGCTACTCAAACTGCGGAAGTATCAATTTCAATCGACAAGATTGAGGACGAGGTTATTCTTCGTCCACCGAATATTCCTGACATTCCAGTGTTACTGCCTCGCAATTCTAAAGGTGGACTTTCATTTTTCCTTTATGAGGGTGATGAAGTATTGCTGCAATTCATTCAAAGCTCCACTGGTAACTGGCGCAGTAAAGCTGGTCAGAATCCTCCTGATGTAGATATGGATTTCGATATCAATGATGCGGTTGCGATTCCTTGTGTTTATCCTCGTGAAGTAGGTTATGAGCAAAGAGAAGCTACCGAAGTGATGGGTGATAAAGTACTGGTTGATGCGGTGGAATCTGCACAACTAACTGCTCCGAAGTTATTCCTGGGCGATAAGGATGGTGTGGCAATAAAGACTAGCGGTTTATCTGCCGGAGGAGTGGACTCTGTTACTCCAGATATTATTTCAATACTTGAGGGATTAGTGGCTGCACTTACAGTTCCTTGGCAGACTCCAACTGGACCTGCTACTCCAGTGGCTAATGTGGTTACAGATTTAGGTGTAATTAAAACTCTGCTTGGCCAACTGAAGGGTGAAGCAGAATGAGTTTCGGCAGTGAGCAGGACTGGGCTGATAGTTTCGGCGAAGAAGATAATGAAGGTAATCTGGTCAATATGCCAATGGCTGCAAATAATGATGACTGGCCGACTAATCTTACAAACTTCATTACTTTGCAGCTAAAAGAGATCAGTTTGGAGGATGATGTTGGTGGTACATTTACTTTCTTTGCATCCGCAATGGAGGCAGGTTTAAAAGCTGATCCTAGTGTAGTGGGTATTTTTATGGGGATTACTGCCTACATCGGTACGTCTACGGTGATAGTTCCCAAGGATACTAAGCTTGATGGGCTAACAGTTCCAACTGTAGTTCCTGGTGGTGTACTGGCAAGTCCTGGAGCCGGGGTGTTAGATCCTACTTCGGTGGTGGATGCTTTGGCTAAACTTGGTACTTTGGTTCCTGCTGAAGGCGACAGTCCTCCTAGTGTATCAGGTGGTTTAGGAGCTGCTGAGCCAACGAACGATGCTACCCAGAGTGCCTTTCCAAAGTTAATGCAGCAATGTTTTTCAGAATTACGTTATGTTTGTACCGGGGTAAATGCAAAGGGCGATCCTATCGGTGGAATTTTAGGAGTGGAATAAATGGATTTAAGTTTTGTAACTAAGACAAAAACTGCAATAGATGGCAATACTCAGATTCGTTATAATGATTTAGAGATTGCAGGTGGTGATTTGGTACTGACTACAGACTACGATAGACCGAATGTAGAAACTGCACGTCAAAGTATCTTAGCTACTTTAAGTGTTTTCAGAGGTGAATGGTTCCTGGACAATCCCGATAACCCTGCTTATGGTATTGAGTACGTAGGTGAGGTACTGGGTACTAAAGGACTTCCAATAGACTTTTTGAATAGTATCCTCACTGATGCTATATTAAGTGATAACACTGTTGCAAGTATTGAAGAACTATCCTCCTCCCTTGATCGAGCTACTAGAGTAGCCACTGTGAACTTCACCTGTACGATCAAAACAGGCGAAACAATGAGGGAGGCACTGGAATTACAAATATGAGGTAGGCATGGCCGGATTGACCGAGCAAGGATTTCAAGTTAAGAGTTACGATGAGATTAGGGAAAACCTAGAGAATAGGTTTAAGACTTACTTTGGAGCTGAAATCAATACTTCGGTAGGTTCCAGATTCGGTACATTAATAGATATTTTTGCCTACGAGCTTGCTGATGCTTGGTTGGCTTTGCAAGCTGATTATATTTCCAGGTTCCGTCCTTTTGCTACTGGCAATAACTTAGATAATGTTGGTAGTTTGACCAACACTCCTCGAAAGATCCCGATTGCAGGTAGTGTTTCCGCATACTTAGGTGGCGATACTCCAGGTTTAATTATCCCTGGAGGGGTTGAAGTAACTGCACCAGGTAATGATAACCTAGCCTTCACCCTAGATAGTGCAGCAACAATAAGTAAAGACTGTACGCTAGTACTTTGCGATCAGGTTCCTACTTCAGGAAACTTAATACTTTCTTGGAACGGTAATCCCAATATTACTATCCCTGCTCGTTCCTCTGCAAACCAGATTGCTGATGCTATTGCTGCTGGTACTGATGGTGTTGATCCTGAAATCACAGTTAATGACATTACTGTTGTAGGTAACTTGAATGGGCAAAGTGGTTTCCACTTCTCTCTTGCTAATAATCCTAATGATTTAGTATTCCAAGTGCATGAAGATAGTAATCTTCTTAGACTACAATACCAAGTAACTGCTGAATCGTATTTATCTACTCCTTTCAGTGAGTCCATGACTGCGGTTGAGAGTATTGGTATTTCGGTTCCTCCTTTTGCAGTGGATACAATCAGTAATCCTTTACCAGGTTGGAAAGCGGTAGCTAACTTTGAGCAATCCATAGCAGGGCAGGCAAGAGAAACTGATCCAGTGTATAGGGCAAGAATGTCTAGGGAATTACAGGCTCAAGGTACTGCAACGGTAGGTGGTTTCAGGGAGCAAATTGCCAGTATTACAAACGTAAGTTCAGTTAATATTGTAGAAAATAATACAGATACTACAGTGGGTAATCGTCCTCCACATTCTTTTGAGTGTTATGTTGATGGTGGCAGTGATGATGAAGTCGCTCAGGCAATCTATGACTATAAACCATTAGGTATTAGGAACGTATCTACATTGCCGACTGAGGCAGGTTCCAGTAAACGCTCAGGTACTTACACTGATGTTAATGGTAAGGTTCAGCAATTAGTTTTCTCTTCCACAGTAGAAAGTATGATACGTATTCAAGTAGTAATTACTACCGATCAGACTTACTCCAGTGAAGGTGATAATCAGATTAAATCAGCGATACTTGCTTACTTGGATAATCAAGGTGTTGGACAGACTGTATTCCTATATAAACTTTACAGTCCAGTTACATTAGTGCAAGGCGTAGTTACTGCCAATATTACTATTGCTTATGGTGAGGAAAATTTAGGTACAAATAATATTGAAGCACTACCTTATGAAATTTTAGTCAGTAATGAAGATAATATTACAATCGTCCAGGGGTAAATAGATGGTACAAGAACTATCCAAGGTTGACCATGTCACCAGAGGAAATGCAAAGTTCCTATATGCACATAAAGATTCTCAAGATTTAAAAGCCATACTATTATCTGGCCTAGAAAGTATAAATGAACTTGAAGACCAAGTTGAATTAATGCAGTTATTACTACCACTTACAACTGCCACCGGAGTTAATCTGGATTACTGGGGAGACTTGTTTAATGTACCTAACCGTCCAGAAGATGATGAGGAGTATCGTTCCTTAATATATGCGTTTATCATAACGTATTATTCAAACGGTGATGCTCGTTCAATAAGAGACTCGTTACTTTCTGCTTTAAGTTGTACGGAAGTTAATGTCTATGATTCTACCCCAGGTAGATTCATTGCTATGCTTTACAATCCAAAGCTACTAGTGGGTAGTCCGGAAGTGATAGATACTGCGCTACTTAATAATATTTTATCTCTAGCATCAGCAGCCGGTACTTCGTCAAGTGGTGTAGTTCTAGTCCCTGGACAATTCGGATACCTAGAGTTTGAGGATCAAGTTAGTAACGCTATTGATATCCCTAATGAGAATTTTGAATACTGGGATGGCTGGAGATTCAATAGCGGCTTCTATAGTAACTCCGAGGACGGTAAAAGACTCTTTACCACTACTGGACCAGATACAAAGTTTAGTATTATTTCAGATGATGCTGACTTCTATGATGATATTGTTGCAACTGCCGGTACTGCTTTACAGAGTTTAGGTTTTAAATTCTACTCTGGTACAATCAGCACATTAAATCCTCGAATAGAGTTTAGATCCGCAAGTAATGGCAACACTGCTCAGCTAAGATTTAACATGCCCGATTCTTCATATACTGATCCTTTTATTGCTGGCCTTAATGCAGTACTGAAAACTGCCGGTGGTGAGTTTATAGTTTATGATAAGAATGGTACTAAACTTACAGTTAGAAGAATCGCTGATGGTGCTAGTGTAAGTGGACTTTCCAATACTTCCAGGACTA
>MDTD01062493.1_pt1 | contig 16044 bp, 4 predicted proteins | sample 811221 | NCBI WGS metagenome assembly MDTD01 (sample SAMN05326646, study PRJNA326480) | marine metagenome | isolation source: seawater | place: Pacific Ocean: South West | collected 2011 | reverse complement strand
TATTTTGGTGGTCGAGGCTGGTGTGATGGAGAAGGACATACAGTTGGCTACGAAGAATCTCAGGCCCTAAGTGGAGTCTGGACTCAAGGTACTTACAACAGACCTGAAGGAGGAGACGGCCAACAAAAATTCACTGAGACCGGTTCAATGGGAGGAAGGATAGAAGCTTCTTTTGTTGTCGACGGGAAAAGTGGTGCCGCCACTTACAGGATTCCTATAAAAGTTCCACCAGGGCATAGGGGACTTCAGCCAAGCTTATCGCTTAATTATTCTTCAAGGCTAGGAAACTCTCACTTTGGAGTTGGCTGGGACTTAGTTGGTCTCCCCACTTTAACTAGGTGTGGAACAAATAGTGCCCTTGATGGAGATAAAGAGTTTTGGAAGTACCAAGAGAGTTATTCATGCAAAAAAAATAGAACGGTAAAGTACACTTGCCAAAAGGATCGTACTCGTTACCGATGGGAAAGAAGGATAACAGGTTGTAAAAAAAGAAACTGGTGGGGAGCATGCTCACAATACATTTATAAGACTTCTAGGGTCCCTTATAAGCAATACTACTCTGCTACATGTGAAAAAGATGAAGCTTATACCACAACTTGTACTAGGGAAAAAGAAGACTCAATTATTCGAGGGTCAAGAGGAATTACCTACAGTGAAAAAGATAAGCTCTGTTTTAATGGACAACGGCTTATTCCTACAGATGAAGGTTCTACTTACGGTAGTTCCGGATCGAACTATATTTTAAAAAATGACCGCCACATCAAAGTTAGGATTGAAGGGAAAGGCTGCAGCTTAAAAATGAAAAACATGCCAAACTGCTTAATTACCGTCACCGAAAAAAATGGAAATGAACTCCTTTTTAATGCTCAAGGTGATAAAAGGATGTTTTGGCTCGCCCATATTAAAGATCCCATGGACAATAAAATGAAGGTTATATACCACAACCATGAAAGTGGAGCTGAAACCGTTCCTGATCGAATACAATGGACCGTTACGAAGAACTCCAATGCTACAAGGGAAATTAAATTTCATTGGAAGGATCGGTTTGACAAACAAAAATCCTATGGCGGCGGTTATGTTTTTAAAAGGTTCCGCATCATCTCTCATATTGAAGTCAATGGAAAAAGCAAGGGTTCTTGGAAAAATTTATTTACTTATAACTTTAATCACCTTAGAGGAAACTCTACTAAAAGAAGCCTTATCAATTGGATTCAACTTTGTGGTGTTGACGACCGATCAAATAAAAAGGTTTGCCTACCAGAAACATCTTTTAAATACAGTGATGGAGAAGAGCAAGGTCCCTTTAATCAGCTTAGAAGTATCAACTGGGCCAATTTTAACGATTGGGGAGGAAACGGCCCTTTTAAATCTAATTCTACAAAAGGAGCTTTAGGTAGGGATTTTGATAATGGGGATATGAATATAAAACTTATGGCCGATATGAACGGTGATGGCCTAGGTGACTTGGTTTATATTCAAGCTGGTGGAGCAAGAAATGATGGGGATGCTCATAAGGAAGATGATTGGAATGGAGACTTAGATAGGATCTGCACTGCCCTTTCCACAGGTGAAAAATTTAACTCACCGGTTTGTCAAAAAATGATGGCCTATAACGAATCTCGTGAAAATAGTGAAGTTTATGCTTTTGGTGATATTAACGCTGATGGTGCCTCAGACGTTATTAATTTTAGTAAGGCCCATAAAAATATTAATGAACATGGTACGAGGGCCCTCTATGGAATACCAAGAGATGCAACAAACACTGAGGGGTTTAGAGAAAAATTAAGTTTTGAGTTTGATGATGATAGGCTTGTTAGTCAACCAAAGCAAGGAGTTTATAAAGAGTGGTGGAGTAATAATCAAGGGACCATTGGGTCAGGAAAAAATTATCGGTGTGCAAATGATGGCGGCTCAACCTATTGCAAAGGTCCTAATAAAAGAGAAATTATAGATGTTAATGGAGACGGACTGCCAGACCTTGTCGTCTTTGGAATGAAAGATGTTTGGGTTGGTCTTAATAATCAAAGTTCCCCTGGAAAATTTAATAACTTGAAATCATGGATAGGGCCTTCCCATTACTCAAAAGAAGTGGCCCCAACTTTTGAACCAGGCGGTTGGCAAGATAATGATTACCCAAGAATGATGTGCGATGTAGATGGGGATGGACTTCCCGATATTGTTGGTTTTGGGCATTCTGGAACCTATGTCTACTGGAATTCAGGAAGAAGTTTTGCACAAACTGATTCAGGCAAGACCAATGGAAAATATATAGATAACTTCGGTTGGAAACAAGGTTGGCGTGCTGAGGACAAACACAAAAGAACCTGTGCTGATATAAACGGCGATGGGATGACCGACCTCATTGGTTTTGCCAATAATTCAACAATTGTTTATGCTTCCACTGGTGTAGGCTTTAAACTTTTTGCTGATCTTAAGGCCTTTGGTTCTAATAAATGGGATCACTTTAAAGAGGCAAGGGGTGTTCAAGACCTAAACGGAGATGGGCTAGCTGATATTTTTGGTTTTCAAAGGAAAGGCGATAACGAAGGGGAAATACTCGCAGCCTTCTCAACAGGAACCGGCTTTGATCGAGTCATCCGTATTAGCTCTAGCCTCAGAAGCGAAAACGTAGTGGCTGACTTAAAAAACCCTCGTTTCTTAAGAGACGTTAATGGAGACGGCTGTCCTGACTTTGTCACATACTCCGACGATCAAGCAAGAGTTTATTTAAACTCTACTTGCGATTCTAAAATGGGAATTGCTCCTGATATTATGACTCATATTTACGATGGTCACTCACTAAACTCTGGTCAAGAATTTAATAAAAAAAGGTCATTTGGAATTCAGATAAACTATGGCACCCTTATTCACCCCTCAAAAGGTCTTATCGCAAAAGGAGAATACCTTGAAGCTGCTCCCAATAAAATTATAGGAAAATACCCAACGATAAGACAAAAAAGTGCCCTCCCAATTGTAAGGCAAACAACTTTTCAAAATAGACTAAGTAGAGCGGAAAACACTCGGGGTCAAAACAAAGTTGTGAGATTTTCCTATAAGAATTTTATTGCTAGCGCCAACAGAAGTTCTGGTTCAGGCTTTGCCCTTTCAAAGAACTGGGTTATGGGAGGCTTTAATAACGATACTAGAGGTGCCACCATTGAAACACATAATCATCAAAGTGGTCATGGCACGGGTCTTTTTCTCATGCCTCAAAAAAGAGTTGTGAGAAACAGTGACAATAATATTATTTCCCAACAAGCTTTTCATTATATCAATATAAGTCAGCTTCATTCGGGAGGAGACCGTTTAGTTCAAGGTTTAAATGAAATAAGGTCATCCAAAATAGAACATTTTAAGGGAAATCCTGAAGATGGAAGCGACTTTTTCCTCATGCGGACGCAGACGAAAAATTACAATAGTGAAGGTTTTGTTCAGTCAATCTCAACTGTCAATACCACTGATTCAAAAGACGAAGCTCTTAATAATCGAAAATGTATGACTTATGAAAATAAAGGGAAGATGGTAGGCCTTATCAAAGAAGTTTGGGTTTCGCCCTCTCATGAAAGTTGTGAGGGAAAAAAATGGAAATACCACAAAAACATACGGGATCAATATGGAAATGTTGTCACCCAATTTGATGGAACTGGCACAGATGAAATGCGGACCGACTACTTTTACGATGATATAGGAAGAATGCTAAAAAAGATAAACCCCAATAAAACAGAGCTTCATTATACTGAGTATGACGAACACCAGTTTGCCAAGAAAAAAATTGCTAAGGGAAAAGACAGTACAGGCCCTCCTCTAACAAGAGAAGAAGTTTTTACAAAAAGAGGTGAAGTGACCATTGTTAAAAATGAAAGAGGCATTCAATCACTAATTACTTGGTACGATGCTTTTGGACGGCCTACTCATCTTTTTGGCCCAAACCCAAAGTCAGGTAAAAAAAATCTTATAAGGCAAATTGTCTACGTTAAACAAGTAGAAGAAGATGATCATATCTTTGGAACCCAGGGGACCATGACTTTTCTACCGGGGACAGAAGAAGAGGAAAACTCAACATGCCTGATAGAAAAATGTTCCATCTACCCTCCTACTTTATCCTTTTTACTATCAATATCTGATAAACCTTTTTCCCATGAGTTTATCGACTGGACAGGCACAGTCATAAGGTCTGAAAAATCGACTTTAAACTCAAGTGACGTTAGTGTCATCCGTCATCAAACAAATGCTTTTGGGCAACTTATTAAAAAATATCAAATTTATTCTGAAACTCAGGGCGAGAGAAATCTTTTTACAGAGTTTAAATATGCAAAAGGGACGGGTCACCTACTATCCATGAAAGACCCAACCGGCCTTAAAACAACTTACGAGTACCATGGTCACGGAGGACTCAATATCACCAAAAGGATTCCAAGTCCTAGTGGGTCAGGTGAATCTATACTCATTCTTGAAAAGGGAGGAAGTGGAAAAACTTACAAAAAAATTCTACCCAACGAAGGAGTTGTCACTCAAAAGTATAACCATATCGGGAAGCTCAAAGAAGTTATTGATCCTTTAGGAGCCAAAGCAACAATTTATTATGACTTCTTAGGACGAGTTACAGAAAAGTGTAAACCAGATGTGGGTTGTAAGAAAATCTGGTTCAATAAAGGTGGCAATGTCGAGAAGGTCCAAAATGGTTCAGGTGAATACACCAGCTTTACTTACGATAACCATTCTCGTGTCATAAGTGTAGAAACAAATGCTGTTGCAGGAAAAATAAAGGTAACGACTGATTATCATGAAGATGATCAAAACCAACTTGGTCTTCCTTCTTCCATTCGAACTTATAGAAATTCATGGGTAGTGCAACAAGAAAGTTACAAATACAACTTAGCAGGAGAGGTTAAACAAAGCATTTTAAGAATTGACGATAAAGATTACGTCACCACAAAAAATGATGATGGAAGCACAACTCTTCCTACTGGTGATATTATTTCCACTGACGGAGAGAGAGGTTTTTCAACCAAAGCCTTCTTAAATGGAAATCTCATTGCTGAAATTAAATCTTTAAATCCTCAAGGTGATTCGAAAAGGATGAAATTTGGAAATGGAGATGAAACTGAAGCAGTCTTTGATAAATATCTGAGACTCACTAAATTTGTGGTTAAAAATAACGGCGAAACCAAATTTAAAGAAGTTCTTAAATATGATGAAATAGGAAAAATGACAGAAATAAAAAGAGGGGTTTTAGATCTAACAACTCAATATACTTATGATGAAATGGGTCGCTTGTTAAGTGCCTCTAACAATAAAAACCACCAACAAGGTTTTAGTTATGACCTCAACTCAAACCTAACTTCCGTTACAGGAATTGATAATGTCACATACAACAACGAGGAAACATCTAGTCGAATTACCACAACAGATAAGGGTGTTACTTATGAATACGATAGTGGTGGCCGTGTCACTAAAAAAAGGAAAAATGAAAAATCCTGGGTTTTCCGCTACATAGGATCAAAAATTATTGAAATAGATGGCCCCAATGGAAAAACGACTTATACCGGGGCAAAAATTATATCACCAGACGGAAGCGAAACATTTTCTCCAGGCCCTGGTGTGGAGGTTACGAAACATTCTGATGGTAATGTAACAACAACCGTGAGTGTTTCATTGGGTGGGAATGTTGTCTATAAAAAAACCACTAAGGGAATGGCCCTCAATTCTTTTAACCGTATGATTGATCATAATAGCTTTAAACTTAAAGCAGGCTTTTTTGAATTTGATGGACTAAAGGGGACCTATCGCTTTTTAAAAAATAAGATAGGACAAATTTTAACTAGGCCTAACTTTGAGCAAGAAATGATTCAAACAACCTGCCTTGCCTTTTCTTTAATTTTAATGCTTTCTATCATTTTCAATATATTTAAAAAGCGTTCCAGAGGGAAAATAAAGTGGTGGCATTACCCGGTACTCGTTTTATTTTTTACGGTTACATCAACAATACCCGTTTACGCTTTTGATGGATCTATTTCAGTTATTTCGGGTAAAGGATTACAGGCCGGGTCCAATGGAACCTCACACTTTGAGGAAGGAGAACAGTATTTTCATAGAGACCATCTAGGAAACAACGCTCTTATTACAGATGAAACGGGACAGACAACAGCTAATATTGTGTATGATTCTTGGGGGAAAATTTTAAAACAGTCCGTTGGGAAGGATAATTTTAAAGAAAAATGGTCTCGAGGAGTTCACCTAAATGATGGTGATAAAGGAACACTCCGGCTTATGGGTTCAAGAATTTATGATATAGACTCAAGACGCTTTTTACAAGCAGACCCAAAATCTGTTTTTCACTCACCTTATAGATATGCTGGCGACCCCATCATGCAAACAGATCCTAGTGGCGAAGAACCTTTTACAATTGTTGCCATTGGTTTGGCCGTTCTTGTTGGCTTTTTTGCTGTCGGATATGCCATTAGTGGGACAATGAATCCATTTAAGTGGTCAGCAAAAACTTGGGGATATGCGCTCTTAGGAGGGGCAATCGCTGGTATTTTTGCATATGCTGCTGTAGCAGCGGCTCCTGCTGCGGCTAGCTCATCAATGACTTGGGGGCCCTGGTTAAAAGCCTTGGGAACGAAGGCCATTTTTGAGGGAGCGGTAGGCTCTATAGCTGCAGGAATAACCAATTTACTTATTCAAGGCGCCATGTACGATATTCATGGACGGGGCTTTAGAATGGAATTCTTTTTAAACGCTCTCAAGGATGGTTTTTTAAATGCAGCGGCGGGCTCAATTGGTTCCGACATAGGTACGGAGTTGATAAAGAAATTAAGTGGTAAGTTAAATAAAATAATAGGCGGTTATATTACCAAAGGAGATGGGAAAATCGCTAAGTTTTTTAAATCAGATGATTGGCATGCCTTCACTGGGCAAGCCTATGCTTATGCTGACGACGTTTCAGATGAAGTAAAAAACAGTAAGGCTTTATCAAAATCCTGGGGCTTTAATCACAAAGGCTGGAAATATGCTGACACAATTAAAGGGACCGATGGTCGGTTAGCGAGACTATATCGAGCGGGTCAAGTAACGAGAGTTATTACAAGTGTTCCTAGGCTATGGAAGGAAGCCACCCTAACCTGGTCTCACACAAGTGCAGTGCACATGAACGGCTGGTTATACGATTCTTCAATTATAGTAACGAGTTTGCTAGAGGGGTCTGGTGCCGGACTATACCAAGTGGTTAAAAATCGAGCTGGTTATAAAGGATTTGGTTTGGCATTAGACCAGCCACTAACTTCTGTTTACGTTCACTTAAGAGGTGGTGATTGGCAGGAACAACATGGATGGCAGGAATATATGACAACTGCTGGAGGATCTACCTCAATGGAAGGAAGAGGACCTGCAAGTGGAACCGATAGTGCTGAAACTGGTTATTAAGATTTAATAAAGCCTTAATAAAAAAAAGGGTTATATATATTTTTTAAAATCAACCTTTAAGCTCAAGATGAGCTATAAATAACCCAGGGCTTTTTTCAAAGAAAATTTACTTCTAACAAAAATGCCTGTGCCTCTAGCGACTTCTCTATTTTCATGGTCATATAAAATAGATTCAGCAATAATTTGACTCTTATTTTTATTGACAACTTTCCCTTTGGAAATGATTTTACCCTTTGAAACAGGACGCGTTAGATAAGTAGTAAATGACGTTGTCACAAGAAATACATCATCAATATAACTATTAGATGCAAAGAAAGCCGCATCATCTAACATTTTAAAAAAGACTGATCCATGAAGAATATGTCCAGAATGATGGAATTTTTCAAGAACATCCATTTCAATATGACATTCTCCTAGACTCAGTTTCATACTTGGATTATAAATTTGGTTAACAGGAGCATTTTTGTAAATATTAACTAAGCAGTCAAAATGTGATTGATTCATAAAAACTTTTTTTATTTTAAATTTTTATTTATAACTTTTTAGGATAGTTTAACAATGAAATATTTCTAAGAGAAGTTTTAAATAAATGAAATATTTCTATTAGTAAATAAATTAAAGGTAAAAATAACGTTAGAATAAACTTGAAACAAAGTTTATATATTAAATTGTGACAACAACGCCTTCAACATTTTCATTTTTAACTAAGAGGAACAAAAAACCAGTGTCAAATTTTCTAGTCAAAGAGTCCGCCTTTTCGACTCTATTAATAAAACTTTCTAAAGGTTTTCCACCTTGAATAAGGCCATAGACATCCCTAAAACTTCCTACTCTGTATTCTAATCTTCCATACGCTATATAAGAAACTTCTAATTTTTTATTAACAAGGGGGGATCCACTCATTCCTTGTTTAATTTCAAGGTCAGTTATCATATTGCCATTTCTACCCTTTTGATGAGAACGTGATCGCTCACAAGAGTAAATTGAAGTGCAATCCTTTTCAATAACTTTAACTCCTTTAAAATCTTCATAGTGTCCTCTAAACTTGGTTACCATTCTAAAATTTTCTGGACCTTTATAAACGTTTAATTTTTTAGAAAAAGTTAAAAACCTTTTCTCTATTTTTTTTGAAAGGGGAAATGAGCAAAGATCATTTTTTTTATCAAAAATAATATCTTCTGAAGAAATATACCGGTAATAGGTTGTATTATTTCCACTCAGGAGGAAATAGTAATTTGAATTTCTTTTAATGACTTGATCTCTTCCGCCACAGACATGAGCATTTGTAAAAACCCAAGTATTATTTTTAAAATTAACAAAAAAGGCATTGGCCGTCACACCATGTTCATAAGACTCTATTGAAAAGACAGAGTTTTCCAGAATTCTTTTGGAATCTATATTTTTTGTTTTGCTTTGGTTAGGAATACTAACTAAAAGACCAAATAGGATGACTGAAGTAATTTTATTCCTAAATATTTGAATAAAGTTAGTTTTAATTTTAAGGCCCCCATGAAGCTTCAGCAGTATTCTCAGCAATTTTAAATGAGCTTTTTAAACCTTAATAATTCTTAACTTTGTAACTAAATTTATTTTAATCTATTTTTAATCTCAATTATTTTTTATTAAAAAAAACTTTTTATTTAAAGGTATTTTAAGTATTTACATTTTCCTTAAGTTTAAAGGGTAAAGCTTTATCATTGATAAGTTTTAAGGAAAGTACACATTTTTTTGCTAGAGGGCCTTGCTTTTTGGAATTTTGATTTCAAACTTTGTCTCTCTTCCAACAATAGAATTTATTGATATTGAACCACCTAATTTTTGAATATTTGTTTGAACCACATCTAGGCCAACACCCCGGCCGGAGTACTCCGTTGCGACTTGTTTTGTTGAAAATCCAGGTCGCATGATTAAGGAAAGAATTTCTTTATCAGTAAAATTTTCTAACTCTACTTGCTCCACAATTCTTTTATCTAAGGCCCTTTGCTTAATTTTAGCAGGGTCAATTCCTCTCCCATTATCCAAAATAGTAATTATAAAGTCTTCTTCCATCTCAGATAAATTAATCTTAATAAGGCCCTCTTTGTCTATGCCATGGTCACAACTATTTTGCACGATATGCATAATAGAATCTTTTAACATTGAAGTCATTTTAACATCTAAGTAAACATAATCGCCTAAAACCTCTAAATGGATTTTTTTATTCAATGAAGTTGATATTTTGCTTACAACTTTTTTTAAGCTAGATAATGCTTCCCTGAGCTCTTCAAGCTCTAACATTTTAACAATATCAAGAATTCTTTGATCATTCCTTTCATTTCCAATTTCTTTTAATTTTTCTAAACCATTAAAAAAAGTTGTCTTCGATAACTCTATGGATTCCATGTTAAGTACGGAGAAAGTTTCATCGACGTCTGAACCAAAAATTTCACGACCTAGTTTTAAATAATCTTCCACTATTATTTTTAGTTCTTTATTTGTATTTAAAATTTTTTCTTCTAAAACATCCTCTTTATACTTAACTTTTTTAAGCTCCATAATTTTAGTTTCAATAAGGTGAACTTCACTTGAAAGGCCTGTTAAATTATAAATTCGAGAAGTCCCTTTTATTGTATGCGCAGCCCTAAAGAAACCATCGATATTTAAATTTTTAATTGATTCGTCCGCTAAATCTAAATTGAGGTTTACATCCCTCGTAAAAACACGAAAATCCTTTTTGTCATTTGATACGACTTCTTGAAGTCTTTGAATTTTAATAGCAGAGGCTTCCTCATTCTCTTTTGCTTCTCTTTCTAACTTTTTTAATTCAGTTATATCCTCAACAACAAACATGATTTTTTCAATTTTCTGGTCTTTATTTAAAATAGGTGAAGTATTAACCTTCAAAGTTTTTTCCTTTTCGTTATCAAATGGGAAAGTAACTTTAGTTGGTAGATTTTCTGAAATAATTTTATATTGAAAAAGTTCAGCACCTATTGATACAGACAAAACAAACTTTACCTGCGAAATAATTTCAGATTTTTTATCGAATTCTTTTAAAAGTGTGTCAAAAACTGTTTTCCCTTTTATATCTGTACCAAATAACTCTTGACTGTATTCAGAAACCGGTGGAATGATTGTCCCTACCATATCCACCGAAAAAACAGACTGTCTCATATTATTTAAAAGGTTCGAAGTGTTTTCTTCAGATTTAATGGCTTCATTTCTAGCATCAAAAGCTTCCTTTGTTCGAATCATAACTTCTTTTTCTAAATTAACACTTAAATTTTCAGCTGTTTTAAAAGCTATAGAAAACTTTGTGGCAAGAATATAGCTTTGGATAAAAATAAACAAAATAAAAGTATATGGTGAAATAAAGGGGGAAATTATTATATCGTTATTTACCAAAATATCATAAATAGCCCCAAAAAATAAAAAGGTGATTGCCATTAGCAATAACTTTCCGTACTGAACCTTATTAAGAGAAGCCTTAATCAAAACATAGAGTACGTATAAGATATTGGAAAAAGCCACTAACAATTGAAAACTTAAAGTATTCAGCTTATTCGTAAATACAACACTAGGGGTTAATAATGTAAAGATTGAATAACTAATACTTATGGCCCAAAACATATTAATTATTCTTTTATGAAGACAATCCTTTAAAATGCTTTTCATGAACATTAACTGGATTGGTGGAAGCAAGAAAAGGGTTAGATACTCTAATTTTGAGTTTAAAGTAAAAATAAAAAGAGACTTATCTATAAAATTCATCAAATGAGTTTCAGTTGAAAGCTCTCTTAAAAAAAATGTTAAACAAAAAATACCAAACCATAAACTCCCAAGGTCTTTTCTCCTTAAAGTAAAAAGACCAAAATGATAAACGGAAATAATAAAAGTAATACCTAGTACAAAAAAGGATATAAAGTTATTCTGAGTGACCTCTTTCTTAATAATATCAGCGTCTCCCATTTTTAAAGGATAGAAGAAACCACCAGAACGATAATGAAAATTAGATCCATGAAAAACTATATAAAAGTCCTCACTAGTCAGACTTAAATCATTCGTTCTTTCTGAAGCAGTTGGAATAGATGTTTCTTTTGTCTTTCCGACTTGACCTGAACTCAATAGGTTATATATTTTATTTCCTTGAATAATATAAGACTTAAAAGCTGTTGCAAAATAAGGTAAAACAAAACCAACTTTTCCTTTCGATTTTAGACCTTTAACTTTAAGAATATAAGTTCCGTGACCTAAAGTTAATTTTTTACCCTTTTTGTAGGGGTCATTCAAAGATGACCAAAGTCCTGGAACATTTATATAATGGCCCTTTTTTGGTATTCCTTCTTTCATTATTTTTTCAAGGTCAATAATTTGATTCCAAAAAAAATGCCATTGACCGCTTAAATCAATCTTCTTATTTTTTTCAATATCCCATTGCCCCAAATCTATTTCACCTTTTACAGACTTAGGTGCACCAAAGCCTATGCTCTGAAGAAAACCGAAAAGAAATAGAATTTTTAAACAAAAACTCATAAAGGAATTCCTATTCTAGACTCTATTTGTCGGCAAAAAGAATGGACCAATTAAATTTATGAATTAGATAAAATATATTTAATTTTTATATTTCTCTTAGGACTTAACTTTATCTAAAGGTACTTTGTGATCAATTACAATTTTGAACTCTGTCCCATAACCAGGTTTATTATTTAAGGTTAATTTGGCCCCTATTGCCTCCAAGTTCTTTTTAACGACATCCATTCCAACTCCTCTTCCAGAGACTTCGGTTGTAATTTCTTTGGTACTGAAATTTGGCAAAAAGATTAAGGAAACTTTTTCATTTTCACTCATTTCGTTAATTTGGTCTTCCGTGATAAGGTTTTGTTTGATGGCTTTTTTAAGAACCGCTTCAGTACTAACTCCTTTTCCATCATCTCTAACACAAATCTCAAGAAGATCATCGTTTCTCTCTATACACTCAATTTCGAGGGTACCGAACTCTTCCTTTCTTTTAGAGAGTCGAATACCTGGCTCCTCTATACCATGATCAAGAGAGTTTCTTACAAGGTGAATCATTGAGTCGAGAAGAAGATTTAATTTATCTCTATGAAGGGAACCCTGATCACCGGAAAGAATAAACTGGACTTTTTTACCTAAATCATCAGAAAGCTCCTTTACAATACTTTTAAAGCGAACAAAGGAATATTTAACGGGCATATCCAAAAGACGGTTAAATTGGGTAAAGGCCTTATCTAGCTCAGTTTTAGTTTCCGATTTTTGAAGGTGTGCCATTGTTTTTTTAAATGTATTGAAATTATCGAGAAGAACCTCAACCATTTGAGGCATAACAACTTCTTGAGAATCGACCTCAAATTCTGTATAAAATCTAAAAAGAGTTAGAACTTCAAGCTGCCTGAGGTAAATGTCATGACTCGTTTCAATAAATCTCTTTAGTGTAAAAAAGAAAGTGTGCCTAGTCTCATCTTCTTTTGGAATAGTTTTGTTTATAGATTCAGGCACAAAATTATCTTCAAGATCATTTAGGACACCTGGCAGTTTATTGAGGAACTGATCAACTGGAACAAAAGACTTTATTGACATATTATAAGAACATTGAAGGAATTTTTCCATCCTTTGAAAAAAGACATTAGGGTCTTCTCCCTCTCTTTTAAGTGATCTAAGAAATGATATAAAAATGGTTTTACCTAGATTTCCTTCCTGATCAAGATCTAAATTATTTTTTTGGAAACCATTGAAAACCTCTTTCATTATTTCCGGATCACTATTTTTATTTAAATCGAGAGAAGAGATAAGGGCCAAGTACGTCCACATTTCTCTGCAATAGGGAAGTAAAGAGGTATCTAAAAGTTTTCCTCCCTCTAGAACTAAAAACCCCTTTTTTACAATCCTCGCCATAAAATCTAAATTATTTTCTTTTGCTGTGATTTTAAGGGCCTCTAGGGAAACTTTAATATCGTGATCATCTAGAGTTTCTGCCATGACAAATTTTGAAAGAGAGTAAGATTCATTAAAAATCTTTACCCATGCATCATGTGAAATATTTTGCCTGTCCTTATGCATCTGAGCTTTAAAAAAAAGCTCCTTTCCCAATTGAAAAACCTTTTTTTGGGGTGAAAGAAGGACCTCTTCAAATTTTTCTTTTGTTATATTTTCATCATTTTCCAGCAGGTCTATACCACTTTCTAATGAGTGAACCAAATCAGACAATTCTCGCTCACCAATGGAGCGTGCGATACCTTTAGTAGTATGGAGGCACATCTTTAATTGGTATAAAAAATTTGAAAAATTGTGCCTACTTTTAATAAACTTAATTTTATCCGAAAAATTTTCTGAATCTGATTTTTCCAGGGGGTGAGTAATAGCTTCTTGCAAAAGAAGATCAAATAAAGAAATGGATTGCTGAAGCTCTCTTTTAAATTTTTTATCTTCAGTAAAGTGAAGATCAAATACCTCCTGCCCTACTTTCATATAGTCATTTATCTGACCTTGAACACCATATAATTGCTGTATAAAATCGTCAACAGTTGTTAGCTCTGGTTTTTCTTGTTCTCTTTCCAAACTCTTAAAATCTGTCACTTGATTTTCAAGATGGTGGACCATCGTGGAAATGAGGGAAAGGCCAAAAATTCTGGAGTTTCCTTTTAAGGTGTGAAGACTTCGAAAAAGACTTTCTAATTCTGGAAAATCATTCTCATTAGTAACATTGTTTCGGTACTCTTTCGTGGAATTTATCGCACCTGCGGCCAATTTCATTGCATTAGTAAAAAACATCCCTAAGTCTTCTTTATTGGAGGAAGCCATTTCCTGAAGCATCTGGATATTTTTCGAAGCAGCGGTTTTTTGCTCATTCATTTCTTTTTCAAGTTTTTCAATTTCTGTGATATCCTCCACAACAAACATAATCCGCTCTAAATTTTCACTACTATTCCAAAGAGGATTATAAGCGAGTTTTAAAATTTTTTCATTTTTGTCTTCATTTTCTTTAAAAGTAATTCGTCGGGGAAGGTTATCTTCCGAAAGATCCCATTGTATGCCATCTGAATCAAAAACCGTGCTAAAAGTACTCTGGATGGTAGCATAAAGTTCTGAAGACTCATCTATTGAAGAGTAAATATGCTCGAAAACATTCTGCCCTTCTATATTTTTACCAAAAATATCAATAGTAAAACGAGAGACAGGGGTCATAACATGCCCTTCATTATTAATTGTAAAAACTGATTGCCTCATATTATTAAGTAAACTTGAAACGTTTCCTTCAGATTCCTCCGCCCTTTCTTTTGCCTCTACAGCTTCTTTAGTTCTTTCAACAACCTCTTGCTCTAGATCTTTACTTAATTTTTCAGCAGTCTTATAAGCCCTTGAAAAGTTTGTTGCCAAAATATAACTTTGAATAAAAATAAAGGCCATAAAAGTATAAGGTGTAATGAAAGGAGGCTCAGTTACTTTATAAGTAATAAGAAGGTCATATACCACTCCCAAAGAGAAGACAGAAACCGCCAATAAAAGGAGCCTTGCATTTTCAGCATTTTTAATGGCGGCCCTTATAATATTAAAACTAACATAAAGAAGGCCTGAAAAAAGAATCCCTTGGTAGGCAATTAATGGGATTTTTTGAGTATAGACATCAGGGCTTGTCACTAAACAAAAAATAGAAAAAAGGACCCCAGCTGTTCCATATATAATGACCATAAATTTATGAATATAATCCTTTAAAAGCTCTCTTATAAAAAGAATGAAAAGAGGAACGCCCAAATACATAGATATGTACTCTAATCCAGAGTTAATCATAAATAATGTTCCAGATTCTTTCACAAAGTGCATTAAAAAAGTTTTTTCTGCTAGCTCCCTCAAGAAAAAGTTAAAACATAAAACACCAAACCAAAAGCTTCCTAAGTCTTCTCTTCTCAGACTAAAAAGTCCAAAATGATATAAAGACATGATCAATATTACACCCAAGAGGAAGAAGGCCCTAAAATTATTTTTTGAAAACTCCTCTCTTAAAGTAGGTTCCTTTCCCATGGTAAACGAACCGAAAAAACCTCCGGAACGGTAATGATAATTTGAGGCCTGAACCAATATTGTAAAGTCTCCACTTTCGATATTAACCTCAGTTAACCGCTGAGTTGTCGTTGGAATTGACGTTTCCTTTGATTTTCCAACACCTCCTGTCCTAACGACCTGAGTAATTTTATCGCCCTGGATAATATAAAAGGTATAGGCCGTAGCAAAGTAACGAATGAAAAAGGCTATTTTTGACTTAACTTTTAGACCTTTGACTTTGAGGATATAAGTGCCATACCCTAATTCAAACTTCTTATTTGGATTTTTAGGATCCTTTATGGCGCCAGACCATTCTCCAGGCATTGTTATACTTAGAGCGTTTGAGGGCAAGACTTCTGCAATAATATTTTCAGGTTTTATAAATTGTTTCCAGTAAAACTGCCAATCCCCATAGAGATCAATCTTTTCTTCTTTTTCAATATCCCAATTACTTAAATCAATAACTCCATTTTTTGCAATAGGAGAAGCAAAACAAAAATTATAAAAAATTGTAAAAGTGAATATAAAACGAAGAAAATTTTTCATAAAAACCTTCTGTAAAGACAGAAACTAATCGGCTCT
>MDTD01044054.1_pt1 | contig 16044 bp, 14 predicted proteins | sample 811221 | NCBI WGS metagenome assembly MDTD01 (sample SAMN05326646, study PRJNA326480) | marine metagenome | isolation source: seawater | place: Pacific Ocean: South West | collected 2011 | reverse complement strand
TTTAAAATCAATTAAAATTAAAAAAATAAAAATAGTTAAAACTGATACAAGTGATGATAAAATAGATAATATGGGTCTCAGCAAATTAAAACTTATTATGTTACATTCTTGACCAATGTTTTTGATTAAATCTGCAGAATTACTTTTTACATGAAATAAGTAGTTTTTATTTAAGTAATACTCAAATAAATTCTTTGAATTTTTTCTAAGAAAATTATACGACAATTTATTTTCTAACCATTTTAAAAGCAACAAAAAGAAATTTTTAATAAAGAAAATTGAAATGATAATGATAATTACTGATGACGTTTTTTTAAAAATTTCGAAATTAGTAAATTTCAAAATTTTATTAAAAAAATCATTTGAAAAATTAATTTCATTCGTAAGATTAGAAAAAAGAGGAACTAAAATTCCAATAGAAAAAATTTCTAATAACATATTCATCACGGATAAAATAAATAAAAGCATTACCAATGCCTTCTCTTTTCTATCTAATAATAAAAATATCTTATTTATTTTATTCATAAAAATATTAAATCTCAATTATGTTATTAGAAAAAATCTCAATAAATTTTTTCTGTTTTTTTAAAGGAAAATTTTTTTTAAAAATTTTTTCTTGTTTTACTAAATTTTTTGACATCACATCAGTTGAAAAAAATTTAGGATTATCTTTTAATTTTAAATAAGACTTTTTTAAAGTTTTTTTCATTATAGAATGAATTGAGTATTTGCCATGATAATTATTATCATTAAAATATAATTGATGATAAACTTTATTGATATCATTTTGATTAGAAAATTTTAAACGGCTCCAACTTTTTTTTAAAATTTTAATATACTCATTTCTGTTAGACCATTGATTTGAGATGAAATATTTTGAGTCCCAAGGACATTTAGAAGATGAAATAGTTTTTAATCTTAATAGAGCCATTTCTAAAATCACAGTTCCGTGATGTGTAAGGCCTATGCAATCTTTGTTTAATAAATTTAAAATATCAAAATTTTTTATACTTTTATTTATAAAATAAAAATTTTTTTCTTTTTCATATTTTTTTTTTACTAGTTCAAAAATTTTTTTATCCCAGTCACTAAAAATTCCTCTACTTTTTTTATAATAATTCGGATGCCCTTTTATAATAGCTTTCTTATTATTCTTTTTTAAAAATTCTAAAGTAAAAATTAACCAATCGTAAGTTGTTTCAAAACCATCAAAACCTCTGGACATTTGAGCATCTGTAAATGAATGGGGAAAAATTATGTATTGATACTTATTTAACTTTGATTTCAAAAAATTATCTAATTTCTTATATTTTGTATCAACCATCCAAGGTATGTATTTATAGCTTTGTTTAAGATAATTTTTTTTAAAAATTTTAATTTTTTTTTTTTCACCAACCTTCAAACTTTTTCTAATGTGCTCTAAACCAATTGATTTAGAAAAATCGAAATATTTTTTTTTATTTTTTGAAAAATCAACCTTAAATGCTGATCGTGGATAAACGTTTGAATAAATAGTTTTTTTATGCCTTGCAAATATCTGATAATAAATGCCGTTAAGATACATTAAGTGATCCAGATAAACTCCCTTAAAATTGTAATTTTTTAAATATTTTTCCGAAGTTTTAATTATACATCCAGCGATGTAAAAATTTTTAAGCATAAAATAGATAAAATAAATCTTTGAAGAATAAGATTTAAAATTTCTATAAGTTCTTGATAGAACATGATTTCCAATTTGAATTTTTTTAAAATAAATATTAGCTCTCTTATCCTTTTGAAAAATTTTTCCTGAAAAAATAAGATATATAAAAAAAATTAAATATTCTAAATTTGGTATCTTTTCGTTTCTGATTAACAATAATTTAGATTTAATATTTTTTTTTTTTTCAAAATTATTTTTAAAAGAATTTAAAATGATTTTATAAATCAAGTTAGGTTTTCTTGATGTAAGAAAATAATTCATTAATCGATTTGCAATGAATTAATTATTTTTTTTATTTCATTAATTTTTAAAAATCTGATCGGTTTATCACTTGTAAATGAAAAATTTTTTTTTACTTTTTTTAATTTTTTAAACTTTTTCTTTCTTAAACTATAATCAATTGATCTTATTGCAAAGTATGCTCCATAATCAAAAGTATTGTCACTATCATGAATAGATATTAATTCCTCATGAATTTTTTCACCTGGTCTTAAACCTATAACTTCAATTTTTCTTTTTGGATCTATAGCTTTGGCTATATCTAAAATATTATAACTTTTTAATTTTGGAATAATTATTTCTCTTCCATCGCTATTTTTCAGAGCCCAAAAAACTGTTTCAACAGACTCTTCTAAACTAATACAAAATCTAGTCATTTTATGATCTGTTATTTTGAAGTTTTTATTCTTTCTGTTTAATTCTAAAAAAATAGGAATTACTGACCCCCTACTTCCAGAGACATTCCCGTATCTAACTACTGAAAATTTTGTTCCTTTATTTGTTGAAATATTATTTGCTGCTAAAAATAATTTATCTGAACATAATTTTGTAGCTCCATATAAATTTGTTGGTGAAGAGGCTTTATCTGTTGATAATGCAATAATCTTTTTTATATTGTTATTGATACAAGCATTTATAACATTATTTGATCCTAAAATATTTGTGCTAATAAATTCAAAAGGATTATATTCGGCAAATGGAACTTGTTTGAGAGCTGCTGCATGAATCACATAATCAACAGACCTAAAGGCTAAATTTAATCTATTCTCATCTCTTACATCACCTAAAAAATACCTCAAAAATTTGTATTTGTTCTCTGGAAATTTTTTTTGCATTTCAAATTGTTTAAACTCATCTCTGCTAAATATAATAAGTCTTTTAAGTAAAATTTTTTGTTTTAATATACTATTAATTAATGCGTTGCCTAAACTTCCTGTTCCTCCGGTGATTAATAAAGTTTTATTTTTTAAGAAATTTAAATTCATAACCTTAAGTCTCTGACACCACTGATGCAAATATTATTATCTAATTCATTATAGATCATTTTTTCGTCCATTTTTGAAATTTTGTGAAAAATTTCTTCGAGAATCTCTAGGTATTTGTTAATTATGTTTTTTTTATGTTCTGTACAAACATAGACTGTATTACCTGCTAAAAATTTCTTTTTTAAAAACTCAGAGGAAATAAAAGTCTTAAATAATAAATTATTATTTTTAAAAACAAATTTTGGAATAGCATCTAAGCCTGATATTTCTATATCTTGCTTATTTCTCTTGGCAATTTTCTCCCATTCCTTTTTTATCTTCTTTCCATTTTCTGAAATTATTTTCCAACTTTTCATTTTCTCCATCTGGTTAAGTGTTTCTATGGCAGCACCAGATCCAATTCTCTCAGTCCAGAAAGTAGAGCTTATGAATGTTTTAGAAGCTTCTTTCATAATATCTTCTCTACCAACAACAGCATTAATGGCATATCCATTACCCAATGCCTTTCCATAAATAATAATATCTGGATTAACCCCATATTTAATATGAAGACCACCAAAAGTTTCTCTAAATCCGGAAGTACATTCATCAAAAATTAAAGGTACTTTTTTGTATTCAGTTAATTTTCTTACTTTTTTAAGAAAATCTTTTGTAGGTTTTTTGTCCCTCGAAACTTCCATAATTACAGCGCCCAGATTATTATTATTCATTATTTTTTTTAAATTTAAAAAATCATTGTATTCAAAGACTTTAATATTTTTTTGATAATTAGAGGGGACACCCTTAATTAGTAAATTTTTCATCAAATGATTGTTTAAGTTATTCTTATTCTCTAAATTTCCAGCTAAATACCAATCGTGCCAACCATGGTATCCACATACAGCAACTTTATCTCTATTGGTGGCTGCCCTTGCAATTCTTAAAGCAATCGAAGATGCTTCACCACCTGTTCTAGCAAATCTTACAAATTTAGCCCATTTATTTATATCTATTAGTTTTTCTGCTAAAATTATTTCTTCGGTACTATTTAGCGTTGATATATTTCCATTTTTGATAATTTTTTTTACCGCTTTATCTACAAACCTATTACTATATCCGAGTATATTTGTACCTACTCCCATGAATGAAATATCAAAATATTTTTTTTTATCTAAATCCCAAATATTACAACCTCTAGTCTTTGAAAAATATGCTGGCCATTTTTTTGGTAGAAATAAATCAGGATTTTTTGAAAATAACATTGATCCGCCAGGAATTATGTTATTTGCTCTTTTCCAAAATTTTTGACCTTGGTTCATCTTGAAACCTTCATCTCTTTGAATGTCAGAATTGATTGAAAAAATTTTTTTGTCTTTATTGAATAAATTTTCTAGATCTTTTAATTTAAAAGTAAAAATTTTGTTTTTCATTTTATAAAGAATTTTTGAAATTACTTTTAAATCTTTTGGTTCATCTAGTGTAACTCTAATTTTTGAAATATCTTTTTTGTAAACAAAATTACCTAATTTAATATCTCTTAATCTATTAATGTGAGATGTTACATGTTCTCTATCTAAATGATTTTTTGAGTATCTGGAAAGTTTTTCCAAAACATGTGCTTTAAAAATTTCAACATCTAACCCATCAGGAAATGTAGCTGGTTTGTTATTTGATAAATAATCTAATTTATTTTTTTCATAATATCTGATCATTTCATCAATTAAACTCCTATCTGCAAATGGACAATCTGAAGTAATTCTTATTATATTTTTTGTAGGAAATTTCTTTACAACATCTTTATATCTTTGAATTAAATTGATACTATGACCTTTTAAAAAACTTACTTTATTTTTTTTACAAATCTTAACTATTTCATCATCCCTGGTATCATGAGTACAAGCCACTACGACTTTTATAAATTTCTTCGACTCTTTAAGTCTTTTAAGTAGGATTTCTAAAAGAGAATATTTATTAAATTTTTTAAGAATTTTACCCTCAAATCTTGAAGATTTAAATCTGGCCTGAACAATAATTAAATATTTTTGTATCTTTACCATTTTCTTGGGTCAATCAATTTTTCATCTTTAATAGATAAATTATTTGGAAATTTTAAAATTTTTGAATTGTTATTAAATAATGATGTTATCATTTTTAATTGTTTTATATTCTCAAAGCCAAAAATTGCATATTTTATCATCTTATTCTTTTTTAAATACAATATACAAGCCTCCATTCTTGTAATCGAAAATTTTTCACAAAATTTATCTAAGTTATTAAATAAAAAATCCCATTTTTTAAATTTTTGAAATCTTATGTCATTTTTTTTATAGTTGATTATAAGGCCTTGTAGAAAGCATGACCTTGAGTGTATTTCAATCCTATTTCCAAAAATATATTTCTTAAAAAATTTACTATCAAATCTTCTATCAAAAATATTAATTGGTATCTGTAAAATATCAGGTGTCAATAAATTTTTGAAATAACTTAAGTCTTTTGGAGAATATATTGAAAAACCTATTTTTTGAATTTTTTTATTCCTCTTTAAAAACTTTAGAATTTTAAATAATGATTTTCTTTTTTCAAATTTCAAATCAAAAATATTATGAATAAGTAATCCATAAATTTTTTTTCTTTTTAATCTTTTCAGGCTTTTTTGAAAATTTTCGATAAAAATTTTTTTTTTGTAATTCTTAGAATTTACGTAAATTTTTGTAATTATTTTTTCTTTATTCAATTTTTGATTTCCAATTATTTTTTCAGAATTTCCATATATATCAGCTGTATCAATTAAATTAATTTTATTTTTTTTTATAAATCTAAATAATTTAATAATCTCAGCCTTTTTTATTTTTGATTTTCGAAAACCATACCTCTTACCAAGGTTTGCCGTACCAATTGCTAATTTCATAAAGATTAAGTGCTGTAAATTTTATCTTTTAATCCTAATATTCTCCTAATAAATTCTAGAACCATTCCAATAAATCTCAAAAAACCAGCTGTGATCATGAAAGGGATTGGAAAAATGTCAAATTTAAATAATGAGATTAACGGATATTTAATAGGATAATTAAATAATTGATGTTTAAGAATACTAAAAATTTTATTTGGATGAATAAAAATAAACTGTGCATCTCCTTTGCCATACCATAAATATTTTTTTACATACTGTAGAAATGAGGGTCTATGTACATTATAAATTATTGCAGAACTTCCACCAAACACATAACCTTTTTTGCTCAATCTATAACTAAGATCAGTGTCATCAGATCCTGCTGTAATTTTTATATTAAAGTTATTTTTTTTTATAATTGACGATCTCCATAGAGCTGGCATTCCAATCATTTTTTTTGCACCTTTAATGTTTACATTTATATCACATAATTTTTGGTAACTTTTTTCAAAATAATTCATATTTTTTTTTTTTGAAACTATAATTGGTTGTACTGCTACGTAGTCGAATTTATCTAAATCATTTAACATCTTTAAAAAACTACTTTTTATTGGTCTATGATCAGCGTCGATTAGTGCGATATATTTTGTTTTTGATTTTTTTATACCTAAAGCTCTTTGAAATGCTAAACCTTTTTTCTTTGCAATGTAGTACGTAATTTTTTTTTTTTTAATAAGTTTTAATGTTTTGTCTGTTGAACCCCCATCTATAACTATGATTTTTTTTATACCAGATTTCTTAACACTATTAATACAATTAAGTATATTATTTTCTTCATTTAAAGTTGGAATATTAACTGTAATTTCATTTAAAGATTTCATCTAATTTCTATAAAATGGAAATACCATAATCTATATTTGGTAATTTAACTCCAGTTTTTTTTTCGAATTTCTTTACATCCATATAAGTTCCCAGAGGTCTATTATCTTTTTTATAAATACTTTTGAAAGGAATAATATATGATGAATTAATTTTTAATCTTTTAGCTACTTTTTTTGCAAATTTGTATTTAGAGATATAATCTTTTGAACCTAAATTAAATATACCTTTTAAATTTGACCCTCCTACTAACAATAAATTTTTGACCAAAGTATTCAAATTAAGTGGATTGAAAATAATGTTGTTTGCAACTTTAATTTTTTTTTTCTTTTTAATATTAATCTTTATGTAGTCTGTATAAGTCCGATTATTTTTTATATGTGATTCCCCAAAAAAATTAGTTCTTATAACAATAGTATTTTTATATTTTAATGCCGCCAACTCTCCTAAATATTTTGTTACACCATAACCATTTGATGGATTAATGTTATTTTCAGAACTAGCAATATAATTAGGAGAATTATTATAAACTTGATCTGTGGAAATATGAACTAACTTAGTTGAAATATTTGAATTTATAATAGCATTAGTTAAATTATTTATTGTATTTACGTTTATATTATATGCTTCCAAAATATTTTTATTACAATAGTCAACATTAGTTAAAGCTATACAATTAAAAATTATATTTGGCTTAAATTTCTTTAAAATTTTAATTGCATTGTATTTTGTTAAATCTAGTTTTAAATCACTTTTTTTTTTATTACCTACAGATACACATTTAAAATTCTTTGATTTAGCGTATCTAATTATTGCTGAACCCAACCTGCCTGAACCACCAAATACAATTATTTTCACAATACTTTAATAATAAAAAATTATATACCCATTTTGATATATGTTTTAAAAAATAACAAGAAAATAATAATTAATAAGATTTAAAAAGCTGTTTTGTTATTTTTCTGCAAATAAAAAACCTAATTCAGATTTATCTTGTAAGCTTAATATAAAAAATTTTTCTTTTTTATTAAATTTAATATCTCGAATTTTTTGACCTATAAAAATTTTTTCATTAAAAATAATCTTATCAAAATTTTTTGAAAATTTTACTCTGTATAAACTATTATCCATTAAAGAAGTTACAAAATAATTATCTTGCCATTTTACAGAAAAATCATTTGGAATTTTTATAATCTCTGAAATACCGATTGATGGAACGAAAGCAAAAATTGGTTCTTGATATCCAAAATCTTCATGACTTTTTTTATATCTTAAATTTTCATCAATTTTATTTGGATCAATTTTTTTTCCTTTAAAATAAAAAAACTTATGATCATATTTTTTTCCATAAGATGATAATGGCCAACCATAATTTTTTCCAAATTCTATTTTATTTATCTCATCTCCACCTTGAGGACCATGTTCGGTTGATAAGATTATCTGGTTTTGCTTATCAAAAAACAGCCCTTGTGGGTTTCTGTGTCCTCTAGAAAAAGTAACTTTATTTTTAGTTTCAAAATCAAAAAATAAAGTTTTGCCCATAATTGAGTTATTGTCCATTGGTTTAAGATTTGGTTGATTTAAAATATAACCTCCTGTTGTGACTAATAAACCATCTGATCCATTGTGAGTTATTTTTTGTATTCTTCCTCCTCCTGGAGATTCTTCTATACACTCATCAGATGAAAAAAAAACTTTTGAGCTTAAACTTTTAAGGTTTAAATTAAGTATATTAAAATAGTTGCATGCCTCCTTTTTTTCATAATAAGATAAGTATAATTGATCATCATCAATAAAAATGTCAGTTAAACTAAATTTAATATTTAAGTCTATTTTTTTTGCTATTAATTTTTCCTTTTTAAATATTTTGTCTTTATTGATCTCAGTTATTAAAAGACTTCCATCAAGATTTGAAACTACCAACTTGTCACCGTCAAAAAAATCTAAATGTCTAGTGTTAAGTATCTGATTGTTGTTATTGTCAAATAATTTTTTTTTAAGAAATTTTAATTTTAAAAATTGAGTCTCAGGTAGAAACTTGACATTATAATCGTTTTTTAGAGAATTAATTGTAATTTTATCATTTTTGGAGACCCATAACTTTTCCTCTAACCCAAGCAAATGTAAAGAATATTTTATTTTCTCTGGTAGGTTATTATAAATACCGTTGAGCACATACCTAACATTTTTCTCAACAAAATCTGGGAATAAATTAACAATTTGTTTTTGATATTTATATGGTGAAAAAAAAAATAACATTATAGTTATCAACATAACTATTAAAACAATGATCATATTTTTTTTTATTTTTTTCATCGTGCCAATATTTTTCTTATAACCATTTTGAAATAAACTTGAATTAACATTTGTATCACAGATATTCCTAGATTATAAAGAATTTTAAAAATATTATGTTAAAAATTAAATTAAATAAAAAATATATTTCAAATAAAACTAAAACTTATTTTATAGCTGACATAGCAGCCAATCATGACGGATCCTTATCTAAGGCAAAAAAATTAATTAGATTGTGTGCAAAAGCTGGAGCTGATTGTGCAAAATTTCAGCATTTTAAAGCTGAGACGATAGTAAGTGATAGCGGATTTAAAAAAATTAAGAGACTTTCGCACCAAAAAAAGTGGAAACAAAGTGTTTTCGATGTTTATAAAAAAGCTAGTATCAATCCAAAATGGACAAAAATTTTACAAAATGAATGTAAAAAAAATAAGATTGATTTTATGACAGCACCTTATGATTTAGATTATGTTGATCAAGTTCAGAAATATATTTGTGCTTATAAGATTGGCTCAGGAGATATAAATTGGAAAGAAATAGTCAATAAAATCAGAGGAAAAAAAATGCCTATATTTTTGGCAACAGGCGCCTCGTCGCTAAATGATGTAAAAAAAACTGTAAAATATATTTTAAAAAAAAATAAAAATCTTGTCTTAATGCAATGCAACACAAATTACACAAACTCTAATAAAAATTTTAATTACATAAACTTAAATGTACTAAAAGAATATAAAAAGATTTTTAGAGATAAAGTAATTTTAGGTTTAAGTGATCATACGCCTGGACACTCTACAGTACTTGGTGCTGTTGCATTGGGAGCTAGAGTAGTTGAAAAACATTTTACTAATGACAATTATCAATATGGTCCAGATCATCTATTTTCAATGAATCCAAAGACATGGAAATTAATGGTTGATGAAACAAGGAATTTAGAAAAATCTTTAGGTGATGGTGTAAAAAAAATTGAAAAAAATGAAGAGGAAACTTCTATCGTACAAAGAAGAGGGGTCTGGATAAATAAAAATAAAAATGTAGGAAGTATATTGCACTATAGCGACTTAAGTATCTTAAGGCCATGCCCAAAAAAATCAATCTCTCCCTTTGAAATAGAAAAATATATTGGTAAAAAATTTAAAAGAAAAATTCTTAAAAACGATTTACTCACAAAAAAATGTTTCGCTTAGGAATTGTAATTCCATCTAAGAATGAATTTCAATCATTGAAAAAAATTGTAAATAAGCTTAGGGAAAAAAAACTTAATTTTGTAATAATAAACGATGGCTCAACAGATAATACTGATAAATATCTTAAGGAAAACAAGCTTAATTTTATTAAAAATCAAATCAGTATTGGTTATACAAGATCTATAATCAAAGGTGTAAAATATTTCAGATCTAAAAATTTTGATTATATCCTAACAATGGATGCAGATGGTGAACATAATATTAAATATTTGAATAAATTTAAAAAAAAACTAAATACTAAAGATTACGATTTAATAATTGCAAATAGATTCTATAAAAATAGAGTTTCAGAAAAAATTGTTTCTTTTTTCACAAAACACAAACTTGCTATAGAAGATCCACTATCTGGTTTTAAACTTTATAAGGTAAGAACTTTTATTGAAAATATTAAATATTTTAACGATAATAATTTTTTTGTAGATTATATGGCTTTTTTAGTAAAAAAAAATTATAAGGTCATTAATATTAATTATCATAATAAGATATTAAAAAACCGAAAATCGAGAATGGGTAATAATTTTATATTGAATTTAAAAATTATTTTTATGTTAAGATTTTTTTTGAAATAAAAAAAAATGAATTTACGTCCTCAAAAACCTTTATTATCTAAATATAAGAACTTTTCATCTCAACTTAAAGTTATAGATAGGAATAGATTTTATTCAAATTTTGGACCTTTATACAATAAATTAAAAAAAAAAATCGAACACAAACTCAAAATAAAAAAATATTCAGTAATTTTAACCTCAAGTGGCCATACAGCCGTGCAAGCATGCTGTAATCTAATTGCACATAATAATAAAAAAAAATTAGTTATTGTTCCATCTTTTAGTTTTGCTTCAAATCCTCAAACTATTATCTCAAGTGGATTAAAGCCTTTTTTTGTAGATATAAAAAAAGATACACTTGAAATGGATTATTATGATGCAAGTCAGGTAATTTTAAAGAATAAGAAAAATATTGCTGCTATCATGATTTGCTCACCATTTGGTTATCCTATAGATATTAAAACTACCTATAATTATTTTTCAAAATTTAAAATACCAATTATTTATGATTTAGCAGATGCAATAATGAATATTTCCTTCATTGATGAAAAAAAAATAAATTCTTTTTTTACATTTAGTTTTCATCCTACAAAAAATATTGCAGCTAATGAGTCAGGAATGATTGTAGCCACTAAGACAAATGAAGATATGCTAAAAAGCATAATTAATTTTGGTATTTATGGAAAAAATAGAGAAATATTTTTTCGGGGTTTTAATGGTAAGTTTTCAGAGTACGATTCGGTTATTTTAAACGCCAACCTAAATGATTTTAAATCAAAAAAGAAAAAGATAACAAAAATCTCTAAATATATTGTTTCGAGAATTAGAAATAAGTCAATTATAATTCAGAAAAATTATGGAATAAAATGGTTTGGTTTAAAAATGATTTTAAGACATAAAACTAAAAATTTTAAAACAATTTCAAAGATTCTTAATCAAAAAGGTATTCAAATTTATAAACCTTGGACTATAAGACCTATGCATGAATATAAGATTTTTAAATCATACAAAAAAACTAAATTGAAAAATACAAAAGAAATTTCGAGTAAAATATTTGCAGTTCCTATCTATGTAGATATGAAAAAAAAGCACTTGGATTTTGTGATCAATCAATTAAATCAATTATAAATTAAAATAATTAGAGATATTAATTTTTATAAGCAAAAAAATAATAAATTTTTTTTTTTTTATATTTCTTATTAATATATGGTTTTTAGATAAATAAAGGTAAAAAAATTTTTTATCTTTAAATAAGTTTGTCTTAATTTCTTGACAATGTACTATTTTTCTAAGTTTTGAATTAATTATGACTTTAAGATATTTTTTTGGAACACATTGGGATTGAATATATTCCACTGGAAGTTCTTTAAGATCTTCAATTTTATACTTTTTCTTTTTTTTGATTAATAATTCTTTTTTTTTTTTCAATCTTAAATTAATTTTTTTTTTTTTAAAAAAAAATTGCTCAAAAACAACCTTTTCTAAATGAAAATGTTTATGGTAAAAATTTATGATTAAGTATTTTTTTTTTACTTTGAATTTTTTTTGATGTAATATTTTTCCAGTGTCAATTCCCTCGTCTATTTGGTGAATTGTTATACCTATATATTTTTCTTTATTATAAAATATTCTATTAATAGGATATTTACCTCTAAAATTTGGTAAGAGAGATGGATGAATATTTAATGGTATAAATCTTTGTTTTTTCAATAAATGTTTTGGAATTAAATATTTGCAACCATTTGTGAAAATCTTATGGTTTAAGTTCTTTTTAAGTATTTTATAAAAGTCATTTCTGGAGCTATAAGTTTTATAAATAATTTTTTTTTGTTTACAGAATTTTTCAGCAAAAGAGTCTTTTTCACAATAAATTTTACTATTTTTTATTTTAGTAAAAGTTTGAATTAAACTATACCTGTTTGTAAATAATAAATTATATGTTTTCATAAATTATTAATAAAAAAAGTTTTTTGAAAACCTACATAAATTGTATTTAAAAAAAAATATTAAAGATTATTATATAAACTTATATATTATGAAAATAGCTATAATGCAGCCTTATTTCTTGCCATCTATCTACTATTGGCAATTGATAAATTATGTAGATACATTTGTGATTTTAGATGATGTGAAGTTTATGTCAAAGAAATTTTCACATAGAAATTTTATTTATTATAATAAAAAAAAAATTCAACTAACGCTCTTCTTGAAAAAAAAAAGTCAGAATAAAAATATAAATGAGTTAGAAATTCTTTCATACGATAAACTTATTAAAAATTTAAAATTTATTTATAAAAACGAGTTAAATTTCAATAAAATAATTAATATAGTAGAAGAAAACCTTAAATTAGAAAAAAATTTAAGTAAAATGTTAACTAATTTATTAATTGCAATTTCTTCATATTTAAATTTAAAAACAATCTTTTTCAAAAGTAGTGAGCTAGAAATTTCAAAAAATTTGAGTGGAGCTGATAGAATGATTAAAATATGTCATCATTTTAAATCAAAAAATGTAATTAATCTAATCGGCGGCAAATCTCTATACGATAAAGATTATTTTCTAAAGAATGGAATAAATATTAAATTTATTAATTTTAATAATTTTAAGAAAGAGGTATCTATTATCGATTATTTAATGACAATGGACAAAAAAAATCTAATTAAAAATTTAAACAATATAAGATTAATTTAATAAATTATTAAATATTAATTTAATTAGATTTAAATAATTTTTTAAAAAAGCCATAATATCTAATTATGCCTGCTAAAATGATAAACGGAATATATATAAATTTAAATTTTAATAAACCTATAATAGGTAATATAAAAAAATAATTAATTAAAACATGAAAAATTGATTTTAAAATTCTTATTAGGTTCCATATCTTCATATTGTTTTTTAAAAACAAATAATCACCTTCTCCATACCATCTATATTTTTCCAAAAAAATTTTGAAATTTAATTTTTCTTTTTGAATTGACTCTTCAGTTATATTCGAAACATTAATTAAATTCATTTTAAACAGATCTAATAAGGCACTATCATTTCCTGAACCTTCTGGTATGTATTCAGACTGATACATCTCTTGCATAAATTTTGTATAAGAAATGTAAGGTGTGCCGAAATACTTTTTGTATCTTAAAATTTCATAATGAGCCTTTTGGCCTTTTTCAAAAAAATTTCTTGCATCTATAATTTTTAACTTAGAATAAGCCAAATAATTTTTTGAATTTAATAATTCAGTTTCCAATTTCTCAAATAAACCCTTTTTGAATCTTTGATCTGTCTCAATTAATAAAAAAAATTTATATTTACAAAAATTTATTGCCTCTAATACTCGTTTTCTACCTAAAATATATTTACTTTTTATTATATTTTTTGTGAAATAATTTGAGATTTTTATTGTATCATCAGATGAATTTTCATCACTTATAATTAATTCATCATATTTTTCTTTTTTAATTGTCTCTAATAGTTCTTTTAATTCTGTCTCTGAATTTTTCGTAAAAACCACCACAGATATACCGGGTTTTAATTCAACATGATTTTTATAAAATTCTAATTTTTTAAAACTCATCTTTTGAAATTAATAAATTAATTTCATTTTTATAATACATAATTTTGTAATTTGTAAATTTGTAAAATACAATTTGTTATTTAATTTAAATTAAAGATTAAATGAAATTTTTATGAGCAATTTTTCTCTCTAGTTCTTTTGACTTTAATTTGAGTTTATCTATCAAGCCACTTTGATTGAAATTCTTTTTAATATTCCAAATTACTTTATTACTTTCATGGGGTTTGCAAAGTTGTGAACACATTGAAAATTTTTCTTTATTTTCAATCTGGTTCATGACACATTTTCTTTTATTCATATCTGACCAAATTTCAGAGAAGTTTCTATCTTTTAAATTTCCATAAGATCTTTCTTTATGACCCCTATGACTCGTACAAACGTAAACTTCACCATCAGCTCCTACACATGGTTGAAATTGAGATCCTAAACATTGTTTATATTCTCTACCATATTTTTTATTTTTATTAATAATTAAATCTTTAAGTTTATAACTATTACACTGAAATTTCTTTCCTAATATTTCCGATGCTTCTGATAAAAGTCTAATTACCTTCTTAGCCCAGAACTCAGAGGATATTTGATCTTTTTTGTTAGCTGATGAATTTCTCTCAACTTGAATTACTTCTGGCTTATATTGACAATAATCAACATCTAAATCTTTAAATAATTTTGCAAAATCTATTATTTCCTCATAATTATCTTGAGATACTACAAATCCAACTCCAATGGTAATATCTGATTTAAATTTTTTTTTAGATTCAATTAATTTCTTAATATTTTTTAAAACTATATCAAAGTTATTTGATTTATTTGTTACTCTAAGTTTGTTGTAATTTTTTGCTATGCCAGAGTCTAATGAGATTCTTATCCATGTAAGAGATTTTACTATTGTTTCAAACAAATCAAATCTTTCTAGCATAGATCCATTCGTAAACATTCCCATTTCAATTTTTGAATTATTTTTGATATAATCAATTGCATCTTTCAAATTAGGATTCATAGTTGGTTCACCTCCACCAGTCCAACTTATGGATTTTGTTTGAGTTGTTGATATGTCTTTCGCGAAATTCATCAATATTTCTCTGCTCATCATTTGCCTATTAAAAAATTCTGTCCCCTTATATTTACTTAAATGCAAATGACCTGAGATACAGAATGGGCAAGAATGATTACATGCATTTGATGGGTCAATTTCCACATTTATAGGGTCAACTTTCTTATCATTAAAAAAATCAACTACTCTATCAAGATGATATAAAACCTTCGTTTGAGGATTAAACATTGTCTCTCCCTCAGAGGGCAAATTTGATTGCAAGAATTTTTTTTCTCTTAACATTTGAATATAAATATTATCTTTTTTTTTTTTGTAAACCAATATAATTTTAAATCTTTTTCTAAGATAAAATCAGGCTAATCATGCTATCAGTACTAGCTAGATTCAAATATTTCTGCACTTCCACATTTCAATATTGAGTATATTTATTTAGTCATCTATAAGGAAACTGATTATTATGTTTGTGGTTAATCTCTTGTTATATTATGAGTTATCTTATAATTAATTTTGAAATAGCGAAATAGCCGTCAATTATGGAATTTAAATAAAAAAATGATTAAAACAGCTAATTATTATAAAAATTCAAAAATTTATAAAGAGGGCGTTTCGG
>MDTD01057602.1_pt1 | contig 16046 bp, 18 predicted proteins | sample 811221 | NCBI WGS metagenome assembly MDTD01 (sample SAMN05326646, study PRJNA326480) | marine metagenome | isolation source: seawater | place: Pacific Ocean: South West | collected 2011 | reverse complement strand
GGCTATTTATATACATGAATATATCTTTTTCAGGATCTTCGGCCTCTAAAAAAAGTAGTTGTGCTATTATCAAAGATGATATTCTATCATCAATACCATCTCCCAAAAAGATAATCCGCTCCTTGAGAAGACGCGAATAAATATCAAAAGACCTTTCTCCATTTGGAGTTTGCTCAATTACCATAGGTACTAACATTTACTTTTTCCCCTTTTTTTCTTTTTCTCGATCTTCTCTCAACTGATCTGTTGATTTTGTAGCCTCTTTGATAGTTAAATAATTTTCAAGATTTTTGAATAATTTTTTAATTTCCATTTCTTCTTTAAATCTCTTCTTATTTTGCGGTTTTTTAAAATACTTTTTTATGTCAGGGTTTTGATCAATTAAATTTTTAATTTGTTTTTCAATTTCTGTTTTTAGGTCATTTCCAGATATATTTATTTGTTCTTTTTCAATTAACTTTTCTTGTATAAGATACCACTTAATTTGCTGCTTTGCGGTGACACTATATATTTCCTTTAATTGCTTTTCTTCCATATTTTTAGCTTCACGTGATTTAGATTTCAAATCTTCAATCATATTATTAATATAATTTTCAACCATTGATTTTGGTGGTTCAAACTTTGTTTTTGTGACAAACCAATTCATTATTTCATTTTTTTTTGCCGCATCAAAATCATCCGCCAAGGACTTATCTATTTGTTTTTGTATTTTATTTTTTAATTCTTTCAACGTTTTAGCGTTTGGATCAGCAATTTTAGCAAATTCATCGTTCAAATCTGGCTTCATTAGTTCCTGAATTTTCCGAGCTTTTACATTATAGTTTACTTTAGCATCATTATCCATAATTACAGTAATGGTCCTATTTTCTTTTGCCTTGATCCCGAGAAGAGTTTTCTCAGCCTGATTTTTAATATATCCTTCTCCAAGTCTTAAAAATCTGCCCTCTTGCTTTTTACCGTCAATTGGAGAATTATTTTCATCTAACTCCTCTAAATCACACTCGACGTAGTGCCCAGATGATGCACCCTTCTCTATCGTTTTTAATGTAGAAAATTTATTCTGCATTTCATCTAATGCTTTTTTCATATCTGTATCAGTTGAAGTATATCTGGTCAAACTTATCTTAATTTTATTATAATCTGGCAGACTATATTCTGGCACTACCTCAAAAATTGCAGTAAATTTTAAATCTGAAGTTTCTTCAAAATTTAAATCATTTATTTGTGCGCGGTTGATAGGCGAAAAGTTTTCAGATTTCAGAGCTTTTCTGTAGTATTTATCCATATTTTTATCAATAAAATCTACTTCAAAGGATTTACCATAATTTGCTTTAACAAGTGGTATTGGAACTTTACCTTTACGATATCCTGGCATAGATATTTTTTTACGAAAACTGTTAAATTCAACTTTGAATGATTTTTCTAATTCTTTCCACGGCACAATAATTTTTATCTCTCTAGTAAAACTATCCAAATGTTTAACTTCGACTTGCATATTAGACCTTTTTGTTGTTTTTCTTTGGTACTAAATTTACGCTTACTTTATACCAGGCACAAGAAAAGGGATTTTAAAAAGTGAACTTAATTTTAAAATTATTGTTTTTTTATAAACCTATATTGCATTGCACCAACTTTTTATAAAATTTCAACATATATTATTGAATATATTATAAACATTGATTTAAGGATATATATGAGTAAATACGTTGTTACAATGAGATGGTATGTTGAAACTAATGATAATTTTGAAAAAGAATTAACTGAAATTTCTATTGAAGAAAAAAAAAAAAGAATTGTTGAATTGATTAGATATAAATCTAATGGAGAAAAGTGTAGCGATATATGTGCAACTAGAAATTGCGAATCATTTGTTGTGCTTGATTGGAAAGATTTTTATGATAAAAAACCTATCTATATCTCAACAAAAGATATAAAAGAGTGAAGCCCTCTTGGCTCAACTGGATAGAGCACTGGATTTCGGCTCCAGCGGTTACAGGTTCGAATCCTGTAGAGGGTACGATAGAGCCTCTTTGAACAAGAGGCTCTTGAAAAGAATTCTTTAATGCTCTGTTATTATATTTAAAACAATTATTAAAATTATTTTTTAAATAAGTATTTATATTTTGAATAACCCATCTCATCTAAATCTTGATACTTAATAAATTTCAAAGATGCAGAATTAATACAATATCGCATTCCTGTTGGTTTAGGTCCATCACTAAACAAGTGCCCTAAATGAGCATTTGATGTTCTAGATTTTAATTCTGTTCTCCTGTATCCAATATTATAATCGTAATCTTTCTTTATTTCTTTTTCATCAATAACTTGGTAGAAAGAAGGCCAACCGGAACCTGAATCATATTTATGGACAGAACAAAATAAGGGAACTCCTGAAATAATATCAACGTATATGCCCTCATCTTTTTTATCCCAATATTCATTGTTAAAAGGGGGCTCCGTCGCACAGTTTTGAGTTACTTCATACTGTATTTTTGTCAATTTTTTCTTTTCCATTTTATATTTATCACCTTCTATTATTTTACTGTTAGGATGCTTAGCTTCATAATTTTCACAACTTGCAATTCCAAAAATTAGAAGAAATATACTTATTTTCATTTTTTAATTTTGGTCTTTCTTTTTACCCCATGAATCTCTTAAACCTACGGTTTTGTTAAAAATAGGCTTCTCAGGTGAAAAATCTTTATCTGGATAAAAATAACCCACTCTCATAAATTGGTAGTATTGCCCTAAATTAGCATTTTTTAAGGATTTTTCAATTTTACAATTCTTATTTATAATTAGAGAGTTATGATTAATGTCGTCTAAAAATGTGTTGTCTCCCTTTTTCTCCTCTGGATTCTCACTCAAAAATAAGGAATCATAAAGCCTTATTTCAGCATTCAATGAATGGTTAACAGATACCCACTGAAGTGTGCCTTTAACTTTTCTACCATCACTACTCCATCCTCCACGAGTTTCTGGGTCATAGGTACAGTGAATTTCAACAATCTCACCGGTATTATCCTTAACTATCGATTTACATTTAACATAATATGCATGCTTTAATCTAACTTCACGACCAATGCCCAGGCGAAAAAATTTTTTCGGAGGATTTTCCATAAAATCTGTGCGATCAATAAAGATTTCACGACTAAAAAATACTTCTCGCTTACCTGCATTTTCATCCTCTGGATTGTTTATCGCCTCAAATATTTCTGTTTTCTTCTCAGGGTAATTTAAAATTATTAATTTAACGGGGTCTAATACCGCCATTACACGAATTGCACGTTTATTTAAATCTTCTCGTAAACAACTATCAAGTAATGCAATATCTGAAATACCATTTCGCTTAACTACCCCAGTTTTTTGGACAAAATTACGAATGGATTTCGGCGTATAGCCCCTTCTTCTTAATCCTGACAAAGTAGGCATCCGTGGATCATCCCAATCGCTGACATAACCCTTGTCAACCAATATTTTTAATTTACGTTTCGACATTACTGTATAATTTAAATTCAATCTTGCAAATTCAATTTGTTGAGGATGAAAAATTTCAAGCTGGTGTAAAAACCAATCATATAGTGGCCTATGATCTTCAAATTCTAACGTACATATTGAATGAGTAATACCTTCAATCGAGTCTTCAATCCCATGCGCCCAATCATACATAGGATAAATTTTCCATTTTTTCCCAGTTCTATGATGCTCGGTATTTAAAATTCTATATAATATTGGGTCTCTAAAATTCATATTGGGTGAAGACATATCAATTTTGGCCCTGAGAACTTTTTCACCATCTGAGAATTCACCATTTTTCATTTTCTCGAACAATTCTAAATTTTTTCCAATAGATCTATTCCTAAAGGGACTTTCACTACCAGGCTCGTTTAAAGTACCACGGTTTTTTTTTATTTGGAGACTGGTTTGGTCGTCTACATAAGCTTTACCTTTTTCTATTAAAAAAATCGCATAGTTGTACATTTGCTCAAAATAGTCTGAGGCAAATAGTGGGCTTTTATTCCATTCAAATCCAAGCCATTTGACGTCCTCAATTATAGATTTAACATACTCTTCACTCTCTTTTGTAGGATTAGTGTCATCAAATCTTAAATTGCATTTTCCATGATATTCTTCAGCAATACTAAAATTCAAATATATTGATTTTGCATGGCCAATATGCAAAAATCCATTTGGTTCTGGCGGAAAACGAGTATGTACTCTTCCTCTGTTTTTATTATTTTCTATATCTTGATCAATTATTTCTTTAATAAAATTTGAACTTTTCACATTATTTTCCATAATTATACTAATATATTTTTTATTCGATAAATTGACTCTCTTTTGCCTAAAATATCTAATATTTCAACAATATCTGGCCCATTTGGTTTCCCAAATAAAACTGTTCTTACAGGAAAGAATAAATCCTTTCCTTGTAGTGAAAAAAGCTTACCCAATTCCGTGATTTTCATCTTAGCTTCGTTACTATCCCAATTTTTTATATTCTCAAATTCGTTTAATAATTTTTTAAAGAAATTTTGAATATTTTCTGATTTCAAATTGTTTATCACCTCATCACTTAATTTTATATTATTGGTAAAAGGAATAATATCATCTTTCAATTCATCAAGTTTTGTAATTCGTTTTCTTGAAAATTCTACTAATTTTTTTATTTTCTCATGAGTATAATTAGAAAAATCATAAAAAGAATTTGCAACATTAATTACTTGCTCAATATCCAAATTTTTAAGATAATATTTATTCATCCATTTCAATTTTTCTTGATCAAATACTGCACCTGATTTCTGAATTCTTTTTATTGAAAAATCTTCAATTAATTCCTTAATATTAAATATTTCTTTGTCACTACTTGAGTGCCATCCAAGTAAACTTACGTAATTAATTAAAGATTCTTTCAGGTATCCTTTTTGAAGAAAATCCTCCACAGATACATCACCTTGACGTTTTGAAAGTTTAGACTTGTCTGAATTCAACAAAAGTGGTAGATGAATGAATTCAGGCAAATCCCAATTTAATGCTTTATAAATCAAAATATGTTTTGGTGTTGATGAGAGCCACTCTTCTCCACGAATAACATGAGTAATTTTCATCAAGTGGTCATCAATAACGTTTGCAAAATGGTAAGTTGGATATTTATCTGCTTTAATAAGTACTTGATCATCAATTTCCTCACATTTAATTTTGACTTTTCCTCTTACTTGATCATGAAAAATAACCTCATCATTATCAGGTATTCTGAGACGTACCACAAATTTTTCTGATTTAATTTTATCTGATATGTCATTCTGACTTAGGTTAAGACAATGTCTATCATATTTAATAATGCTTTTTTTTTGAATTTGATGCAACCGTATGTTTTCTAATCTTTCACTAGAACAAAAACACGGATAAGCTTTTTTATTAACTATGAGTTTTTCTATATATTTATTATACAAATTAAGTCTGAGACTTTGATAATAGGGTCCATATTTACCATCAATATTTGGCCCTTCATCAAAATCAATTCCCATAGATTTGAATGAATTGATTAAATTCTTTACCGATCCTTTAATTTTTCTTGACTGATCAGTATCTTCAATTCTAAGAATAATTTTACCACCGGTATTTTTTGCATATAAATAGTTATATAGCGCTGTTCTGAGCCCACCAACATGTAAGTATCCTGTTGGAGATGGAGCAAATCTAACCTTTACATTCATTTAATTTTCCAATCAATACTATTGCATGTGCTGTAATACCCTTACTATTTCCAACAAAACCCAAATGATCTGTCGTCGTTGCTTTGACAGATATATTTGAAATCTCCATTTTAAGTATTCTAGAGATATTAAGCTTCATCTCAGGAATATATTTTGAAATGTGAGGCTCTTGCAATAGGATTGTACTGTCTAAGTTTATTATGTATAGTTCTTTTCTTACAATCAAATCAAATGCGTGTTTTAAAAAATGACTGCTATCTGCGTTTTTCCATTTTTGTTCATGGGAAGGAAAGTGTGTCCCTAGATCTCCAAGACTCATTGCACCAAAAATGGCATCAACAACAGCATGATATAAAACATCTCCATCACTATGACCTTTAGAGCCCTTTTCATATGGGATAGTTACACCTCCAAGAATCAAAGGAGTATTTAGCTGCAACTGATGAGTATCTAACCCTTGTCCAATTCTAATATACAAAACGATTAGGACTCTAAATTATCATCATTGAATCACCGTAACTATAAAAACGATATTTCTTTTTCACAGCCTCTTTGTATGCCTTTAAAAGAAAATCTTTTTTAGCAAATGCTGCAACTAGCATCATGAGAGTCGATTTAGGTTGATGCAAATTTGTAATAAATTGATCGCACATTTTAAAATCATATGGAGGATATATGAACTTATCTGTCCAGCCCTCATTTCTAGTAATCTGAAACCCTGAGACAGTGACTGTTTCTAGAGTTCTTACCGTAGATGTTCCAACTGGTACAATTTTTTTCCTTTTTGCTCTCGCTTCGTTAATCATTGTTGCAGTTATCCCTGGGACTCTATAATACTCGGAGTCCATATGATGCCTTGTTAAATCTTCAACCATTATTGGTCTAAATGTACCCAACCCAATATGAAGTGTCACATATCCAATTTTAACACCTTTTGCTTTAAGATTATCTAATAAGTCATCAGTAAAATGCAATCCTGCAGTTGGTGCAGCTACAGAACCTCTTTCTACGGCATAAACGGTTTGATAGCGCTCTTTATCTTCTTCAGTTGATTCTCTTTTTATGTATGGTGGTAATGGAGACATTCCCATTTTATCAATAAATGGATAAATTGATTTCACATCATATTCAAATCTTAATACCCTCCCTCCAGATACTGTGTTATCAATAACGTCACATGAAATATCCTCTCCAAAATGTAATTTGTTACCAATCCTCACTTTTCTTGCAGGCTTTACCATAGCTTCCCATAAATCGTTTTCTAATTCTCTCAATAGAAAAATCTCAACTTTTGCTTCAGACTTCTCTTTGTAAGCATAAATTCTTGCTGGATAAACTAATGTATTATTTAAAACCAAAACATCACCCTTACGCATATATTCAGGAAGATCAGAAAATTGTTTATGTTCGATCGCTTGATCTTTCCTATGAAGAACCATTAATTTAGCGAGATCTCTTTTATCTACTGGATTTTGAGCTATTAAATCATTGGGGATTTCCATTTCAAACTCAGATAGTCTAGGTGGTTTTTCTACTGATCCAAAAAGCATAATTTTACTCCTAATAATTGTTTCTATTTATTGATTTTGTGGTATTTTGAGATATTGATATGTCTTATCTAATGCAATTCTTCCTCTCGGAGTTCTTTGTATAAAACCTTCCTTAATTAAAAATGGCTCATAAACTTCTTCTATCGTCTTCGCATCTTCTGAGATAGAAACACCCAATGTATCTAAGCCTACCGGCCCTCCTTTATATTTTTCAACCAAAGAGGCCAATATTCTTCTATCAACGCCATCTAAACCAAATTCATCAATACCCATACGATCCAAAGCCATGCAAGCAACTTCACGAGTTATCTCGCCCTTAGACTTTACTTGCGCAAAATCTCTTGCTCTACGCAAGATTCTATTAGCTATCCGTGGAGTTCCACGCGATCTTCTGGCTATTTCTAAACTACCATTTTTATCGATTTTAATATCTAAAATGTTAGCAGATCTTGTAATTATCTTTATTAATTCATCAATGGAATAGAAATTCATTCTCAAAATAACACCGAACCTATCTCTCATAGGTGAAGTCAGATTTCCCAGCTTGGTGGTTGCACCAACCAATGTGAATGAATTTAAATTCAGTTTTATACTTCGAGCACTAGGTCCTTTATCAATCATAATATCAATGGTAAAATCTTCCATTGCAGAATATAAATATTCTTCAACTACTGTTGTAATTCTATGTATTTCATCAATAAAAAAAACATCACCATCTGATAAATTAGTCAAAATGCCTGCTAAATCTCCAGGTTTATCTATTATTGGACCTGAGCTGAGACGAATATTTGTTTGCATTTCATTAGAGATTAAATTGGCTAAGGTGGTTTTACCAAGCCCTGGAGGGCCAAACAATAGAACATGGTCTAATGCCTCTGAACGTTCTTTCGCAGCTTGAATATATACCGATAAATTATCTAAAACTTCTTTTTGGCCGATAAATTCAGATATTTTTTGTGGGCGCAAAGAAGGTTCGGAAATTATATCCTCAGTTGTTTTTTTGGGTGTGATGGCTTCACTAGATTGATCTTTAAACGATTTTATCATTGTTACTGTACAACCTAATATACAAATTTTCTAGACCCATGTAAAGATTTCATTAGGATTAAATTATTTAATATTTTCTTTGTCTGACGAATAATGAAATATGTAAATTACAACTTATAAATTTTAAATATTTTTAAATGAAATCATCAGACAGATATAGAACTTTACCTCAGATCACTGATGTGATTAGAAAAAAAAAGGTTAAGCCCAAAAGACTTGCAGTAGTCGATGAAGACAATTGTACTGGTTGTCAGGTTTGTATACCGTTTTGTCCAGTTGATTGTATTGAGCCAAATCCAATTGATAAATACGATACTCCTATCCCTCCAGTTCAAGTTCGTTGGAATGAGTGTATAGGATGTGAAGCTTGTGCAAAAGCATGTACTGATCTTACATGGGACGCAATACGGATGATTAAAACTACAGACTTCGAAGAACACTACAACATAAAAATAGATTAAATCCTTCTTATTTCCCATAAAAAATAATAGATTATTATCACTATTTTAGGGTGAAATTTATATGCTATCGTTTTTTACAAAACCATGATAAACTACTTTTTTAGATCAACAGCATGATCATCTCACTACATATTTAAAGTTTATTCAATAGCGTTCAACTAAAACACCCAATTATAGTAAAACAGGGTATGCGTATACATACTTAAGAGAACTAAATACGCTAATAAAAAATACATAAAATCGGATAAAACCTGTTATGCTAAATGAAATTTTTATAAACGTTTCTGCTGGTAGTACACGAATCGCTATTTTAGAAGATAAACAACTAGTAGAGCTATACTATGAGCTTCCAGATCATCAGCGTATGGTTGGAAATATTTACAAAGGTAAGATTCAAAATATTTTACCTGGGATGCAAGCAGCTTTTGTAGATATTGGCTATGATTCTAATGCTTTTTTGCCATTTTCTGAAATCGGTAATTCGGAGTTTATGTCAAATTTATCTTTTGAAGATGATGAAGATAAAATGAATTCCAAAAAAAATAAAAAAATAAAAAATATCGACCCTGCTAAAGACTTCAAAATAGGTGATGAGATATTAGTACAAGTTATCAAAGAACCGTATGGAGAAAAAGGACCGAGGGTAACTACTGACATTTCAATTCCAGGCAGTTTAATGGTTTTGGTTCCAAATGGTAATTATATCGGTATATCTAGAAAAATTTCTGATAAGTATGAAAAAAGAAAACTTAGAAATATAGCTAAAGATATGAAACCTGAAGGTGCTGGCCTTATCTTAAGAACAATTGCAGAAGGTAAAGACTTGAAAATTATTGAGCATGATTTTAATCAGGTTATGGAAAACTACCGAACCTTAAATCATCGTATTAAAAACCGTAAAGCACCTGTAGTTGTTTATGAAGATTTTGAAACCGTTGATCAAGTGATTCGTGATTTATTTACATCAAATATATCTAAAATGCAGATTGATGATAAACAACTTTATAAAAGACTATATAATTATGTAAAAACCGTATCTCCCGATCAATTGAAATGTATTTCATACTTCAAGAATAAAGGCTCAATTTTTGATAATAATAATATTGAAATACAAATAGAAAAATCTTTAAAACAGAAGGTTTGGCTGAAAAGCGGTGCACATTTAGTTATAGAGCAAACAGAAGCAATGCTTGTTATTGATATAAATTCAGGTCGCTTTATTGGAAAAAAGGATCATGAGCAGAATTCAATGGCAATAAACCTCGAAGCTGCTAAAGAAATTGCTAGGCAGCTACGATTAAGAGATACTGGAGGTTTAATTGTTATCGATTTTATTGATTTAATTCAACCTGAAAATAGAAAAAAAGTATATGATGAATTTAGAAAATTCTTGAGAAAAGACAGAGCAAAGGTTTCAGTTGCAGAATTTTCTAGTTTTGGTTTATTAGAAATGACTAGACAAAGAATTCGAGCCTCACTAATGGATACAATAAGCGAAGAATGTTCAAGCTGTGGTGGTATAGGTCGAATTGCCTCTAAGGATACTGTCATTACATCGATTGAAAATTGGGTAAAACGCTTTAAAAAGAAGGCAAATGATAAAAGACTGGTAATCCACCTAAATCCAACGTTATCTGAATATATAAAAGAAAATAGACCAAAACTTATAAATAAAATGATGTGGGCTAATTGGTTATACTTAGAATTTGAAGAAGACGAAAAGATTCAAAAAGATAATTTTAAAGTATATTCTAAAAAGCGAAAAGATTTTATAAATGAATCGATTTAATTAAATCATTTGTTTCTAATTACTTTTTAAAATAACTTACCAAGCTAAAATTAAAGGATAATATGCAAGCATTAGTTGAAATTTCTGGAAAACAGTTTGTTGCAGAAAAAGATATGATTCTCAAAGTTCCCAAGCAGACTGCAATTGAAGGTGATAAAATTATTTATGATAAGGTCCTCTGCATCACTAAGAAAAATGAAAAAACTTTTGGTAAACCATATATTGAAAATACTTCTGTTGAAGCAGAAGTGGTCTCACATAATAGAGATAAGAAAATAGTCGTGTTCAAATTTAAAAGAAGAAAAGGTTATCAAAGAAAACACGGGCATAAACAAAATTATACCACAATAAAAATTAAGAATATTTCACAGAAAAAGTCCAAGTAGGAGTTTAACAATATGGCACATAAAAAAGGTGTAGGTAGTTCAAAAAATGGTCGCGATAGTAATCCAAACTATTTGGGAGTCAAAAGTGCAGATGGACAAATTGTAACCGCAGGATCAATTATTGTTCGACAAAGAGGAACGAAAATATATCCTGGTAAAAATGTAGGTATGGGTAAAGATCATACTTTGTTTGCAATTTCTGACGGTCGTGTTAGATTTGAAAATAAAGGTAAATCTAAAAAGCAGGTAAGTATTTATAATACCTAGCATTTTTTAATACATTTAATATAGGCTCGTCAAATACGAGCCTTTTTTTTAGGAAAATTTTTCCTATATCTCATCCAAATCACGAAATTATTTCCCAAACCAACATAGCTTAACAGACAATTTTCATATATTTTAAACTATTTTCATACATGGCATATAAATTGATTACTTTTTAATGATGTTAATTGTTAAAATTTATGAGATTTAAATTTTCATATCAAAAATTATTAGATATCAAGAAAAAACAAGAAGATCAAAAATCTTTAGAAGTTGTTGCCGCAGAGGATGTTCTAAATAAGACAAAAATTAACTTTGAAAAGTTAAAATTAGAAAAAGGATCAATATTAAATCAAAAATTTAATAAAACTACAAGTCCAACAACTCTAATAATAGCAAACTCTTATATTTATAAGATTAATAATAAATTAGAAGCACAAAAAATAAAAATTAACAAAGAAGAGACAAACTTAGATAAAAAAAGAAAAGAATTATTTGAAATGACCAAATCCAGAAAGATATTAGATAAGCTAAAAGAATCAAGTTTTAAAAAATTTATGATCAACGAAACAAGAAAAGATCAAAAAGAAATTGATGAAATAAGTGCAACCATATCAATAAAAAGTAAAAAGGATAATTAATGAATATTTTAAAATTAATAGGAGGCTTAATAGCTGTTTTTTTTGCATCTATTGCTGTTTCATTTATAATAATAAGCAGAAATACTCCAGTGCCTGAGCCAAAAAGCCCAGAAGATATAGTATGGGAATTCTTAATTAAAGATAAACCAATAAATCCTGAAGTTTTAAAAAATCAATTAATCTCCTATAAAAGGAAAATTAGAAATATGCATTCGATTAGAGAAAAGAATACTATTCTGATTGATAGTTTACTGTCTCATGTAGCGATCATAGATAGTATCCATATTGCCAAGTTAAATCTTAAAGACAGTCTAATAAATAAAATTTCCGACAGTTTAACCAATGAAATTTCATTATTAAATACGAATCTTAATTTGAAAAACGTTGAAATTGTTGACTCTCAAAATCAGCTCGAATTATTAAATCAACAAATAGAGATATTAAATGAAAAAAAAGTTGACATAGATAAAAAACAAGAGAACTTAAAAAGTTTAGCTAAAACCTATGAAGCGATGAAACTTAAAGATATGGCATCAATTTTAAAGAATGTGGATGATAATACAGTAATGCGTATATATTTTGAGATGAAACCTAAGAAGAGACAAAATCTACTATTAGCATTAGACCAAAAAAGAGCCGCGAATATAACTCGAAAGCTAGCAGTAATAGAGCAATCCTAATGGAATTAAATCAAGGTAATACCACTCTATCCTCTTTATCTAAAGTTAGTAAAAAAATGAATAAATCTAATTTTCAAAAAATCACTTCGGAAAGTCAATTAAAATCTGCAAAGAGATTTCATTTGGATAGTAAAAGCAATGCTTCAAAAGAGATTATTGAAAATTTTGCAAGAAGTTCTAATCATGATTTACCACAAAATAAGTCAATAAAGATATCTAAATTTAATAAAAAATACCATAAGAATTACCCGTCTCATAAAATGGGTTATGGGAAAACTCAATTTGGTTCTGTAAATAATAACAATCAAAACCAAAACATTACTTTGGTTTCTCAAAAAGGTGTTGTTAATGACCAAAAATTAATTCTTAAAAATTTAAAACTCCAAACTGATAGTGATAATAGATTTTATCAAATAAAGAAAAAATCAGATGTTAAAGTTGAAAACAATCTCATTTTTACGAACAAAAATCAAAGAAAAAAAACAGAAAATAATGACAAAGCAAATCAATCAAAGAGAAAAGCTAAGATAGAGGAAATGGGACATGAAAAGTTCGTCCGTGAAATTAACAAAAAATCGCATGATGATAAAAATGATAAAAAGATGAAAGATGAACTTTTTTTTAATAATAAAATAAAAGATAAATCAGTTAGTTCTTCAAATTTTGAAGATAAAATTGAAAATACTAAAATTGCCATTGAATTTGAAGGCGGTGAACAAAATCAATCTGATATGAATTTTAACAATAAAAATGAAAATTTTAAAGAATCTCTTTTACATATGTTAAATCATTATAACACTAAAATTAAGGGTATAATAAAAGAAAATAATATTGGAGAATTTAAAATTAATACTGAAAAAGGTAATTATATTATAACAATACATAGTTTAGATAAACATGTTGAAATAAATATACATTCAGATTCAGTAACTATGTTTCAAAATGAAATACGGAATATTGAAAAAACAATTTTAGAAAAATTACCAAATATTGAAACCATCAAAATAAATATTAAAAGTATTAGCTTTGATTACAGTATTAAAAACTCAAATAGTGAAAATATTAAAATAAACCAAAATTCAATTTTTAAATTGAATTTTTTAGCATGAAGGGATATAATGAATATAGGCAACCAAATTAAAAATAATGGAATAGCAAATGCTCTTGCCGGTCAGGCTGGAAAAACAATGGAAAAAGATGAGTTTTTAAAGTTATTAGTGACTCAATTAAGCCATCAAGATCCATTAAAACCGATGGAAAGTCATGAATTTGCATCACAACTCGCACAATTCAGCTCACTTGAACAGTTGCAAAATATGAATGGCACAATGGAAGAAAGTATTATGTCTGATTATATGATGACTCAGTCAATAAATAATACTTTAGCAACTACATTAATTGGTAAGACTGCTGTTGCAAATGGAAATAAAATTACATTTTCAGGAGAACCTTCAAATATTCAATTCAATCTTAATTCCTCTGTTGAAACTTTAACCCTGACTATTAAAGACTCTTCAGGTAATATTGTAAGAACAATAACTGAAACTGGATTCTCTGAGGGATTAAATTCAGTTGATTGGGATGGTAAAAATTCATTAGGAGATACAGTAATAGAAGGTGATTACAATTATAAAATAGCAGCTTACAATAACGAGGGTGATCTCATACAATCTCAATCTCTAATATCTGGTAAGATTGATGGTATAAGCTATGATGAGAATGGAATCGTATTAATGATTAATGATAATAAAATCAATTTAAACGAAATTTTAGAAATTAAACAACCATAGGAGGAGAATAAATGATTACTTCATTATATGCAGGTGTATCAGGTATTAAAAATCTACAAAAAAAATTAGATATTCTAGGTAATAATATTGCAAATGTTAATACTAACGGATATAAAAGAAGTAGACTTACGTTTTCCGATTCTTTTAATCAAATATCTAAAAAAGGTACACTTGGTACTGGTGCAACAAATACACAAACATTATTTAATCAAGGAATGCTTGAAGCAACTGGAAATATTACAGATTTAGCAATACAAGGTAATAGTTTTTTTGTTTTAAATGATGGTAATAATCAACTTTTTTCAAGAGATGGTAGCTTTAGTTTTGATTCAAATAGAAATTTAGTGAATAATAACGGAATTCAAGTAATGGGCTGGATGGCAGATTCAAATGGACAAGTTAATATTTCTGAATCTTTGGATGGCATAAAAATTGATACAGGAATTATTTCTAATCCAATTGCCACACAAAATATTAGATTTTCTGGTAACTTAAGTTCGTCTAACTCGGCTAAAAATTCAATTTGGCACTTGACCTCTTCAATGAACTTAATACCAGATTCTGAATTTGAACAAATAAGTCAATCTACCACATTAAATCAAATTGAAGAATTTTCTAGTTTAATAAATACAGATACTGGAGAGATTACACTTAATTTAACAGATTCAAAATTATTTGATGGTACAAATCCAGAATCAAATGTAATTACTCTAAATTCTGATGCCACTATAGAGGACTTACAAAACGAGTTGGAAAATATTTTTAGTGGTACAAACGTATCATTGACAGCACAAAATCAAATTGAAATTCGAGATAGTGAAAGTGGCGAGTCCCTAACTAATATTACAATTTCAGGATTAAATTCAGTTCGAGTATCTGATGGGTCTAATGCGTCTTCCATTTCTGCTTCAACAGTAATATATGATGACCTGGGAGAAGCACACAACTTAGTCTTCAAATTTACCCCAAAAGGTAATGGCCTTTGGGAATGGATTGCAGATTCAACGGGTAGTGAAACAATAGTAAGTGGTGGTAATGGCACAGTTGAATTTGACTCAAATGGTAATTTGATAAATGATTCTTTCTCTTTCAATGAAGAAGGAATTTCTAAATTATCTTTAAATAATGGTACTTCAACTTTTTCAGTAAATTTAGATATTGACGGCCATAATGGTACTAGTGGACTTTCTGCTAATGGATCAATGTCAACATTATCTGTTAATGATCAAGATGGTCGTGCTCCTGGTAACTTCGAAAATATGTTCATAGAAAATTCAGGACAGGTTATTGCACAATTTACAAATGGTGATAAACGAACAATAGCCCAAATTGCAATGGCTAACTTTACAAACCCTACTGGACTAGAAAAAGCAGGCGGTAATTCATATTTAGCAACGTCGTCAAGTGGAGAGGTAAAAATTGATAGCGCTTTGAATTTGAATTCATCAGTAGTCTCTGGAGCTTTAGAAATGTCAAATGTGGACTTAGCCCATGAGTTCACTGATATGATTATTTCACAAAGAGGATTTCAGGCATCAACAAAAGTAGTGTCTACTACAGACCAAATTTTGGAAGAAGCAATAAATTTAAAACGATAATTAGATTTATATATGATAAAATTTTATTATATTAGCTAAGGTTAAAAAGAATGCAAATGTTACTCCAATTGCTGAATAAACTAATATTTTTTACAATCTTGGCACCAATTGCTTACTATGGTT
>MDTD01133130.1_pt1 | contig 16049 bp, 18 predicted proteins | sample 811221 | NCBI WGS metagenome assembly MDTD01 (sample SAMN05326646, study PRJNA326480) | marine metagenome | isolation source: seawater | place: Pacific Ocean: South West | collected 2011 | reverse complement strand
TCGAGCTCCACTCCCAGCTCGGCGAAGGCGGCCACCCAGTCGATGGGCTGTGCGGAACCGGTGAGCTGCTGAACCCGCTTGGCCAGATCCTCGCGGCCGAGCGCGTGCAGATCGGCGAGCAGATGCTCGAGTTCCGCGCACGGCTCGTCCTGCCAGCGCGGATGGTTGTAGAAACTGCGCAGGAGGTCTTCGAGCGTCGCTGCCTGGGTGCCTTCCGGCGGCTGACGCAGCGCCAGGTCGAGCCACAGGCCCAGGACCAAACCGCCGGAGTAGACCAGGTCATGAGCCGGGCCGCCCTCGAAGAACTGCGGACCGCCGGCCTGCTGCATGGACATCCCGGCGCCGCGGTGCGCGAGCTCGGCCTTGGCGAGCTGCTGCTGAAGTGTGGCGCGGAAGGCGGCGTCATCCTGCATGCCGATCCGCCACGGAATGAAGTAGGCGAAGTAGTCGGTGAATCCTTCGGCCAGGAAGCGCAGCTCATCGACCGGCTGGCAGCGCGCGCGCATCCAGGTGTGGTGAAACTCGTGCGCGATCAGGTGCACGATGCCCTCGAGCGCGAAGTCGACCGGCAGATCCGGCGCGACGAAGAGCGTCATCGAGTTGGTCTTCGGCGATCCGCCATAGCCGCCCGGCTGGGGCTCGCCGAAGAGAACCAGGTAACTGTCCTGCACCTTGCCGCCGAAGTGCTCGATCATGCCGGCCACGATCGGCGCCGCGCGCTCGACCACGCCGGCCTTGAGCTTCTCCTGGCCGGGCGAGAACGCGAAGGTGACAGCAAAGCCGTTGACCTCGCTCGCGTGCGTATCCCAGGCGCCGATCGCAACGAGGTCGTCGCGGACATCCGCCAAGGTCGCCGGGTGATACGTGCCGTCCTCGCCCCGCGGCCAGGGCGCCTCGACCTGCCAGCCATCGGGCACCGCGAAATCGACGCGGATCGGCAGCTTGGCGGTGTGAGCCTCGCGCTCGCCGGGCACGAGCGCCAGCGTCGCCATGACCAGCATGCCGTGGTCCTTGCGCAGGTAGGGGTATTCGTACTCGTCGCGGCCGCGCACGCCATCCAGGCTGCGGTGGTCGAGCGGGACCGACCACTCGAGCACGACTTCGCTCGCCCCGGCTGGATCGACGCTCCAGGAATACGGCCCCTTGCGCGCGACCTCCGGGCCCTCGCCCACGCGCCGCACCGGGCCATCCAGCCGCGGCTCGGGCAGCTGAAAGAAGGCGAAGCCCTGCGGCATCGTCAGCTGAATCGGCTGCGTGTCGGCCGCCAGCTCGGCGAGCACCAGCCGCGCTTCGACGCGCGCTTCGGCCGGATTCTCGACGCGAAAGGTGTACGTCGCGGTCTGCGCCGCCAAACCGAACAGAATCCCTGCGATCATGACCGGCAGAATACGCGACGATGGCACACTGCGTTGGCGAATCGCGCGCCCCCCATGACCGACCTCGACTCCCTTCCCCACGATGCCGACGGCGATGTGCTGCGGCAGCTGGCTGAGAACGGCAACGATCTGAGTCGTTTCATGGTCATTGATTTCCACATCGTGGTGCCCGACGAACAATCCGGCCACGAGCTGGGCGAGATCATCAAGCAGGCGGGCTTCAAGCCCGACCTCTGGTACGACGAGGAGCGCGACGAGATCACGCTCGCCGCATCCAAGCTGATGCTGCCCGATTACCAGGCGCTGATCGACGCCCAGGTCGAGCTGGGCGAGCTGGCGCTGCCGCTGGGCGGCACCCTCGACGGCTGGGGCACCGTCGGCAACGCGGGCGACTAGACCGCGCCCTCGCGCTGATCGGACTGATTGCCGAGCAGGACGAACCAGAGGAAGAGGTAGCCGACCCAGCGCATGCGGAAGGGCTGTGCGCTGGGCTCGAGGTCATAGACATCGGTGGCGATCAGGAAGCCGTCGATGAGCGTCGCCAGGATGAGCAGCAGGCAGCTGGCGCGCACCATGCGGTGGGCGGTCACGGCGCGATCGAGCTGATTGGCGAAGGAGAGCATCACCAGGCCCAGGATCAGATGCGGCGCGGTCATGGCATCGACTCCAGTCAGCAAGCCGAGGCCCGCCCCCAGCGCCAGCAGCACGGCGGCGGGATCGTGGCGGTGCGCGAAGGAACTCACCCCTCGAGTCTATACCGCGTCAGCAGGGCCGCGTGATCGGAGGGGAAGCCATCCGGGTGCGTGTCGATTACGCGCGATTCGCGCGGCGTCAGAGCGGCGCCGCGGTGATAGATGAAGTCGATCCGATCCTGCTGCTGGGCCGGAAAGCGCGGGGTCCAGGTGCGGTCCGCCTGGCGGTCGATGCTCGGGTGGAGCGCGCGGTAGCTGTCGGTGTAGCCCGCGTCGGTGATGACGCGACTGGTCGGCCATTCGATCACCCAGCCGCCGTGCTGCTCCTTGGCCTCCTCGACGTAGTCGAGGTGCGACATGCTGTTGAAGTCGCCGGCGATGATGACCGGCGCATCGGCGTAGCCCGCCTCTTCGAGCTTGGCGTCCATCAGCGGCAGCATCTTCGCGAGGTCATCGGCCGAGGGCTGGCAGGCGCCGAGCATCTCTTCGAGCGTGCGCTCGGGTCCGCGCGTGCCTTCGGCCCAGATCTCGTAGCCGTACGGCAGCCAGATCGAATAGAAGGCGATCGGTTGCGCGCCCGGTACGTCGATGACCGCGCCGACGCACTTGAACTCTTCAAAGACCGAGACCTCAGCCAGGATCGGAAAGCGACTATGAATCGAGACGTTGGTGCCGCGCGGCTGAAAGTGAAAACCGAGCGCCTCGCCGATGACCTCGCCCGAGCCATAGGTCTCCTGCATCGCCACCACGTCCGCCCCGCTCTCGCGGATGACCTCGATGGTCTTCTGCACGCCGATCTCTTCCCCGTCTTCACGCCCGCCGTGCCAGATGTTCCAGGCCAGAACCTTCAGCTCCACCTCCGGCTCGGCCGGGATGGGTGCAATCTCTCCGCAGGCGACAATTCCAAGAACCGAGAGCGGTACAAGACTGAGACGCCTTCCAGGATTCAACTTCTTCCCCCCAGTAATTAGGCAAGGCGAAGATACGGTCGGAAGACTTTCTTCGCTTCGGCAAACTGCTCTAGGAACCAGGCACACATGTCGTGCGCGACCTTCGCCTGCTCCTGCCTCTGCTCTGGCGTGAGGACGCCCCTGAGCTGGTCACATGCGATCGCCAGTTTAACTCCCTGCTTGTGAACCTCGCGCAGATAGGACTCAACCTCCGGACCAAATAAAAAATCGGACTCCGCGTTGCCACCAGCAGCTCGATTCACCTGAGCCATGTCCGTACGCCCTTCTTGAAGTACGGTCTGAAGCAGGTCTCGCAAATCTTGGTACACCGCCAAGCGGCGGTCGTACAAATCGACCTGGAGCCTCATTCGATTAACTCGAAATTGCTCCCATGCAATATAGGCGACAGCAATGGCAGTCACAGATCCCAGAATCCCGTCTGGGCTCTTGAGCCACTGGAAGTACCCCGCAAGTGCGGAGGCAACAAAGAACAGGATCGCCAGTAGCCAGACTAGAAACACATTCACACCATCAAGATACCTACTTGATCTATCACTAGCCCTCGGCGTGCTCGCCATGGCGCAGCTCGACGTGGCGCAGCTCACCGCCTTCGTGCGCCGTCCAGGCCAGCAGCAGCACGATGACCCAGCCGGTAATCGCAATGCCCAGGCGCAGCGCGCGGCCGGGCGGGGTTCCCTGCACGAAGCCCAGGAAGGCCACCACGCAGCCCAGCCCCAGCAGCACCATGGCGGCGAAAGAGCCGCGCCCGAGCAGCGCGTGCTCTTCTGAGATCGCGCGGGTCGCTTCGTCGACCTTGCCGGCGGCGTCGAGCAGCTCGAAGGCGGCCGGGCCGCTGAAGTAACTGACCGCCGAACTCGCGGCGAAGCCGATGATGAGCAGCCAGCACAGCTTCTGCAACCGTTCATCCCGCCACCGCAGCGCGAAGGCATAAACGAACAGCACCACGGGCAGCCCGATCACCGGCAGGTGCGCGACGATCAGGTGCAGTTGCTGAGCGCTCATGCCATGTCCTCCAGTTTCGGGATCACGCGCTTCATGAATCGATCGAAATGCGGGACCGTAAATGCGATCTCACCGTGCTGCGGGCTCCATGCCATTCCCTTATGAATCAGGCGTGCTCGAGCAGGGCCAAGTGACTCTTGTTTGCGATTCAGGACTCCCGCGACTTCACCAGAACGATGAGGTCCTGCCCCGAGTTCCGCCATCGCCCGCAGGTATTGTTTCTCCGCACCAGTCAACCGTTCGAGTCGAACCTGGAAGAAGCTTGAATCAAGTGCAGCGAGCGCTGAGTCGCTCGCCTCACGAACATCCTCCAAACGGATGGGAGACTCTGCCGCCTGATCCCAAGCATGCTTGCCCCACTCCTGGAGAAAATAAGGGTACCCCTCCGTCCTCGCGAATATCTCGGCAAGAGCACTCTCTTCGATTCTTCCTCCCCGCTCCTCCACCGGAATTCGAATCGCCGCAAATGCCGATTCCTCATCGAGTGGTCCAACGCGCGGAAAGGTAAACAACCTCTCTGCATAGGACTTGGCTCTACCAAGCTGCCCGGGAAGCTGTGGAAGGCCCGCACCAACGAGCACGATGGGCAGTTGATCCTGAGAGCAGCGATGAAGTGCGGTGATGAGAGCGGCAAGCTGCGGCTCCTCGACGTATTGGAGTTCGTCAATCAGAATGATGACGGCTTGCCCCGCAGCTTGCGCGGCCTGACCGACTGCTTCGAAGAGAGCCGACAAGTCTCCTTCAAGGTCGCCGTTATCGGCCAGCCCTGGCTCCGGGTCAAAATCGAGGCTGACCTGGATGTCCTCGTATTGAAGCTTGAATGCTCGGACAAACCCAGCGAGGCCTCGCTGGGCGCGCTTCGCTAGCTCGCGCGCCTTCTCGACTTTGGAAAGTCGAATCAAGACCTCACGCATTCTCGGCGCGAGCATCGAAGGAAGTGATCGGCCTTCAGGCGCCTCCATTCGAATGGCGAGCAACCCGTCTGCTTCTGCTTCACGGCGCATGCGATCGAGTAGCACCGTCTTTCCTACTCCGCGTAGACCGATCAGAATCATGCTCCGAGCGTGTCGGCCCCGACTGATGCGAGCCAAAGCGATTCTTGCCTCCGCCAATAGATCATCGCGACCTGCCAGCTGAGGAGGCCGCGTGCCGGCACCTGGCGCAAACGGATTCTCGACCGGATCCATCGCCCGACTGTACCGATTTTACTAGATTTATCAAGCTCTGATAAATCAGATAAAGTCGGTCCATTTCGCCCTTATTCGCCCGTGCCGACCGCAGCGCGCGGATCGACGCCCTGCTCGATCGCGGTGTAGTCGAGCTCCGAGCCCTGCATGCTGTGCGGGATCAGATACACGCCGACCATCACCAGCGAGGCGACGATCACCACGATGCGCGAGACCATCTCGTTCGGCTTGGCCTTCAGGCCGATGATGCCGCAGGCGGCGATCCAGCTGACCCACATGATCAGCGACTTATTGTCGGTCAGGTCCGAGCCGTTCGGGAAGCCGGTCCAGTAGTGGCCGAAGGCGTACTTCTGCACGAAGGGCCCCAGGATCATCGCGCCGATCGTGCAGCAAGTCAGCGTGGTCCAGGCCAAGCGCCGCATGCTGGCGGTACCCATCACCGCGGCCAAGCCGGTGCGCATGCCGATCAGGATCGTCAGGATCATGAAGCTGATGTGCGGGATCAGCACCGAGTTCGGCACTGGATCCTTGTAACGCAGCACGCAGGTCTCGCCTTCCGCCGGAAGGTGGAACTCCGGCTTGTCGTCATCGAGCACGTCGACGGTGATGTAGTACTCGACCTTGCCCGCGGCCGGCTGGATGGGCAGGTCGGTGGTGTACGCGCCCACTCCTTTGCGCACCACGCCCTCGGGCGGGTTGATCAAATCGAACAGGGTGGAGCTGCGCCATTCCTGTTCGGGGTGCCACAGCATCGGCTCCTTGCCGAAGGCATCGTCGGTCGGGTAACGGCGCCACCAGATGGTCGCCGAGATCGACTCGGGGTTGGGCGCCGGCAGGATGATGCGCGCCTTCTCGCTGGTCTCCTGCGAACGGAGCAGCGCGAACTTGTATTCCTCCCCTTCCACCTCGAAGGTGCCGCGGCTCGGGTAGGTCGGGCCGGTCGCACGCTGGTACAGCATGGCCGAGGCCGCCATCAGGAATGCCAGCGGCCAAAGCAGCAGCTTGGTCCACAGGCGTTCGGGCTTGAGGGCTGGGGAGGCGCTCATCGGGCGCTAGTTTAGGCCCGATCTCGACGCCTTCCCTCCCCCTTCCCGAACAGCGGCTGACGCGCCCGCAGCACCGGCACCTGAAGCAAGGCCCCGAGGCGCTCGCCGAACTTGCCCGAGGCATGCGAAACACTGGCGAGCGGCTGCTGCCGAAACCCCTCTGAGCTGCGCCAAATCAGGCCGTATTGGCGAATTCACGTCGAATCGCCGTGGCTGCGATGCCAGCCAACAACTTCGGTGACGGCGTGCGCGTCGGACCAGGAGAACTGCAGCCCCTCGTGCGGAAGTGTCACGGTTTCGTCATCCGCCGTGACCACCAGCAGAGGACCACGCCCCGCGTACTGCCGGTTGATCATCACCAGGATGCCCACCGTGGTCGGTGCGATGAGGAAGACGTAGGCGCCCAGGATCGAGAGAGTGGCGGCCTTCCCCGGTACCGTCAGCCCGAGCTGCCCGCCGTAACCGAGCAGCAGCCCCAGCACGATGCCAAACACGATCATGAAGATCAGCACGGCAAGAAGGGGAATGCGCTCGTACTGCACCCACTGGGTCTGCCCCTTGCGCTTCAACACCAGACGCGAACCAAACTCCTTCTTGCCGAGAAAGGTCGCGTCGATCTTCGCCGGCGCCTCTTCGTGCAGGACGAACTCCTGCTTCCAGTCTTCACTCATGCGTCCGGCTCGGCTTCAGAACTGAGGAGCTCGACCCCGAGGACATCGGCGAGCTCCTGGCCGAGCGCCCGTGTCCGCGCGCTGTCGTAGACACTGGCAATCGCACGCATGCGGACTGCGCCTTCGTCCGTTCGCCAGAGCAACCCGATCTGTTGGATGTCCCAGGCGCGAAAGCGGCCGTTGAACTTCCCGCTCACCTGATAGACGCCCTGAATCTGATCCGGGTCAAATGTGACCTTGTTCTTCCTGCCCAGTACAACTCGGGATCCGTCGGCGGAGAAGGACGTCGGTCGCAGCAGCCCCCACAGGTTGAACACGAGATTGACTCCGACCACGATGCCAAACACAGAGAGCGCGGACTGCCAGGGGACGTAGGGAGGCTCAAAAACTGCCGCCTCGCCCGCCGCGCGTGATGGGCCCAGCTTGAGCTGTGAGAAGACCTCGTTCCGATCCTGAGCCCGATCAAAGAAAATGCGTGCTTGCTCGTTGTCGCCCCGTGCGCGATAGAACCGATAGGCCGCAAAGACGAGTCCGAGGAGGATGACACCCGGAAAGGGACTGGACCACTCGCGCAGCCGCCAACGACCCTGCCTCTCGCTCAGCCATGCGCGCTGCACGGGCACCACTTTCTGATCACCCAGCATGACCGACGGGATTCTGCGCGGCAGCTCCTCGAAGTCAATCCATGCCTTCTCCCAGTTGCCAGGAAGGTCGGCGCAACTGCTCGCATGGGAATCCACCATCAATCAGACCTGCTTGCGTGACATCGCCCGCGATGGACGTGGAGCAGTGCGCTTCTTTCGCAGCCGCTTCGTATTCCTGCCCCCGATCAGCGGCAAATAGAGAAAGTCGGCGAGCTTCAACGCCGCGCCGACCTTGTGCCCGCGAATCGTCACGAGCGGAATCTGCCGGAAGAGATCTCCTTCCTGCACGATGATGGAGATCTGCTGCGCACGCACCTTCTTTTCGTCGACTTCGGTGAAGCCTCTCAAGCGCGCAACGGCCCGCATCGATTCCCAATCGATCGACTGCTTGCCCTGGTGCAGCATGACCCGCGTGTCCCCTGCGATCACTTCCAGAATCGGGCCACGGGCAAGGTAAGCCAGATTGCTCTGTCGAAAAAGCCACAGCAAGAGCGCACCGATCGCACCTCCAAACACAATGAAGATCTCGGCCAACAGTGACCAGCCAAGGAAACTCCAGCCTTGGTCTTCCAGAGTCAGAGCGCCAGCGATGGCAAGCGTGCCAAGGGCCAGCAGATAGACGCACACCTTGATGAGCGAAACATGCTCATGCACCAGCGTGCTCCTGCCACCCCGGTGCCGAAGCGCGACGCGCCGGCTGAGCTCCTTCTTCCCAAGAAAACCGGGAATCGGTTTCTCCGGCATCACGGAGAACATCAGCTCCGGATAGAGCCAATCGCGTACGCGGTCCCGATCGAGGTTCTTCAAATTCGCGGCTGATCCTCGACGGACTTGGTGAGATCGGAATCGACCGCGCCGGTGTGCGCCGTCTGCTTCGGTTCGAACATCATCACCTGCGCCTCTTCGTCGGCGAAGGGTTGGTGCTCGACGCCCGCCGGCACGATGCACATCTCGCCGGGGCCGAGCTCGACGACCTTGCCGCTGGCCGGGAAACGAATGCCAAAGCGACCGGCGACGCAGAGGAAGGCCTCGTCTTCGTGCTCGTGAATATGCGCCACAAACTCGCCCTGCACCTTGGCGATCTTCAGGTACTGGCCGTTGGCCTCGCCGATGATGCGCGGCGACCAGTGCTCGTCGAATTGAGCGAACTTCTCGGCGAGGGCGATCTTCTCCACCCCTCTACAATACTGGGATGCCGCGCGAGGTCACCCTCCGTCTGCCGCCTGAAAAGGATCCAGAACAGCTCGAACCTGACGAGCTAATCTCCCGCATTTGTCGGGAGCTCGGCTGGAAGCAGGAGCAGATCGGCGCGATGCGGCAGGACCGCACGAGTCTCGACGCGCGGCCGGGCAAGCTGGCCTGGCAGATGCGGTTCACGATCTGGTCCGACTCCGAGGAAGGGCCCGTGTTCGAGGACTTCGATCCGCCGCAGCTGACGCGCCCCGCGGCCGACGCGCCGCACGTGGTCGTGGTGGGCAGTGGACCGGCCGGACTGTTCAGCGCACTCGAGCTGCTACGCGCCGGCGTGCGCGTGACCGTGCTCGAACGCGGCCAGGATGTGCAGCCCCGCCGCAAGGATCTGGCGCAGCTCAACCGCGGCACCGACACCAACCCCGAGTCGAACTACTGCTTCGGCGAGGGCGGCGCGGGCACTTACTCGGACGGCAAGCTGTACACGCGCAGCAAGGATCGCGTCGCGATTCGCGAAGTGCTGCTCGACCTGGTGCGGCACGGCGCGCCTGAGAGCATTCTTTGGTCGTGGCGCCCGCACATCGGCTCGAACCGCCTGCCCAAGGTCGTCGAGGCGATGCGCGAGACTTTGCTGCAGGCCGGCGACGTGCGCTTCGGCGCCAAGGTGGTTGAGCTGCTGACCGAGGCTGGCGAACCGCCGCGCGTCACCGGCGTGAAGCTGGCTGACGGCGAGGAGATCGCCGCCGATGCCGTCGTGCTGGCGACAGGGCACTCGGCACTCGATGCGCTGCGCATGGCCTCGGCCGCCGGAGCGACCCTCGAAGCCAAGGGTTTTGCGATGGGCGTGCGCGTCGAGCATCCCCAGCCTTGGCTGGATGCACATCAGTATCGCGGCAAGAAGGATGAAGCCGCGCTGCCGGCCGCCTTCTACGAGCTGTCGACACAGGTGCACGAGCGCGGGGTGTACTCCTTCTGCATGTGCCCGGGCGGTTGGATCGTGCCGAGTCACACGCAGCCGGGCACGCTGGTCGTCAACGGCATGAGTCTGTCGAAGCGCGACTCCCCGTTTGCCAACTCCGGCTTCGTGGTCGAGATTCAGCCCAAAGACTGGTGCGGCAAGCGCGGTTGGCGCTGGGGTTGGCCGGAGGTACTGAAGCGGGCGGCGGCGCTTTCGGATCATCCGCTGCTGCACGAGAAGGTGGTGGACCCACGCGGCGGCGAGCCGATTGATGTCGCCGAGGGCCGGCTGCCGGTGCACCCGGGGATCGACCCGCTGTTTGGCGTGCGGCTGCAGACCGCGCTCGAAGTGCTGGCCGCGCGCGCGGGCGGCGGCGACAACAAGGCGCCGGTCCATCGCTGCGATCTGTTCGCGGCGGGCGAAGGTCCGGCGGAGGCGCCCAACCCCACCAGCTACCTGCCCGGCCTGACGCCCGCCAACCTCTACGAGGTGCTGCCGAAGGGCATCGCGAATCGTCTGGCGGAAGGCCTGAAGATCTTCCAGGGTCAGATCCGCGGCTTCGCCGGCCCCGAAGGGCAGATGGTCGGCGTCGAGACGCGCACCTCGTCGCCGGTGCGCATCACGCGCGTGGACGAGGGCGAAGAACGCGCGCTGCAAAGCGCCACCGTCGCCGGCCTTTACCCCTGCGGCGAAGGCGCGGGCTTCGCGGGCGGCATCGTCAGCGCCGCCCTCGACGGCAAACGCGTGGCCGCGGCCATCGCGCACGCGCAGGCTCCCACGGCCTAACAGCCGTTCGCCCCAGCAGCGCGCAGGACGCGGTCACGTGTCATGCTGGGAGCATGGCTTTGCCTGCGTCCCTGCTTCTTGCGCTGCTCGCTGGCGCGACTCCAGCTTTCGCCCAGAAACTGGAGCTAGACCTCGACGCAGATCGGTCGGGCCGCCCGGCATGGGCGCCGGAACGCCCGGGCCGCTTGGAACTGCCGCCCGAGTCGCGCCAGTTCGACTTCTGGGTCGGCGGCTGGGATGTCAACCTGCGGATTCAGCAGCCGGACCTGAGCTGGAAGGACTCGGTGAAAGCCGAAGCGCGCATCTATCCCATCCTGTTCGGCAAAGCCGTGCTCGAACTCTGGGACTCGCCCCACATCAAGGGTTATAGCCTGCGCTACTACGACACCAAGCGGAAGGAATGGGTGCTGTGGCTCAACTGGCCGGGGCAGGATCGCTCAGGTTCATCGAGCCTGAGCGGCAGCTTCCGCCACGGTCGCGGTGACTTTCAGTCGGTGAGTGAGCGCGCGGATGGAACCAAGAGCATCTCGCGTTACAGCTTCAACGACATCACGCCAAACTCACTGCGCTGGGACGACGCCTACTCCGAAGACGGCGGCAAGACCTGGCGCAATCAGTGGATCATGGAGTTCACGCGCAAGGAGGCTGTCCCCACGCTCGATCCGGCTGGCGGCCGCGCGCACACCTATGTGGATGGCAGCCGCGCCACCCTGCCGCAGTTCGCGCACTCCTCCTTTCTGAAAGGTCGGCGCGAGGGCATCCGCTGTTCGATAAACGACAAGGTCCCGCTCCCGCATCCTGTGAGCTGGGTCGGCTATCAGGTGCTCGACGGCAGCGCCTTGATCGGCTTCCTGCGCTACTCCGACGGTGGGCATGATCGCGAAGTCTTCTACCACCTGACCTGGAACACCTACGCCCAACGCTTTGAGGCGACGGTGCTCGATGACCACCCGGACACTCCGGCCGTGGTCAGCTATTCCGCTGCGGAAGCGGACTCCTTTGTCGCGCTGGCTCCGCCCCAGCCGGATGGAAGCCAGCTGCGCTTCACCTTCCGTGAGGGTGAAGGTGGCCAGGCCCATCTCACAATCGAGAGCCGGCGCGACGCCACTGAGCCCTGGGAGCTTGACGAAGCCGTGCTGCTCTTTGCGAACGGCGCGACGACCTCGCGCTAGCTCCCTGGCGCCGGAGTGATCCGAATCGACACCGTCGAACCCACCGGCAGATCGACACGCGTGACCACGCGATCCGCCATCAGCTCCACTTCCTCGATCGTCAGCGGAGCCTCATCGAGCGCGACTTCATTCCCAAGCCCTTCCTCCAGCTCACCCATCAGCGTGGACGCATGGGACTGCGGAAACTGCCGTTCCTTCGCCTCGAGGGTTGCCGGAATGAGCAGCTCATACTGCACCAGGTAGCTCTGCTCACCTGCTCCTACCTCGACCACGATCGCGCTGGACTCGCCGGGCGCGGCGAGGAACTCGGCGGACGGCTCTGGGCCCTCAGGCTGCGGCGACGAGGCGCACGAGGCAAACAAAGCGGTGGCAAGCAGCGCGAAACGCATCACGGCACGATCCTAATACGCCGGCGCTCCTCAAACCATGGCGCGCCTTCCTCAAAAGCACTCGCCGACACTCGGCTCACGGGCAAGTCCGATTGGCGAATCTCGGAAATGAGTCCGCTGCACCAAACTGCGAAGTACTCGATGGATCCCACGCGTGTGACTGCGGCAACGAGCTCCGCCCACAGGGCGGCCCGCTCCGCCTTTCCGGGCTTGAAGTCGGCCCGCGCCCGGACTGATCCATCGGCTCCCAGTGCACGTGCTCGCTTGCCGGGAGTTCATCCAGCTCCGGAGGGACGGCGACAAAGAGCATCTCACACATCAGCGCCCCAGACCTCCTCGAGCGATGCGCGGAAGAGCGCGTTCAGCGGTGCGGCGTCGTAGCGCGTGGCCTCTTCGTCGACGGGGTCGCGCTCGAACTGCTCGAACTTTTGCGCCAGGTAAGCGTGCAAAGCCGGGAGTCGCTCGCCCTTGCTGGCTTCGCCACCTGCAACCTTCTGCTCGAGCAGACGCTCCACTTCGGACCGCACAGCATTCGAGAGCGGCGCCGCTTTGTACAGCTTCTCGACCTCAGTCGGAGCGGCGCCACGACCTGCCTCGATCCACTCGCAGGCCAACGTCGGGCGCAGCGCGTAGAAGTACTTTTTCAGCGCGACCTGATCTTGATCTAGGTACTTTGTGAAGTGGCGCGTGGCCATGTTTCGATAGTGATACATGGACGCACGTGGCGAGTAGCAGCGCGGCAGCAGCTCGCGCATGTTCTGCGCGACGGTCCAGCGCTCGCGATAGACGATCGGCGAAGAGAGCCACTCGAGCAACGGAGGATTGGACTTACCAAACAGATGCAGCGCCTTGCGCAGATCCCAGCCGTTGATGTCCCACACTCCTTCGAGCGGCGTTTCAATCACATCGCGCCGTCGCTCCGAACCGATCGATAGATACCAGTCGCGGCGGTGCAGATAGATGAAGCGCACGTCGTAATCGCTATCCGGCGAAGCAAATCCCCACGCGCGGCTGCCTGATTCACAGGCAAACACGATACGTACCTCGTGCTCGGCCTCGATGGCATCGAGACGCGAGTCGATCTCGGCTCGAATGTCTGCGGCGATCACTTCGGCCGCCCGCTCAAGCCGATCATCTGCTCCAGCTCGCCGTAAGGCGCTCGCCCATCTCGCTGCGACACCACGACTCTCACTTCGGCACGGGGGTCGGAGACTGCCCCGCGCAGGTAGGCCTCAATCGAGGCCGCGGTCATCTCAAACTCCCCGGCTTCATTCGCGGCCGCAAGCCGCTCGATTGCATCACGAGCCCAGACTGCGCACAGGTTCTCTCCGCCAAGCGAAATCACCTTGCCGTTAGCCAATCGCAACATCTGAACCGGACGCGACACCTGCAGATCGATCGACCACACCACGCCCGGGTCATCGGAGTTCATCTCAAAGGCCCAACTCGCGTCCTGCGAGCCCTCGGAGTACTCGGGCGTGTATTCCGGCTGCGCCTCGGAAGTTTCCGGCGCATGACATGCAGAAGCCATCAGGGCAAGAATGAGATAGGCGTAGCGCATTTCGAGAGTCTACCAGTCATGAGACTTCGGTCTCTCCTGCGATGCGCCGCCGGTCAGCCATTCAGGATTCGCCAATCGCTCCAACGAAGGGATCTCGCAAGAGCGCCCCCTACCGCCGGGGACGACCGAATACCGCCGGTCCGCCCTCGCGCCCCGCTTCGCGCGTGGCCGCTTCCAGCTCGAGGTCGCTGAATCCGAACGGATTGTGCAGCACATGCTCAACGCAAAGAGTGCCGCCACCGGGGACAGGGATCTGTTCCACCTCAGCGCGCAATCGCTCGTCACTCCAATCCAGCGCCTGCGTGGAAAACCGTTCCTGCAGGTCTGCCACGACCTCAGCAGTCGCACCCTCCAGCAAGGTGCAACGCCCCTGCACCAGGGGCGAGTCTTCAGGGAGCCGACGCACCACGCGGACGATCAGCACCCGCGCAGGAAAACCGAATCGATCTTCGATCGCAACGGTCGCTCGCTGCCAGGCATAGCCAGCCTCCACGCGCGTGTCCTGCGGGATCGGGCCCACGTTCTCGGCGCCGAGCAGGGACTCCCCCTTCGCCCCGATTTCCGGGGCACCCCCGCTAATCGGGAACGCGGTGATCGACACGTTCTCCAAGCCAGCCGGGACGCAAAGGACTGCCTCGTCCCGCCACACCCGATCCACAACGAAGCTCCATTTCTGCCGAACGCCGTAGCTGGTCTGACCGACGTCGGACACAAGAAACTCGGTCGTGAGACGCTGCAGGATGGCTTCGCACACTACCCCAAAATCCGTCCCAGCCGGCGCAATGAAGCTCAGGTCCTTCTCGACCGTCTCCCGACTCGTGGGGCTGTCCCATCCACTCGCCACCAACTCGATCCGATGATCCCGCGTTAAGGTAAGCGGAGCATCTTCGACGATCGGTTGGAACGTCCAACGCTCTACTGAAGTGTCCGGGGCGGAGATGCTTCCGGCACAGGACGCAGGAAGTAGCGCCGCAAGCAAGCCGAGCGAACGCACCGTTCGCGTTAGCGACGCGCCCGTGGAGCGCTTTCGTCCAAGCTGAAGACCTCTACCAAACCCAAGATCTACGGGCAGGCGGGCTTCAGAGCAATGACGCTGCTTGCGGCGCATCGAGAAAGCGCGCCGTCACCCCTGAAGCGCCGGCGCGTAACGCAGCATCCCATGGAACGCGTCGCGCGGCAAGTCGTCGCGGAGGACGCGCAGCAGGAAAGCCTCATCCGGCGCGTCGAAGGGGCCGCGTAGGCCGAGGGCGCTCGCCGGGGTGAAGCCAAACTTTGGGTAGTACTCGGGGTGACCGAGGACCACGATCGCGCCCACACCCTCGCGCTCGAGACGCATCAGCGCGGACTGCAGCAGGCCGCCGCCGATTTTCTGCCGCTGATACTCGGGCAGCACGGCCATCGGCGCGAGGGCGAGCAGACCGCCGGGGATCTCGCGCGGCTCGCCCGCATCGTCGATCACCTGCGCGGGCGAGAAGGCCACGTGCGCGATGATCTCGCCTTTGCGGTCGGCGAGGTGGCTCATCGCCAGGTCGCCGTCGGCGCGCAGCTGATCCACGATCCGCGCTTCGTCCGGCTGCCCGAAGGCCGCCTCCACCACTCGGCGCACGCCGTCGAGGTCCACCGGCTGTTCCGCGCGCAGCCAGACCATGACTAGGCCGCGTCGGCGGCGCTGTGCTTGCTCGGCTTATCGAGCAGGTCGCGCAGCGCGCCTTCCAGCTCGGGGTAGAGAAACTCGAAGCCGGCCTTCTGCAGCCGTTTTGGCACCAGCCGGGCGCCCATCAGCGCCAGCTCGCCGTTGCTACCCATCAGCCAAGCCCCGAGCTTGACCGCGAAGGCCGGCGCCCAAAGCCCCACCCATTCGCCGAGCACCAGTCGCAGCGTGCGTTGGAAGGCCTTGTTGCTGACGGCCCCGGGCGCGACGCAGTTGTACGGGCCTTCCGCGTCGGGCGCCTCGATGGCAAAGCGCACCGCATCGATCATGTCCTGCATGTGGATCCAGCTGACGACCTGCTTGCCGCTGCCGACCGTGCCGCCCAGCGCGAAGTGCGCCAGCTGCTTCAGCTTGGGCAGCGCCCCGCTGTGGCGATCGAGCACCACCGAAATCCGCAGCCGGACCTGGCGGGTCTGCGGCGTCTCCATATTGGTCTGCGCCGCCTCCCAGGCCTGGCAGACCTCGGCCAGGAAGCCGCGGCCGGGGGGCGAGTTTTCGAGGCACTCGCGGGCGCCGACGTCGCCGTAGTAAGCCATCGCGCTGGCGTTTACCCAGACGGCCGGCGGCATCTCGGCCTTCTGAATGGCCTCGCCGATCGCGCGCGTCGAATCGACCCGCGAACGCAGCACGCCCTCGCGGTTGGCCTTGGTGGGTCGGCAGTCGATGTTCTTGCCCGCCAGGTTGACCACCGC
>MDTD01060105.1_pt1 | contig 16050 bp, 15 predicted proteins | sample 811221 | NCBI WGS metagenome assembly MDTD01 (sample SAMN05326646, study PRJNA326480) | marine metagenome | isolation source: seawater | place: Pacific Ocean: South West | collected 2011 | reverse complement strand
GGTCTGGGTTATCATCATCTGGACCGCCGCGCACGGCGTCGCGGGAAGTCTCATGCTTGGATACTGCCTCGCCCGCTCGCTGGCGGGGCGGATGACGCCAGCGCACGACATCGATATCTTCAATGTCGCGCTCTACTGGCACTTCGTCGGGCTCACGGTGATCGTCACAGTAGGGACGCTCGCCTATCTCCCCGTCCTGATGTGAGGGCGATACATGCAGGTATTCGGCAAGACGCAAGACAACCTCTGGACCCTGGTGGCCGCGCCGACCATCTGGGGCTTCCATTTCCTGTTCAGCTATTTTTTGGCGGCTTACCGATGCGCGCCGAATGATGATGTCTTCAGGAACATCGGCGGCACGCGAATGGCGATTGCCGGAGTCACAGCCGTCTGCCTGCTGCTGATCCTGCTGATTGCTCGCCGCGCCTGGCGCGAATGGCGCGCCGATGGCGGCGGCTATAGCAACAATCAGGACACGCCCGAGGCGCGTGAGCGCTTCCTGGAATTCTCGACGCTGCTTCTCGCCGCGCTCTCCTTCGCCGCGGTGGTCTTCGAGACGCTACCGGTCTTCGTCTTCTGGGACTGCCGGTAATGCGCCCGCGATCGCCCGGGAGGGATCCATGCACCTGAACGTCGTCATCACCTGGAAGAGGATCTCCGGCCTCGCCGTGCTTGGCTTGACAGGCGCGCTGCTGGTCGGCTGGATAGGCCTGGTTTCGATCGCTGCCTCGGCCGGGCATTGGTCGGTGACACAATGGTTCCTCGGCTGGACGATGGAGAATGCTGTCAGAACACAGTCGATGCTGATCTCGAAGCCCGAGGAGATCGACCTCGGCGACCCGATGCTGGTGCGTCGCGCGGCCGGGCATTACGCGACCGGCTGCGCATCCTGCCACGGCGCCCCCGGCGTGCCGCAATCACCGGTGGTCGAGGAGATGGTGCCCTCGCCGCCGCGCCTCGAGGAGAAGGTCGCGGAATGGAGCGACGAGGAGCTGTTCTGGATCGTCAGGAACGGCATCAAGTACTCGGGGATGCCGGCCTGGCCGGCGCAGGACCGCAAGGACGAGGTTTGGGCGCAGGTGGCGTTTCTTCGGGCGCTTCCCGAGATGTCCCGGGCCGAATATGCGAACCTCGCGCTGGGCGGCGGATTGGCTGACGACGATCTCGAAGCGGGTGGTGAAACCATGCCCGCACTCGCCGGCATCATCGACAACGCGCTCTCCGATTGCGCCCGCTGCCACGGTCGCGACGGGCTGGGCCGCGGAGAGGACGAGGCCCGCCACGCCTTCCCGGTAATTGCCGGCCAACCCGCGCCCTATCTCTATGCCACCCTGCTCGCCTTTGCGCGTGGCGACCGTCAGAGCGGTTTCATGGAACCGCCCGCGACCCGCTACGAGACGGAGGTGCTCGCCGAACTCGCGCACTACTTTGCGGCGCAGCCGGCGCCCCCTGGTTCCGACGACGAAGCCGTGGCTGCTCGCGGACCGGCTGGTTCCGACACGAGCGACGACGCGCCCGCATCCGCCCCGCCGGCGGTCGCGACGGATGCGGTCGAAGCGCTGGTTCCGGCCGCCGAAACACAACAGGACGAGGCGGGGGTGCTCGAGGGCGAAGGCGATGCCGGGGGAAGCGCGGTGCCGATGGCAGCGGCTGCGGGGCCTCCGGCCAGCCGGGATGAACTTCTGGAGCTCGGGCGGGGCATCGCACTGGAGGGCATCGCTTCTCGCAAGCTTCCCGCCTGTCAGAGCTGTCACGGCGCCGCCGGCCGTTCGCGAAACCCCTATTATCCCTATCTCTCCGGTCTGCCCGAATGGTACCTCTCGGAGCACCTTCATCTCTGGAAAGAAGGAACGCGCGGCGGCACGCAATACACGCACGTCATGGCAGAGATCGCCGAGAACATGACGCAAGAACAGATACAGGCCGTCTCCGCTTGGTACGCGACGCAAGCCTCCGAAGGCCGATAAAACCGCAACGGCGCCACGATGGAGGATCCGCTCGACAATCCGGACGTTTTCTGTTCGCCCACCGAGGCCAGTGCCGCACCATCAAAATCACGCCGCCGACATCAGCGGCAATCTGCTGGCTGATGAGGAGAAGTTGGGCGCCTTCAAGTGCGAGGGCATCGAGTTCGTTTGAACAGGGCTCAAAGCCGGCGCAACTGGATCGATTGGCCTATTCTCAAGCAGTCGAACCGGCGGGAGCAGCGAGCCCTCAACCACGTTTACAAAAGCGTCGTTCCGAAACCTCAATGTCATTGCGAAAACTCGAGCAATGGGATTCGGCCATTCCGTTCCGACCTTAGCTAGACGAAGGTCTGTTTTTTGAGAAGTGTAACCAAGAGCCGCCAGCCAGCGGTCGGCCCCTTTCCGGTCATTCGTTGATATCTCTGAGAGCAGCCCTTCCCCCCTGTTTTGCCGACTATAAGGTCTTGAATGGAATCGAACCCGCGACCCAGCTGCTACCAAAGTCCTCGGCCTCAAATTCTTCAACAACCTAGTTTGGCTTGATCTCAATAACATGACGGATCTGGGGCGAGACCGAAACTGGGCGCCTCTGGATTTTGACCGTCACCGGATGACGGAAACCCGATCTTGTTTTCTCCCTCGTTCCGCGCGGCTGCGGACTATCGCGGGGAATGGAGAAGATATGTTGATCGCGTGGACTGGACAAAGCGACGGGCGCCAGCTCCTAAAATTGCCTGGGCCACCGTTGCAGCCGCCGACATCACCACATTCCGACGGAGTGACCCGATAGATAGCCCGCTCCCGCCACAAGAAAAGTCAACAACACGGCGACGATTGCAAAGCGCCCGTGAGCGCCAGCTTTGATTCCGAGGATTTCAAGAAAGAGAGAGTCTTTGGGTTCCATGGCGCAGTCCTTTCACCAAAAGAAATGTTGGTGGGCTGCTACTGCTACGCAGTTTAGCAGCCACTGGAGGTTTGCCAAGTGGCGGCGCCAAAAGTCGGTCTAGACCGCGTTTGCTAAGCCACTGATTTGACGAGGAAGTATTTTCGCTGGCAAGTACTTCCATCTAAACGGCTGTCCGCAGGAGCGCACCGGAGCGCGCAATTCGAAAACGGTCTATTCCTCACGGTTTTCCTGAACCCGCGCGTACGGCTTTTTACGCGGGGAGAAAAGGATTTGGGCTTTGACCTCAAAATCGTAAGATTGCGAACAGTGATTTGGTCGTTCGGGAACAGCCATGGTTGATAAACCGCAGCAGCAGCCACAAAGAGAGCACCACTTCTTCGTATCGACTGCGAAGTTTCTTTTCCATCATCCTCAGCACGGCATCGTCGCTGTCCGCGATCCCATAAGGCTGGCCGATGCGAAACGACGCGAGCTGGATCCCATCATACTCTACGGCGTCACCGTCGCCGGCCTGCCGATCCGCTGGCTGACATTCTCGACCGTCGGCCAGCGCAAATCTTTATGCGAGGTGCTGTGGACGGCTTGGAAAGACGCGGAGGGGTTGCGGGGCTTGCCGGATGTTCTTCGTGTCAATCGCTATATGGCACAGGCAGATCCGGGGCTCGCGGCGGATCTCGCCACAATCGGCGTCCGTCTTGAGGTTGCCGATACCAAGGATAAGACAGCTCCTGCATCACTTCGCTCGGCTCACGATGACTCCCGATGGCTGTCGCAACGGCATGATCCGGTCGATTTGTCGTTGGCCGCATGCGTGGAAGCCCTTTGTCTCGATGCGCAGGACGCTCACAACCGGAGTGCGCACCGCGGGCCTCGCGGCCTCAGCAATCGAAAACTGGAGGACAGCATAGAGCAATGGCTGAGCTTGCCGATGCGCCAACCGCCATCTGTTCCCCTCGAAGACCGGGATTGGGAAGCTGGCCGATGGCTGTCATCCTGGGAAACGGCGCTCCCACCCGATCAACCCCGCTATTTTCATTACGACGGTATGAGCCGAAGGACTTGGCTGATTTCGGGAGAAGAGCCGTCAGACGATGACGACGATGATGACTACGAATTTCCGGCCTACGAAGAGCACGACAATACGGCTGAAATCGCCCGGAATCTGGTCGCCTGCTGGCCCAACCCGCCGAAAGACGTCGCAGCGGCAGCCGGGATCACCCTGCGCCAACTCCAATGGTTTACCTCGGAACGTGCGACCCTAGACAAATCGACCCACTACGACCTGCGGCATCTACTGGGCATCGAGTATGACGAGCGGATGGGCGGCTATACGCCGGCAGGGCCCTATGTTTTGATCGCCAGGAAAGCTCAAGCGATCGAGGCAATCTATCAGGAGATTTCCGGAGGCGGTGATGCCTGCCCCTGCGAACTCGTTCCGGCTCAGGGACAGGCCGATCCGAGCTGGAGGTACGTCTTGATCAATGCGCATAGCACACCGCCGACCATTGTCATGGCCCCTCGCGGCGAGGTGATCACGGAACGGCTTCCCGACCTGATTCTAAACTACGAGGGCATTCGGCCAGTTTCTCAGGCTTTATACCGAGATGTTGTTACCACCTGCGCCCGGGCCTGCCAGACACCTCAGGCCAATGTCCGAGAGATGACGGAATTCGCAAAACGGTATGAACGATACTGGATAGATTGCGCATGGCTTCCGGACTGAACGTTCTGGTAGAGCTTAGCCCTGATGTCTGATCGTGTTCGAACATACCGGCCTGGTTTCGTTGCGCGCTTCCTTCCCCAAGGGAAATGGAAGGTGACACTGCGCCTGTCTTTACCGGCGACCATACAAATTACCCAGAACGGCGCCGAGAACATTGCGTGCCTGAATGTTGTCGCGATTTCCGTCAGCAAAGCGTTGCTCTGGCATTCGGTCGAAGTCCGGGCTCGCGATCAGGTCTACAGCCTAAATTGTCTTGGAGAAGAGGCTGCCACCCGGTTGGCGGCCGATCTCTATAGTTTCATCAACAGCTACCTCTTCGATCTGATCAGCTCCGATACCGAGCATCTGAACGCGGTGGATACGAAACTGATGGCTATCGTGGAGGGACAAAACCAATATCTCGCCCATGCTGACCTTGCACGGGCTATTGCCAGTGTGGAGAGTCAAGCCGCCGCGGCACTTTCGCACCCCCTGTTCGATCCGGAATTGATGACAGCCACCGTGAAAGCGACGCTTCCCCGATCGCTCGCCTTCATCACCGATCCTGCTGTCCGCCACAGATACAACGATGCGTTTGTCTCGGCCGAGCTGGCGAGATACCGATCGTTCTTCGACGACCTGGACGGCCGGTCGTTGTCCGATCAGCAACGCGAAGCTTGCATTCGACTGGAGGACAACAACCTTCTTGTCGCCTCCGCTGGATCGGGCAAGTCCGCCACGATGGTCGGCAAGGTCGCCTATGTCCTCGACAAGAAGCTTTACCGCCCGGAAGATATTCTTGTGCTCGCTTTCAACAAGGACGCGGCCCACGAACTGAAGGAGCGAGTAGCCCGGCAGCTGGCGGTCGATCCGGACGATCTGAAATGCAAGGTGACCACGTTTCACGCGCTCGGTCTCGGTGTCATTCGGGAAGTCGAAGGACAGCCGCCACAGCTTGTCAACTGGGTTGAGCACCCCGCCGGCGAAGCGAAGGTCATTGAACAGATCATTGACGAGTTGCTGCGGTCGGATCCGGAGTTCTCCCGGCTCTGGGTCAATCTCCTCGTCCTTCATCCCAAGGCGGATATTCCGGCAGAAGTGTTCGATTCCAAGGCGGACTATGATCGGTACCTCTCAGCACGTCGACGAAAAGGTAATGCGACCATTGGCACAATGGCTGGCATCTATGTGAAATCACTTCAGGAACAGACGATCGTCAATTGGCTCTGGTTGCAGTCCGTCGAATTCGAATACGAGCGTCAGATCCCCATCGAAGAGGATAATGGCGGGATCCGACATCTGCATCCGGACTTCCACTACCCTGCCAGCAATACCATCCATGAGCACCTCGCCATCAATGCGGACGGTTCCTCCCCGTTCGACAACTACATTACCCATGCCGAGCATAAGATGACCGCCTACCGCAACGCCGGCATCGACGTATTTCAGACAACGTCGGCGCAAGCACGCGACGGATCGCTGCTCGCAACCCTACAGGCAGAAATCACGAAACGAGGCATTCCACTCCAACAAAAAAGCTACACGGCAATCGTCAAAGGTCTCGAGCCAGTGGTCATCAAGCACTATCACAAGCTGACAGCGGTCTGTATCAAGCACATCCGGGCTAGCCACCTCACCCTGGACATGCTGCTTGAGCGAGCCAAATCGCTCCATGACCGGACCCGTGCCCGAGAATTTGCTCAGGTGATCTGGAAGATCACCGAATCCTATTCACGGAAGCTGGACCAGGCTAAACGCATCGACTTCGACTCGATGATCGCGAACGCCACACATCTCGTGGAGACGGGGCAATACCGGAGCCCCTACTCGCTGATCCTTGTCGATGAGTTCCAGGATGTATCGGAGCCACGCGCGAATCTGATCAAGGCGCTGAAACACCAGAAGCCGTTCACGAAAATCTTTGCCGTTGGTGACGACTGGCAATCGATCTATCGTTTTGCCGGTTCTGACATTACCATTTTCACGCAGTTCGAGGCAAACTTCGGAGCGAGCTGGCAAGGTCGACTGGAGCAAACGTACCGTTGCAATCAGCTCATAGCGGAGACGGCCGCCAGCTTCGTTCAGCGAAACTCGGCTCAGCTGAAGAAGTCGGTACGCTCGACGCGACCAGCCATCCCACGATCGATCCGGGTCATTCCGATCAGTGGTGAAGGGAGCAAGCCGGAATTCGGCGAGGCGTGTCACCAGCTCTTGCAACGGCTAAATTCGTTCCTGGGTGGGATTTCGGGGCAATGGCGGACAAAGGGGCGCGAAAAGCTCAACGTCATGGTCCTATGGCGCTATAACCAGCTCGATCCGTTCAAGGGTACACCGCCAAAATTCGAAAATATCGAGGTTTCCGGACTGTCGTTCCATCGCGCCAAAGGACTCGAGGCCGACTACACAATCCTGCTCGATGTCAGCGAAGGCGACTACGGCGTGCCGAGCCGGATCGAGGACGACGAACTTCTCAATCTGGTCATGCCACGACCAGAAAGCTTCGAGTTTGCCGAAGAGCGTCGCCTTTTCTATGTCGCATTGACTCGGGCAAGCCGCGGCGTGTTTTTGCTCACGAATAGCCGGGAGCCTTCTCGATATATCCGCGAACTTTCCGACATTGCCGGCGAAGATTTGCGATTTGAATCGATCGATGGCGATCCCCTGCATCAATGTCCCAAATGCCGGGTTGGCCAGTTGGTCGAAAGGAATGGCCGCGGTAACAGCCGGTTTCTGGGATGCAATCAGTATCCAGAATGCGAGCACACTGCACAGTTGCGCTGAACCGTCTAGGGCGATCCGAGTCCGTTACGCCGAGGGAGCATCAAACTTCTCACGTCACTTTTCAGTTGACACAAATAGTCAATTCAGAATTGACAAATTGATTTATTTGTAAAGTTTCATTCGCACCTGCTTTAATTTTGTGGCATAACGTCAAACATGAATGGACAACCAGAGACAAAGCTAAAGCAACTTCTCCAGCAAGTCCCCCCCGGCTTCCTGGTAGACTCGAAATGGATGGCCCGCCATGCCATCTCGCGACAATCCGTGTCTGGCTATATCAAGCAGGGCTGGCTCGAGCCAGTCATGTCGGGCGTGTACCGCCGCCCATTCTCCTCAGATACCAATCCAGAAGCTGTCGGTGGCTGGAAGATACCCCTGCTCTCAGCCGTCTGGCTCATGCGGCATGAGTTCCATGTCGGCGGGGCGAGCTCCCTCTCCTTGCGGGGACATGCTCATTACCTCTCGTTCAGCCGCGAACTTACCCTCTATCTCTATGGATCCGATATCCCGACATGGCTATCGAAGCTGCGGACGGACGCCGACGTGAAGACCAGGAGTAACGTCCTGTTCGGCGAAGGGGCGACCGGCGTCGAAAACGCGGATTTCGACCTTTCCAACGACGATGATCCAGAGCTGGCACAAAGCCCATGGCGCTGGCCAATGCCGATGTCCTCACCCGAGCGCGCGATCCTCGAAATGCTAGACGAAGTCCCAAAGGGCGAAAGCTACCACAAGGTGGACGTGGCGTTCGAGAGCCTTGCCAATCTGCGCCCGAGATTATTGACGACGCTCCTTACCCTGTGCCGAAGCGTCAAAACCAAGCGCCTCTTCTTCGTGTTTGCTGACAAGCACAATCATGCCTGGCGCCGGCACATCGACGTCTCCTCTGTCGATCTCGGAAAGGGCGACCGGGCGCTGACACCGGGCGGCCGGCTGCACCCCATCTATCGCATCACAGTCCCGAATGACTTGATGCCAAAGGAGGCCCAGTATGGCCCGTGACCAATACATGCGCCAGGTCGACCTTTTGGTGCGGACCCTTCCATTCATCGCCCGCCACGAGGCCTTCGCCCTGAAGGGTGGAACGGCAATCAACCTCTTCTATCGCGACATGCCGCGGCTCTCGGTCGATATCGACCTGACCTATCTGCCGATTGAGGATCGCGAAACGACACTGAAAAATATCGACACGACACTGGAGCACATCCGCGAAGACTTGATGGGCAACCTGCGGGGCGTGAACGTCCAGAGGATCGCCGGCGGCGGCAACAACCACACCCGCCTCCTCGTCCGGCAGGGCATTGCCGAAATCAAGGTCGAGACATCTCCCGTTGCGCGCGGAACTGTCCATCCACCCGAACGCCGACGCGTGAGCGCGGCCGTAGAGGACAATTTCGGCTTCGCCGAAATGCAGGTCGTTTCGTTCGAGGACCTGTTTGGCGGAAAGCTCCATGCGGCGGTAGACCGGCAGCATCCGCGTGATCTGTTCGACGTAAAACTGCTCTATGAAAACGAGGGGCTGAGCGACGCGTTGTTTCGAACATTTCTGATTTACGTTGGCAGTTCCGGCCGCCCGCCGCACGAGTTGGTCAGGCCTTCGCTCGCAACGCTAGACGAGGCCTTCGTCAAGGAGTTCGAGGGGATGACGATCGAGCCAGTCGGCCTCGACGATCTGAAGGCAGCGAGGAACCGGATGACGGCGGATATCCTCGCAAAGCTTGACGACAACGCGATGCGCTTCCTGCTGTCACTCCACGACGGCGAACCAGATTTCGAAGCCATCGGGTTGCCACAAGCGGCTGATCTGCCGGCCGTTCGTTGGAAGGTTCTCAACCTCGAGAAACTGAGGGCACAGAACCCCGAAAAACATGCCGAGCAACGGCGAGAGATTGAGGGGCTTCAGTCAAAAGAATAAGCACGGGGCACGCGGCGGTTGTCCTGACGAGCCGCGTTCCGCGCGCTGCATTTTCAGATCTTGGTAGCCGTCTGCGCTGTGATGTTTCACCGTGTTGCTCGCCATCAATGATAAACCTCTGACCAACAGGCCGATCCAGAAAAGCTCAAGAGGCATCGTCGCGAGGATTACGGGCTTCGAATCCGACAATACGGCTCTGTACCACGACCAATTCGAATTTTGGCAAAGCTGGAGCCGGTTCCTGACCTTTCGAGGGACTGATGAAACTGACAGCCATTGCAATGGCAAAGGCAAAGACGCCGTTGCGGATCAGGCCGATTGCCAAAGATGCTTCGTTTGCGCGTACCAGGTTGACTGTCTCAAACCCGCAAGCGGCATTCTCCATTGCTTGACGGCCACCCGCTCCGCCTTCAGCAATTATTGCGAGATATTTCGATCCATAGCCATATCGAGGTTTTGGTCTTAAACCCTGGAAGCCGACAAGCGCCCCCCCAAAGAAAGAACAGCATCGATACAAACAGCAATGCCAAAACGATGTACTTTATCGTCGATGGCGCCAAACCATCGACAACAGTCTTCGCCACTGCGCCACCAACAGTCAGAGCAATCGATAGTGTCGCAGTCAACTTTGAAAGTTTATCATCGAGTTCCTTGGCTCTCACCCACTCGCTCTCGATATACTTTTTAAGATCGTCATCACCGAGTTTTCGGATATCAGCAAAAGCCTCGTGCGTTTGCCAAACTTCCATCCTTTTCAGAAGCTTCCGATTAATAGGGTATATCCGGAAGAAATCCGGCAAGAGCGGATTCAGGAAGGTTGACCACGACAAGCGAGTGCCTCCGCAATAGCATTTGAAATCCCTCGACCTCCTCGGTCGAGCCAGCCCCACTCCCCAGTCGGATTTATCTCAATGAACCAATACTGATCTTTCGAAAGAGCCAGATCGATCGCTGCGTATTCCAACCCGAATTGCTCCACCAACTTCAGGCAACGGTCGGCGATTTCTGGGGGAAGAGAATAATCGTGATACTCCAATACCGCCTTCGGTCGAAGCCTCCAGTCGCCTTCGATTGCCGCACCACCGTCTGTCACAGCAACACACCACAACCGCTTTCCGACAATCGTAACTCGAAGATCCGTTTTGGGAGAAAGGACAGCCTGAAATGTCGCAGGGGCTGCTCGCAAGCTTTCGTCGGCGCACTCGCTCCAATCAATGATCGTCGTGTACCCAAAATGCTGTACGTCACCCTCGAACAAAAGAACGGTATCAATGCTCTTTAGTGCAACCTTGTCCCCAATGACGTGCGGAATGTCCGCCAGCGGGTCGTTGGTTATCCTAGTCTTCGGTACCGCGAATCCAAGCATGGCCGCCTTGCGCAACTGCAGTGGCTTGATTTCGCCGTTATAAGTCTCTGTCGGCCGATTGACCCAGACCGCCTGATCGAAGAGCATCATCCCACGCATCAAGGCAGCCCATTGCGACCGTTCCAATTGCTCTGACGGAGACAGCCCTCGCCCAGGCGTATTTCTGAGAAAGGTGGGCTGCCGCCACCAGACCGACCGAAGTCCCGAGCCCACCTGCCATTCTCTCTGGTCATGGCGACAAATCATACTGGCCGCCAAAGGATCAATCGTAATCCCCCACTCGGAAAGCTGCTCGCGGTTAATCCGGAGAAAGGACACGTTCATGTCCGCCAAATGATGACATATACGATCGGTGGACAGATCGGCCAAACTGGAAAAGATCAGCACCTCCACGCGTTCCGCCAGCAAAGTCATTCGCCTTTTTGATCTTCACCGGTCTCGAGATCGTTCTTTTTGGTCTTCATCTCGCTTTCCGGATCAAAGGCGATTAATCCCTCCTGACCGCGCCAGACGCCAGCCACAACGTCATACTCAGCGTCGGAGGGTACGCCACTGCCATTTACCTTGGTTGTCTTCGCTACGCGTTGAAGAATATGCATGCAGAATCCTCTATACTATTGTAGTTGATAGAGATGAAGGTATGCGCCATAGGAAAAATACGCAATCGTGTGGCCTACTTTCAAGCAACTATACATTTAGCCTCCCCTATCTACGCAGGATTCATCGAAAGGCTGGTCCAAGGCAAAATACTGCCGACCTGACCTTCCCGGACACAACCTCGATCATCATTGATACAAATCATTTCGGGGCGCGGAGCAGCGTTTTGGTCGATCCCGCCGCTATCCAGAATACGCAGGTTCAAAATCAGTAGCTGGCGCGTACATCGAGAGAACGATTGCCGGATTTTCCTCGATCCGCGAGTTTCGCTCGTAACCTCGTGCCGCGTTCACGGTCTGCATGGAGATGTTCAGATAGGCATTATACGAATCGTAGGCGACGCGTTTCACTGAAAATCCTGTAGTAAAGGCAGCGGCAAGAAGCATTCCGTTGGAAACATAATTCCCCAAGTATGTGAACAGTCCGAACGCCCGCGACAAGTCTTCGGCACGATGTTTCAAGCCGTAACTCCCAACTTGGCGATTGAACGATTTCGTCCTTTTCTGCCGCGAAAGGAAGATCAGTGCCAACTCGAACTGGTCTGCCGCCCAATCGTCATTGTAGGCTTCGCGTCGTCTGTCCGCAAACAGAGCTTCACGCTCTTCCTTCGGCTTCCGCAACTCATCACGGCCGCCATGCCAGATCGAGTCGAAACCTCGTAGCGTCAGCTCTGGATTCTCATCAAGCACCTTGCGAAGCATTGCCCGAGCCACGGAGCGCGAAAGATATCGGGCGCGCTTTTCGCCATCGATGATGGCAGATACACCTAAAGCGGCACAATACATTTCGTTATCGACGTCTATCCGTAGGCGGCCGCTCTTTATCGACGTCAGAAAGCTGGCATAGGTTGAAAACCCTAAGCCTTTTGCGGCCGCCTCCATTCGGTGCGTCGGCCGTGTCTCAGGATGAGACTTTCTCAGGCTTTCCTTGATGAAGGGTAGATCGGATTCATGGACAAGCAAGTGCATGGCGAAACCTCATCGCTTCGGCAGCTGGACGCCATTTAAATCAGCAGCCGAGGGACAGGATTCGGCGTACATCTTATAAGAGAAGTGCGGCTTTTAACTTGGCGACAGGTTAGGAACCACGGTCCACCGGGAACAATTGCGCTACCGCTGCGATTCGTCAAGGGCGCTCGACACGCGATCGTCAGCGGCCATAGACCGAAACACTTCTGACCTTATCATAGAACCGATCAATGAGACCTTGTTCATCCACGCGTTCAACCCGCATCGGCCGACCGAGACTGGCAGCGCTGGCATTGGGAAAGGCCCATTCAAGTTTTGGATTGCGGCGCAGATTCTTCACCGCGAGAAGAACCCCATATGGTCCTCGGATGCCAGAATCGTCCAGAACGAGCTGGATATCACGCAAGTGTCGAGCGAACTCCTCGCGAAACTCATGAACTGTTAGTCGTCCCTCCCCATCCCGGACAGAGAAAGGATGGGAGACATAGGAGTGGACGAGCCAATCATCACCGATAAAGAAGCGCGAGATTGATCGCCATTCTTGGAACGTCGCGTCCCGAGCCTCGACGCCATTCTCACACCCTTTGAAAACACCCTGGCTCTCCCCGTGATAATGACGCATCACTTTCAGAACACCCCGCCCGGGATCGAAAGGCGCCCGCTCCCGTTCATAATGCTCTTGTGGCACGATCGCGATATGCAGCGTTGCGCCGTCGTTCTGCATGATGTCACGCGCCTCGACAGCCGCATTCTCACGCTCCATTAGCTGTACGGTATCGGCTTCCAGCTTCTCGATCGGTGTAAACAGCGCGTGGAGTTGGTCACGGGGGATCGGCGTGTTTTGCGCACCGGTGCGTAAATGAAAGCCGCCGGTAATCTTATTCTGATAAGGCCGCAGGCGATGGTCAGGGAGATCGAGCCACAAAATGAACCCTCCCGCGTCCAAATCGAGGAATTTCACATGAACGCCCAATGGCTTGGGGTCTATGTTGTCCTGAATGATTGAAGTGATGCGGCGTTGTAGGGCATCGCGATCGCCCTCCATTGGCTCGAAGCGCGAGAAGACTCCCCTCTTTTCATGCACGCCGACGATCAAGTACCCAGGTCCAGCGTTCAAGAACGCCACGACATCATCGATGAAGTTTGATTTTCCACGTTTATCATCCAGGTTCAGGAGTGCCTTGAACTCATAACCCTGTCCCTCGAAAACGAGGCCGGACAGGATGCCATCAATAGTCGGCACCGGCGGTTGTTCATTCATTCTTCGACCCTTTCAGTATTTGCCGACTGAATTCTGTTGGTAACATTTCATTGTCACGGATCGAGATCAACGCACTGATATCGAGACGTTCTGACGACATGGCGCCGGCTTGCGCTTGCCACTCAAATGGTAGGCTTCATTTTTGGGGTTTGGGCTCTCGGCGCCTTCACGGCGTTCGACCTCTCACACTTGGCCAACAAGGTCTGAGTATTCGGCTGTCTGTCACAACGGCTCTTTCGATGCTTACCATCATTCCGAAGCTGATCCTGAAGCGTTCGGAGCCAGTTCCGTTCACTCGATAGAGTGCGATTCCTGGCCCTCCTCATCGGCGGCTCCGCCTTGTGAATCGGCCACCTCCTCTTTGACAGCATTGCGGCTCAACAACCCTGCATCCTCCAGCGCCTCCATGTCCGGGAGGTCCCGCAATGTCTCCATGCCGAAGGCCGACAGAAAATGTTTCGTCGTCACATAGGTATACGGCGCCCCTGGCGTCGGGCTGCGCGGCCCAGAGGAAATAAACCCTGCGCCACGCAGCGATCCGATCAGATCGCGGCTGACCTCCTTGCCAAAGATCTTCGACAGCTCGCCGCGTGTGACTGGCTGGAAATAAGCAATTGCCATCAGCACCATGGACTCATGCTCGGACAGCACCGCAGCGGCAGATCGCGTCGGCGCGCAAGAAGCCCGGATCGCCTCCGCATAAGCCACTCGGGTCCGATGCTGCCAACCACCAGCCACGGAGACCAGCTCATAAGGCCTATCACGCAACTCTTCGATGAGGTCATCAATGATCAGGTCAATGCTGCAATCCTTTCCGACCACGCGCGCCAACATTTCACGCGTCACCGGCTCAGCCGAGGCAAAAATCACTGCCTCGACCCGCATCATCCATTCCCGCCACCGCAATTCCACCGGCAGATCCCTCAACTCCCGATCAAGCAGACGTTCGTCTCCTTCACTTGATCGCGTTCTTTGTCTTGACTTCGCGGGGCTCGTTCCGGTCATCCTCACAATCCATAGATCCGGAACGACGATCGGCCGGACAGCTCGCGCACGGCGCCAAAACTCTGAAGCCGCTCGAACATCCGGGTGCTTGCCCAACGAGATAGTTTGATGCCCGGGGCCGAAGCCAGGACCGCATCTTCATCCAGCAAGCTACGAATGATCGGTTCGGCACCTTTGGTACGCAGTTTGGGAGCAACGGCCAGAAGCTGATCTGCGCGACGCGCTATCTCCGCTGCTGACCGCAAGGCTGAATCGATCGCGTCAACCAGAGCCAAACAGATAGCTGTGGCGAACGCCACTTCGCCGGGGCGGACCCGCCCCCTCCCCCCAATGGTGCGGAAGGCTGGACCGTAGCGTTCGGACAGCAGAAGCGGGACAGGTTTTGGCCATTTGAGTTTTTGCGCCAGGACACTGTCGGCCAGCATAAACGCCAGCACTTCAGCGTCCGGGCGAACGGCAGAAATCGCCGTTATCAGGTCCGCCACCGCGAAGGGAGCCGCCCGCCCGGATTGAAGCGCAGCATCGACCAGATCAGGAATTGCCGCAAGGTCTTCATCCCATCCGAGCGCCAACAAGTCCGCGAGCTCATTTACGAAATTCGTGGTGACACCACCGGATCGACCTGGCGATCTTTTCGTGACCAAAAACAGCTTTCCGGCCGGTCCGGGATCATCCCCTGGGGCAGTCAGCAAAACCGCGTCACGCAACGCGTGATCGTCCTCGTTTCGGCCCATCAGCCGCACGGCAACGGCAGCACATTTAAGGGCTTGCCGCGACCGCCAGCAGCCGGCCCAGACCGGATCCAGCTGAACCAGATCATCAAGTGATTTCAAGGCGATGCCGGCTGCAAAGGCCGCATCCGCCTCCGATACATCGCGGCCGCGCGACCGCGACCATCCCGGCAGACTGAACAGTCGGATCGGCATTGATGAGGGGGCGAATGGCAACGAATCCATGCCGGAGACGCTACACCGGATGTGCGGTTTATGCCATCCGTTTCAGCAATATCCGCACTGCCTGTCGTTATCTTTTTATGAATGATAATCTTGCATTATCGTTCATAATGCTCATTAAAGAGAGAACCCGCCATTTTGAGGCCCTCAATGCCCGAAAACGACGCCGATCCGCACGCCAGCCCGTCTCTCGGCACAGCGGCCGCTTATGAATTGCAGCCGTCGGGCGCGTTGACGGGTCATCTTGCGCCGCTGGTCGAACGCGCCCGGGGCTATGTCGACGCCTCAAGTTCGGCCAATACAAGGCGCGCCTATGCCGCCGACTGGGCGCATTTTTCAAGTTGGTGCCGGCGCAAGGGGCTTGCGACCCTGCCGCCGGATGCACAGACCGTCGGGCTCTACATCACGGCGCTCGCCTCCGGCGAAGCGGCCCCGCGGGCAAAGCCAAGCGCGGTCTCCACCATCGAGCGGCGGCTGTCGGCGATCGCGTGGAACTATGCGCAGCGCGGTCTCACGCTTGATCGCCGCGACCGCCACATAACCACGGTGCTGGCCGGCATCCGCAATC